>Ga0082212_10008866_pt1 | contig 13055 bp, 6 predicted proteins | sample TergutNt197P3_FD_71548 | JGI IMG/M metagenome (GOLD analysis project Ga0082212, IMG submission 71548) | Neocapritermes taracua P3 segment gut microbial communities from Petit-Saut dam, French Guiana - Nt197 P3 | ecosystem: Host-associated > Arthropoda: Insects > Digestive system > Gut ... | reverse complement strand
ATTGAATTCCGGCGCAGTGGGTTTTAACATCGCTCCGCTGATGAGTCGGTACAGCGGACAATCGCCGCAGCAATGGCTTGCCGCCGTTGCCGAAATGCTGACGAACGTTGCTCGCCGCATTGATCTGCCCGTCGTGTTGATTCCACACGTCATGATGTCGTCGAACATTTTTCCGGCAAACGACGATTTTCTATTCATGCAAGATTTGCACAACGCACTGGAACCTGCAACACGGGAGCGCGTTTTGCTTTACGATGCGAGAGAACACACCTGCAAACAGATTAAAGGGGTGATTTCCCGATGCCGGGTGTTTGCCGGTAGCCGAACTCACGCAACGATTGCTGCCCTTTCGACGAATGTTCCGACGTTTTGTATTGGTTACAGTGTCAAATCACGGGGGATCAATCTCGATTTATTCGGACACGAAAACTGGGTTGCCCATTTTTCCGAATCGACGGGACAGCGGCTTGCCGACCACATCGAGAGTTTGATTCGTGAAGAAAGTAATGTCCGTAACCACTTGGCGAAGGTCATTCCTGACTATGCCGAAAAAGCGTGGTTGAACGGGCAATATCTGCGTGAAATGCTCGACGGGAAGGGATGGTAGAGAACGGCTATTTGAGGGCAGGCAACTGTGTCGCGAACGTTTTGTAGGCGATATTTGCCGCCAAGGGCGGCGTACAAGGTAGCCGGGGGTGAAGGCGTACTCGCCGAACCCCCGGAAACGAAAGCGAACCATCATCTGCCCTCCAATGGAGTGCTACAATCCGGTGGTTGTGCGCCACCGTTGGCGGCGAGGGTTATAGGCGACTCTGGTCCGGGGGTTCCGCTACGCTACACCCCCGGCTACCTTGTGTTGCTCCGTTGGAGCAAATTGACTAAATTCGCAACTAAACTTACGCACTCAGGCAACTGTGTCGCCGCTATCTTGTCAATGCAGGGAATATAGCCTAAACTAACATTTATTATAGGAGATCACCATGACTAACACTAAAACGACGGATATTCCTGATGACTTTGCTTGGATACGTGAAGTTCGAGATAGGGCGTATGAAGAGACAAAGAATATGACTATTGAAGAACGCCTCGAATACGACCGCAGAGGGGCTGCCGAATTCGACAAACACATGCAGCGCATCAGGGAACAGAAGAAGAAAACGGTGTCATGACAACAATCCCCCACGCCACGGTACTCGATCAGGTCATTCAACACGAGCGGTGTTGCTGTTGCGGACTCTGTGCTGCCGTGTGTCCACAACAGCGGCTTGTCATTCGTGAAACGGAGTTCGGCGAATTCTTTCCAACCGGAGAATGTACCGAATCTTGCGGACTGTGTTTGAAAGTTTGTCCAATAGAGATGGCAGACGGCAGACGGCAGACGGCAGCAGAGGAAAAGAGCGGCGGACGCAAGTCCGCCGGTTGGCACCAAACCTTCGTTGGCGGCGTTTCGCAGGACTCGGAGCGGCTGAAAGCCCCGTCCGGCGGTTTCGCCACGGCAATGCTCTGCCGACTGCTCGAAGAGAACAAAATTGATGCCGCCATTGTTGCCGCACCGACAGCGGAACGCCCCTGGTTTGAACGCCGCATCGCTACAACAACAGACGAAATTTTGCAATCGCGTGGTTCCGTGTATCACGTTCTCAAAAACGACGATGTGCTTCGAGAAATTCTCACCGGTCCCGACCGCCGCTATGCGATTGTTGCTCTTCCCTGCATGGCAAAGGCGATTCGGCTTGCCCAAGAGACGATTCCGAAACTGAAACAACGCATCCGCTATGTTTTCGGTCTGACGTGCGGCGGTTGTAACACCTTGCACATTCCCGACTTGCTTACTGTGATGCTGGGAAATCGGCAGGCGGGAATTCGCTATCGTTCCAAACGAAACTCGAAAAACGCCCAAGATTTTTCAGTTGCTTTGCCCGATCACCCTGAAAGAGCCTCTGTCAGAATGTTGGGCTTGTTCGGCTTTCTTTGGATCAACCATGTCGGTCGGTTAACCAGTTGTCTTCACTGCAACGACGTATTCGCAGAGTGGGCGGATGCAACATTCATGGACGCTTGGCTTTCTGAATACATTCCCGATGTTCGTGGTACAAGTTTGGCAATTTCCCGCTGTACCGAGTTATCCGAAATGCTCGAGGCAATGTTTCACGATGGAACGTTACAGGGAGGAACCATTGCACCGGAGCGAGTCCGGGAAAGTCAGGCATCACTGATCGAAGAACGTCAGAGGCATCATCGGATTTTCTCGGCGTTGGCAAACGTCCCCTCCCCCTTTGGGGGAGAGGGAACGACGTTTGTTCTCACCGAAGCGGAACTCCGATGGGGCAAGCGGTATCTTGCATTTCATCATGATATGCGTAAATTGCTCAGGTATTATTCTTACCGATTGGCACGACGACCGAATTGGTATTCCCGATTCTACATTATCCGTCTTTTCTGGCTCCTATTCCTTTCACTGTTGCGGCATCGGTTGCTCAAAAAGACGATGCAGTCCTTGCATTTATTAAAAAAGAAGGAGTAATCGGAAACAAAGTTTGTTGGAACGAGAACAGGAACGCTCCCACGTTTGTATCCCCTCTTGCCATGTCTTGCCGCAAAGAGTAGCATTTTGTCATGGAAGAGCATGTTTTAGTGGTGCCGACGCAAATTTTTCATGCACTCGGTCATTTTCAAGGATTTTGTACCGACATTGACCGTTATCGGGACGTTCTCCTCGATGCAAAGAATGTCCAATTTCGTCCTCGCAGCACAGTGGAGACTGATCCCGGCTACAAGCAGTTGATCCCCTATATGATCTTCTGCCATACCGATTCAGCGGGAAATATCCATATTTTTCAGTACGTTCGCGGCAAAGGAATGGGCGAGAGCCGGTTGCATCAAAAGCGGAGCATCGGCATTGGCGGACATATTGCCGCCGAAGATCAGGAACAGCAATCGGGCAATGTCTATCGGGAAGGAATGTTACGGGAACTGCACGAAGAGGTCGTTTTACATTCACCATTTACTGAACAATGCGTCGGTTTGATCAACGATGATGCAACGGAAGTAGGACGTGTCCATCTTGGTATCGTACATCGCTTGGATGTTGCCGAACCGAATATCGTTTCCAATGAGCCGGATTTGATCGAATCCGGTTTTATGCCGCTCGACGAACTCCGAAATTATCGGGAACAAATGGAATCTTGGTCGGCAATCAGCCTCGACGCTCTGTTTTGACGGGGTACGACAAGATTTCTGCTCGATCATTTCCATTTCTCCCGAACGTACCGATTCTACCGCTGATACTTTGCTTATTTTGCCCAAAATGCCCATTTTTCGGTTAAAATTCCTCATTCTTTCTCTATAATGCCTATATGCAAGGGTTCCGCTCGGAAAAATGGGATTCCGGCACGCAAAATGCCGATAACGTCAGGGAGGGAGTATGCGCGTCATTCCTGCGAAGGCAGGAATCTAGAGGATTGATGTTCACGACTCTCCGAAAGGAATGAACATCTTACGTCTAGCCCCCTGCCTGCGCAGGGTGACGGAAAACGCCTTCCCAAAATACATCCCCCGTATTAGAAACACGATCATGACAGGACTACAACTACAAACAGGACTTATTTCCGGTATCAACTATGTTGATCTCGTCGATCAGTTGATCAAACTCGACGGTATCGCCATGGAGAATCTGGATTACCGAACGTCGAAGTTGCAGGCAGAAAAAGAAGCACTCACCAGCCTCCTCGCCAAATTCTATACCGCCAGTTACATGCTCCGAGGGCTTAACAAAATGCAGCCCTTCCTGCGGACAGATGTTTCCAGCAGCAATCCCGCTCTCATGACTGCTGTGAAGACGGGAGCGACAAATCCCCTGCCCGGTAGTTACACGTTCACGCCGATTCAAATGGCATCGGCACAGCAAACCGTCGCCAAAGGGGTCGCCAGTGATACCGAAGCCCTCGGCAAAACCGGCACCATCACCATCGGCAAAGGCTGGACAGTAGAAAGCGAAATCCCACTCAGCGACCTCAACGGCGGAGACGGTTGGTCGAAAGGCTCGATCCGAATCACCGACGGCAACGGCTTCCGTGTTACCATCGACTTGCGGAAAGCGACCACCATCAAAGACGTGGTCAATGCTATCAACGATAACCACGACATTGACGTGATTGCCGAAATCGACGGCGACCGGCTTGTCCTTCGGGATGTGAGCGGCGGCGACGTGAGCAAGTTTTCCATACAGGAAGTTTCCGGCGGAAATACGGCGGCTTCGCTCGGACTGATCAAACTCGATAGCAATGGAAAAAATTCGTTAATTGACTCGAATGGTGTCCTCACCGGCGATGTCATCTGGCGGCTCGGCGAAAATATGAGTTTGAGCCTCCTCAACGACGGCAACGGCTTGGCATTCGACGATATTTTAGAGGACCTCATCTTCACTTGTAAAGATGGATCGACGGTTAAAATTGACTTCAATAAACTGTATGACACAAAAGATGTCGTGGATGGAGGATCAATCCGCTATCGGGAAATGACCGTCGGCGATGTGCTCAACACGATCAACACACAGGGCGATGGAAAAATTACTGCCAAAATCAGCGATGACGGAAAAAGTCTCGTCTTTGAAGATAAAACAACGGGAAAGGGATTGACCTCTGTGACGCAGTTACTGACGAATCCGATTATGCAGTCGCTCGGTCTCATCAGCGGCGAGTGGGATGCGATGCCGGTTGACATGTTCACCGGTCTGACAAAAAAGAGTGGTGACACGGCACAAATGTACTTCCAGGACAAGGCGGGAAACAGTGCCGTCGTTGAATTGACCCATGCGGACATCAATTACATACGGGGTGTATGGAAAGGGGAGATACAAACCTCTGCATTTGGGACCGGGGCGGGGGCGGCGTATGCGGAGTTTGCCTTCATTGTCAATAAGCAATTAGAATACGCCGGTGTAGGAGTAGAAATCCGAGGAAACGCCAGTGACACAGGTGTTTACGCCGTCGATATATCGGGAGGAACCACTCACGACTTGCTGGTTGCTAATCACGGAAGCGATTTGGCTTCACGGATGGGACTCGCAAACGTACAGTCAATCGAAGGAGTGACCGCTCTGCAAGGTGCCACGCCGGGAACGATTCGCTTGACCGACCAGACCGGCAAGAATGTCGATGTTCAAATCAGCAAAGCAGAACTGGATGCCGTCAAGACGGCAGACGACCTGTACAATCTGTTCGATGCAAAACTGGACGGCACCGGCATCGGCATCGACGTGGTACTCGACGGCAACAAGGTTTTCTTCAAAGACAACACGGGCGGCACTGCGTCCGCGATGATGATCACCGACGGCGGCGGAAGCAATGTCGCGGCAAAACTCGGCTTGACCGTAACGAAGTACAATCCCGATGAAAAAACTGCCGTCCAAAATGCGCTGTCCAATGTAACAACAAACGCATCGGGAGAATGTGAAATATCGTTCACCGACAAAAACGGCAACACGGAAGTCATTACATTAACCCAGCAGGAATTGGACGATGCCGCATCGCTGCACGGTTTAGCGGACTTGCTCAACAAACATCTTAAAGCACATCTAAGCAGTGTCGAAGCAGTTGTCAATGGCAGTCAGAGCAGTATCGTCTTCAAGGATGACAGCGATGGAACTGCGTCTCCCATTATCATTAATGATGTCGACGGAGATTTTATGACGGCACTGGGTTTCGTGAACAAGCAAACGAGTGTAGCGGCGTTTATGGAAGTCATCACGCCCGGCACGATGCGGTTCATCGACCAAGACGGCAACAGCGTGGACATGACCTTCGACCAAGCCGATTTAGATGGTATCACGTCGCTTACCGAACTCGCCGCTTTTTTCAACGATAAAATTGACGGCGATGCCGGCATCAACGTAACGGTCAACGGTTCCGGCACCGGCTTGGTTTTCGAGGACACGACCGGCGGGACCGCAAGTCCGATGCAAATTCTCGATGTTGCCGGCAGCGGAAGCAACTTGGCATCAAGACTCGGAATGGCAAATCCGTTGAACGTTAGACTGTCCAATGTAACACCGGGTGCAATCCGGCTCATTGATCAAAACGGCGACAGCATCGATATTGAAATCACTGCCGATGATTTGAGGGGGATTACATCATTGGATGACCTTGCTGATCTCTTCAACGAAAAAATTGACGGCAATGTCGGAATCGAAGTCACCCTCAATGCAAACGGCACCGGTTTAACCTTCAACGATACCACCGGTTTGACGGGACATGCGATACAGATTTTCGACGTTCCCAACAGCGGCAATTTGGCAACGAGACTCGGTTTAATAAACGATTTCCCTGCATTCCTCGCCGCGCTCACACCGGGAAAAATTGAACTTTCAGATAGTGCGGGCAACAATACGGAATTCACCATTACCAAAGCGGAGTTGGAAAGCATCTCGACACTTGACGGACTCGCTGACTTGTTCAATGAAAAAATTGATACCGGCAACAGTGGAGTGGACATTACCGTTGAACTCAACGCAACAGGCACCGCTTTGGTATTCAAGGATAATGCGAACGGACCCGCGGGGTACATGCACATCGGCGAATTCGATGATGCGGATATTATTTTTAACTTATTAGGAAATCCGGGCGGCAACATCCACTCGGATATGTTTGAGACTTTACCTCTCATCACTGCCGCTTCCGAAACGATTGTCCTTGTGCCGCCGCAGGGTTCGGCACTTGCGAGTTATGAAATCGAAACGCAAACTTACCAGAGCGAGATTGCCATTGCGAATCACATGGCAGAAAGTGCGGCAATTACCACGCAAACGATGACACCGAGCGGAGTCATCAGTTCGGGAACGTTCACGACCCGAAACCTGCTCGGCGGAATGGATACCGTCCTCGTTTCCACTCTCAACGGCGGAAAAGGACTTGCCAATGCCGTAGCGGGAAGTGCCATCGAAGTCCAAGACCGGGCGGGCAACAAGGCGAATATCACCTTTTCGCAGACGGAGTTGGACTCTATGCAAACGTTGACCGATGCGGTGAAGGTCATCAATACCAAGTTGTCGAAGGCGGGTGTCGGCATTACCGTGCGGATAAACGACTCCAAAAACGGCTTGACGGCGGTGGACATGACCGGTGCGAGTACGCACAATCTCATCTTTAAGGACAAACCGACGACGGCAACAATACCGGGCACACCGGCGATCCCCGCTATTCCGGCGGTGCCGGCGGTTCCCGCTGTCGATGCGGTCGATGCCGTATCGGCAGACAACGGTACCGGCGGTACTGCCGTGCTGACGTTTGAAGGAACGCATTGGATGAACAATTTCACCTTCGCATTCGTAACCGACCTCGGTGATGCCGGTTACGATACGGATGACCAAAAATTCATCTTCTACCTTGATGAGGTTGCTCTATTAGCAGAGACCGATCCTGATGTGCGGGACGAAATGGTCAAAGGGGCGATTGATGCCCAAATTGCATCAATTTGGTCGGCAGTTTTTCCCACCGCTGTGTTTGGTGATATTCCTGCTCCCGAAGTGAAACGGACAACCGGACTGGCAGACCAAGCCCTCGCTGATGCCGTCAGCGGTGGGGAAACCGCCATCGGTACGGCTGGCAATTTCGGTACGAGAGGAGTCACTTACGAACCGGAGATTCCTGAAATACCCGAAGTCCCCGAAGTTCCTGCCACACCTGATATTGAGGCAACGGGCAGTGGAAACATCGCCGGTTCGTTCGGCTTGAATATCGATTCGGCAAGTTCCAAGGTGAACGGCACAAGTTTGGATCGGCAAGTCGTTTCCTTCTCTACTCTCCTTTCGGACTTGAATGCCGGCAAGGGGGTTACGACACTCGGCGGGAAAATCATCTTGACCGACAGTTCAGGAAAGGCTGTAACAGTGACGATTGGTGGAAATATCAGGACGGTCGGCGATTTTATCAACGAAATCAACAAGTATTCCGGCAGCAGCGTGAAAATCGTTGCCAAAATCAATGACCGAGGCGATGGAATCGTCCTCGAAGACTTTGCCGGCGGCACCGGTTCGATGTCCTGCTATGATGCGGACAGCACGTCCAAGTTTGCGGCGAGTTGGGGAATAGCAGGTTCCGTCAGCCAATCCAGCAAAGATGACCAGGGACGATTGAGAATCGAAGCCTCGGAAACGCACTTTATCGAAGTGGAAGAGACCGACAGTCTCGATGACATTCGGAAAAAGATCAACGATTTGAACGTCGGCTATTCGGCATCCATTTTGGTGGATGGTTCGGCAGCACCATATCGCCTGTCGATTTCCGGCAAGCAGACCGGTGCGGCAGGAGGATTCAACGTCGATTTATCTGCCATTGGACTCACGGCCGAAACGATGAGCGAAGCGAAGGATGCGAAGATCGTCTATGGGGATATCAACACATCGAGCGGCTTGGTGTTGAGTTCCAGCACGAACAATTTTAAGGGAGTCATCGCCGGGATGGATTTAACGATTACCGGCATTTCGGACACACCGGTTACGATTACCAGTGCGAAATCCAATTTGGACGTAAAGGTGGCGTTGGAAGTTTTCGTCGAAAATTACAATAAATTCCGGGAAGACCTGAACCGGGACATGAATTATCAGGTAACGAGCAAAGGTATTCAGGCTTACGAAGATGAGGGAACTTTGTGGAACTGTCCGGCGGCAAAGGCACTCGACCGGGAAATTCCAGACATTTTGCTCAAAACAATCGAAGGAATACCGGGTGTGCGGTCATTAGCGGATTTAGGAATCACCTTGCGTTCGAGTCTCGACGATGATGCTCGGAACAAGGAGACGGGCAAGTTGTACTTCGATGCGGACAAGTTTGAAGAGGCGTGGAATCGTGATCCTGAAGCGGTGCAGAAATTCTTCTTCGACGAACGGGAATACCTCGACAGCAAGGGGGAAACGGTAACGGCAAACTACGGTTGGGCGCAGAAGTTCACCGACGTGGTCAACAAGTTGGCGGGGGATGCTGACCAGGTCGGTAAAGTGAATGCCCGGCTCGACACATTAACGGAGACGATTGACCGCAATGATATTCGCCTTGCGTTTATGCAGGAGCGTTTGGATTTCAAACGGAACATGTATTTGAAGCAGTTTTACGCCATGGAGCAGGCGATGGCACGGATGAGCAACGACATGAGTGCCGTGGGCAACATTGCGAATGCTTGGCAACAGAATTACAGCAGCGGGTGATCAGAGCCGTTATCTTTAGATTGCGAAAGAACGTTTGTATTTTCGCCGGTAATCAGCGAAAAAAATTATGAGATAGAATGAATAATAATATGGGATTGCGGTAACTGTTTCGAACAAAAAAAGTCCCAACGGTACGATTTTCCTTCCACAACAACTCATTGAAAACTTCCAATAACACACGATGTTAGAAACCTTTGAAAATTCCTTTCCCCATCGGGATTATCTCATCGAGATCGTTTGTCCCGAATTCACGTCGGTGTGTCCGAAGACGGGACAGCCTGACTTCGGAACGCTCACTTTTCAGTATGTTCCTGACCAACTTTGCGTCGAACTGAAAAGTTTGAAATTATATTTACAGCAATTTCGAGATCAGGGGATCTTTTACGAGAACATCACGAACCGAATTTTGGACGATTTGGTCAACACAATTCATCCGCGGCGGATGAAGTTGACAGCATCCTTCACGCCTCGCGGCGGTATTTCGACGACGGTGGTTGCCGAACATTTCGGTCTCATGGGTACTGTATCGGGGTGAGCGGATTGGAAACGGTACAATGGTGGCATCCTTTTGTCATTTCGGCTATAATGTCCGCCATGTATGATCGAGAACAGTTGAAATCATTGATTTTGGAAAAGTCGTTGAAATTCGGCGACTTCACACTGGCTTCCGGCAAAAAGGCGGCGTACTACCTCGATTGCCGACAGATTACGCTTGATTCCGTCGGCGCAAAACTGATCGGCGAAGGAATACTGGAACTCTTGCAACAAAATGCGATGCCGCAAGCCGTCGGCGGCATGTCCATCGGTGCCGATCCGATCACCGCCGCAGTGATTACCGTTGCCGCCTATCAAAACATTCCGCTCAAAGGTTTTATGGTGCGCAAGCAAAGCAAAGGACACGGTACGAATCAGTTTGTCGAAGGTCCCATTGTTGCCGGTGATCATGTTGTCATCGTGGAGGATGTTGTAACGACCGGCGGTTCTTCGCTCGATGCCATCGAAAAGGCCGAAGCCCTCGGTGTTACCGTGGATGGAGTCATTGCCATTATCGACCGGCTCGAAGGGGGAAGAGAAATGTTTGAATCAAAAGGTTATACTCTCCGTTCTCTCTTTACCGTTCGGGACTTCGGAGTTTTGTAAACAATCGAGAACAGATTCGTTTAGCCGGTACTCCGGTGAATCGGCAAAATTCCCGAAAAAACGAGAAGGCGGCGTTCCACACTCTTGCCCGACAAGGACTTGCGGCAACGAAATGGACGGGTTTTCCCCGCCGGAACAGAAAAAGTGAAATCCGTAACCCCTTTTTCTGTCGGGATTTTGGAAATTTCGCCCCGCAGGCTTGACACTCCGCCCCCGCATGGTATGATACTTCCATCATTGACAACCACTACATATAGTAGCCCGGTTTAAAAGCGACTACTACATACAGTCTTTCACACGAGGTAAAACGACGAAACGGGGACACTGAATGGATTCATTTCTTTCGCCCCAAAGACTTGATTTATCTCCTAACATCATTCCCCTATTATTATGGAAACAATCGCCAGTTTGGACGCTGTCTCTACCGTTGCCGACGATTCATTTGAGTCCGTCGTCCCCCTTGAAGGACTCAGAATGAAACCAACATTCTGTCCCGAAAATGCCCGCGATCCCTTCGATACCGTCGAATGGACCACCCGAACCGCCACGATCAAAGGAGACGGCGGCTCCGTCTTCTTCGAGCAACACGATTGCGAATTTCCCAGTACGTGGAGCCAACTCGCCGTCAATGTTGTTGCCAGCAAATACTTCTTCGGTGAGCCGAACACCCCCCAGCGGGAAAAAAGCATTCGACAGGTCATTCACCGTGTCAGCCGCACCATCACCGACTGGGGATTCGACGACGGCTATTTCGCTTCCCGCAGCGATGCCGAAATCTTTTACCGCGATCTGACGTGGCTTTTGCTCCATCAATACGGCTCCTTCAATTCGCCGGTCTGGTTCAACGTCGGACTCTTTCCGCAGTACGGGATCACCGGCGGAAAATGCACCTGGCACTGGGAAGAGCGGGCAGGAGAAGCTACACAGCAGGATAATTCCTACGAATATCCGCAGGCTTCCGCTTGTTTTATCCAGAGCGTCGAAGACAACATGGAAGCGATTATGGACCTTGCCCGAAGCGAAGCAATGCTCTTCAAATTCGGCAGCGGCACTGGCACCGACCTTTCGACGATTCGATCCAGTTGCGAAAAGTTGGCAGGCGGCGGAAAGCCATCGGGACCGCTTTCCTTCATGCGGGTTTATGACCAAATTGCTGCGGTGGTCAAAAGCGGAGGAAAAACCCGTCGAGCCGCCAAAATGCAGTCGCTCAAAGTAACGCATCCTGACATCATGGAGTTCATCGACTGTAAACAGCGTGAAGAAGAAAAGGCAAAAATCTTAATGAAACAAGGGTTTTCTTACGAAGATGCTTACTCGTCCGTTCTCTATCAAAATGCCAATCTTTCTGTCCGGCTGACGGATGATTTTATGCAGGCGGTCAAAGAGGACAAAACTTGGACGACTCGCTGGGTAACGAACCCTTCCCAAAAGGGACCTGAATATCCCGCAAAAGAGGTCTATGACAAAATTGCCAGCACCGCTTGGGCTTGCGGCGATCCTGGCGTGCAGTTTGACACGACGATCAACCGCTGGCACACTACACCGAATTCGGGACGAATCAACGCCTCGAATCCGTGTAGCGAGTACATGAGTTTGGACGATACCGCCTGCAATTTGGCGAGTATCAATCTGATGAAATTCCGACAGGAAGACGGACTCTTCGATGCCGAAGGTTTTATTCAGGCAAGCCGGATTTTCTTCATTGCCCAGGAAATTATTGTGGACAGGGCAAGTTATCCCATCAAGAAAATTGCGGAAAACAGCCATAAATTTCGTGCTATCGGACTTGGCTATTCCAATCTCGGCAGTTTGATTATGAGTCTCGGTTTACCCTACGATTCTGACGAAGCGCGGGGACTTTGTAGCGTCCTCACGGCATTGTTGCACGGAGCCGCCTATCAAACGAGTGCAGAACTCGCAAATATTGTTGGTCCTTTTGAAGCGTTCTCCCGCAATCGTGAACCAATGTTGCACGTGGTCGATATGCACTGGAATGCGGTTAACCATATCGGCAATTGCCCCAATTACCTGAAAAAGCGGGCGCAAAGACTTTGGGACGTTGTCCGCAATTCCGGCAGCCGATACGGTTTTCGCAATGCGCAGGCAACCGTGCTGGCTCCGACGGGAACGATTAGTTTCATGATGGATTGCGACACCACAGGTATTGAACCGGACATCGCTCTGGTCAAGTACAAACATCTTGCTGGCGGCGGAACGCTTAAAATGGTCAACAATACCATACCGCTTGCACTGAAAACGCTCGGTTACACTGACGATGAGATTACTGGTATTGTTGAGCATATTCACGAAAAGGGGACATTGCACGAAGCACCGAATTTGGTTGATGCACATCTTCCGGTATTTGACTGTGCGTTTCCAACTCCCGGTTCGGAGCGATGCATTCCCTGGGATGCACATGTCAAGATGATGGCGGCGGCGCAGCCGTTCATATCGGGAGCGATTTCCAAGACAGTGAACTTGCCGAACGGTGCGACTGTTTATGATGTTGCGAACGCTTACATGATGGCGTGGGAATTGGGAGTGAAGGCGTTGGCGATTTATCGGGATGGTTCAAAGGGCGTACAGCCGCTTTCTGTTTCTGAAGACGGCGGTAAAAGAGATTCCGAAACAGGACTTTCACGCAAGGAAAAACGGAAACTAGCGGGACCCCGCCGGGAACGGTTGCCCGACACACGTGATTCAAAAACGCATAAAT
>Ga0082212_10008865_pt1 | contig 13055 bp, 11 predicted proteins | sample TergutNt197P3_FD_71548 | JGI IMG/M metagenome (GOLD analysis project Ga0082212, IMG submission 71548) | Neocapritermes taracua P3 segment gut microbial communities from Petit-Saut dam, French Guiana - Nt197 P3 | ecosystem: Host-associated > Arthropoda: Insects > Digestive system > Gut ... | reverse complement strand
TCCAAAATCTGTTGAATATCGAAGCCGACGACAGCGTAAATGCCTTTATTCGCGTAAAAAACCTAACTTCTGACACGGAGTTTATCAATTCCCATTATTTATTGTTTTGTACGAAAAATGGTATCATCAAGAAAACGTTGCTTGAATCCTATTCGCGACCGCGTCAGAATGGCGTGATTGCTATTTCGTTACGCGAAGGCGACGGACTGATACAGGTACGTATGACCAACGGCAACAATGATGTAGTGATTGCCAATAAAAATGGTCGCGCTATCCGTTTCAATGAGAGTAAAGTGCGCGATATGGGACGAACAGCTACAGGCGTTATTGGCATGACGCTGGATGACGAAGATGATTGCGTTGTAGGCATGATCTGCATCAAGCATCCCGAGAAAGAATCTATCTTGGTTGTTTCAGAAAAAGGGTTTGGAAAACGTTCTAAATTAGAGGATTACCGCATCACGAATAGGGGAGGGAAAGGAGTAAAAACGCTCAATATCACCGACAAAACAGGTAAGTTAGTCGATATAAAATCTGTAACCGATGAAAATGATCTGATGATAATCAACAAATCGGGTATGGCAATCCGAATCAATGTCGTCAATTTGAACATCATAGGGCGTGCCACGCAAGGCGTTAAATTAATCAACTTAGATAAACGAAACGACGAGATAGCATCTGTATGTAAGGTGATCTCTGAGAAAGAAGAAGATATTATTGCGAGCAAAATCCTTCCTGATAATACGGATACAGATGATAATTTTGTTAACGAAGATAATTCTATTAATGAAGATATTACTATTATTGAATAAAATATTAACTATAATGATTAAAAAAAATGAAAAAATTAGTTTTTACACTTGGACTTTGCTTGGTAGCGGTAGTATGTTTCGGACAGAAGAAGGCCGTTACCGATGCTTTAAGATTAGCGAAAGACGCTACTAAACCGAACTTCGAGGAAGCGAGAAAAAAAATCAAACCGGCTTTGGAACATCCGGAAACAAAAGATGATCCAAAGACTTGGTACTCAGCTGGTCTGATTGAAAATCTTCAATTTGACTTTGAAAACACCAAAATCGTGTTAGGTCAACAACCCGACGAACAAGCGATGTATAATGCGCTTGTAGAAATTTTCCCTTATTTTGTGAAAGCATACGAATTGGATTTATTGCCTGATGCCAAAGGGAAAGTAAAACCCAAATATCATAAAGATATGAAATCCATTATGAAAGTGAATAAAATATACTATATGAATGGCGGTGGCTTCAATATGGAACATGAAAATTGGAAAAAAGCATACGATTTTTTCAATCAGTATATAGATATCGTCGAAAGCCGTCTAATGAAAGATGGAGAGCCTGCCAATGCTATTGCGCAAGTAGATTCGAGCTACATCTGTGGATTTTTTTATGCAGCAGCCATGGCAATGCAGTTTGACGAGGATAAGACGATAGCCATAAAAGCTTTGCAACGCGCTGCCCAAGTCGACTATAAACAAAATGAGGTGTATTTATCTCTTGCGTATTGCTATCTGGAGCGAAATGATATGGAGAATTATGAAAAAACGCTTAATGATGGCCTTGCATTATTCCCAACAGAAAATGAAATCCTGCTTCGTCTTGTCAATCTTTATGTTGAAAGCGAGAAAAATGAGAAAGCGCTTGAATATGCATTAAAAGCTATTCAGATTGATCCTTCTAGCGCTCAACTGTATAACGTGGCCGGATTCCTCTATGAGAGATTAAAAGAAATAGACAAAGCTGAAACAAATTTTTTAAAATCTATAGAGCTAAACAGTGAAGACCCAGATTCTCAAAGCAGTCTCGGTCGTATTTATTTTAATCAAGGCGCAGAACAGCTTGATCGAGCGCTTGAAATCGCCGATGTGAAAAAATACAATGAAGAAAGAGATAAAGCTAAAATATATTTCATAAAGGCATTACCATATTATGAAAAATCTTTCAAGTTAAATCCGGATCCTATTGAAACCAAAATTGCTCTGAAAGGTATTTATTATGAACTCGATATGGGGGATAAATTAGCAGAAATTAGTAAGCTTTTAGGGGAGGATGAGTAGTTTTCAGTTTCCTCACAAAAAACGCTTTCTGTCTTACCGGAAAGCGTTTTTTGTTGATAGCAACATCTTCTATTTAACATAATATAAATTATACAGAATTTATCAGTATTCGGCTAAGCATCCTCGCTTCGCCGTGATTAAAAGCAAGCCTCCCGGTATGCAAGCAACAAGCTAATTATTACCATCAGAGCTATAGTTAAAATGAGTAAAAACAGGATTATTACAAGCCCTTTTGAAGGAAAATCGTCATACTGTTTTCTTTTAAGAAAAATTTTCTTGTGCGCAAACTTGAATAGCCGAAACGTAATCCAGGCGAAAAATAGGCCTGATGCAATTCCTGGTATAATATCGGAAATGAAATGAACGCCGAGATAGATACGGCTGTAAGCGCTGACAGTCGCCCATAGAAATATGGAAACAGAAAAATATTTATTCCTGAATATCAACGAAGTAATTGTTGCAAAGCCGAACCCGTTTGCAGCGTGGCTGGAAATAAAACCATACGAACTTCCCCTATAACCAAAAACGGTCATAACATCATTCATAAAATTAGGATGATGCGTTGGTCGTAAACGGGAAAAAAAAGGCTTACAAAAACCGGATGAAAACCGGTCGCAAAGCAAAATAACTACAATGATAGCTGCAATAATCAAGAGCATTTCTTTCCAACGTTGCCGGTTGGCATAAAACAGGATGATTATGAATGATACTAATAAAGGAATCCAATATGCAAGACCGGAATAAAACCACATAAACTGATCGAAAAAAGGCGAATGGAAGCTGTTTAATAACAAAAACAGTTCTCGTTCGTATTCAAGGATTTTTTCGATCATTAATCATTAATCATTAATCACTATTAAATAATGACAATGTCTTTTTTATTGATCCAACCGATGCTTCCGTCTTCGAGCGCTATTTTCCTCCAGTCGCCGATTGATTCGTGAATTAAGACTTTTGTACCTTCGTGAAGCAGAAACAAATCCGTTCCGCTATTATCCGGCGTACTTTTTACTGTTACTGTGGGGGTAAAAACGATAGCCGCATTGCGATTTTCGAGTTCTTTTTTCTGGTTCCATGCAAAAGTATTAGAAAGGATTACGGTAATAATCAAGAAAATACCGAGATAAAAGCCGACTTTTTTCAGAGACATCCATTTGGAAAAGAAGTATAGCGTTAAACAAAGGACAAACAATATAAAGCTAACAAGGCTAATGGTCGCCCATGTGTCCACACCCAGCAGGTTTTGTCCTGCCCGAAACCATTTTTTTAGGAAAAATTCCGGTATGGGTTCTATTTTATCGGTTTGCAGCCGAGCCAGTTCTAGGTTGAAACGAATATCTTCATCGCCGGGTTTAATGAGGATAGCGCGCTCATAATTGAGGATAGCATGCGCTGTTTTTCCGGTCTTGTAATAGGCATTCCCCAGATTATAATACAGTTCGCCGGAGGGGCCATAAGTATATAATAACGATTCATACGCTTCGATGGCCAGATCGTATTGTTCGGCTGCGTAAGCCGTTTCGGCTATTTTTATTTCTTCATCCTGCGCATATACATTAATAATTAATAGTCCAAGCAGGGTTATTCCGATTACTTTTCTATTGATAGCGTGCATAACTTTTATTTTTTGATAGTATTTTCCATTTTATCTATTGCATCAATCGTTTCGCGGAACAATTTGTCCATCGCGCCCGACACCTTGTTTGGCGCATATCGGGTATATTCGCAGGTATGAATGATATTTAGAAATTCGTCGGATAGCGTCTCATCCACGCCGTACTTTGTCAGTTCCATCGCTACATTTTCTTTGGTCAACTCCGACTGTGGGATATTCAGTTTATCGCTCAGGTAGCCCCATAAAGCGCGTAATATTTCTTCGTAGAAGGCCTCTTCATTATTTTCCTGAAGCAATTTTTCGGCTTGTTTCAATCGTTTTGCGGCTGTTTTATTGGCTTTTTTCGTTCGTACGAGCGCAATGTTAGCGTTTTCTCTCACCTGTTTCCGATAGACAATGAAGAAAATGATAAATAGGAGGGCAATCATCAGATATATCAAGATATAGAGGAAAGAGCCGAAGAAAATATCTTTATACTGCTTGAAATGAATATTTTGCGTTTTCAGATAGTGAATATCTTTCCCTAAGAACCTGAGATTTTGTTGATTGGTATAATTGGAGATCACAGGCGCATCGGGGCTATTGGCGTCTTTTTCCACATTCAGTTTATAGGCTTCGGTAGTCAGTGTTTTGTAAGCGCCTGATTGTAAGTCGAAAAAGGAAAAACTGATAGGAGGGATTTCAAAATCGCCTGCATAACGGGGTATTGCCATATATTCGATCGTTTTTGTGCCGCTTACACCAGCAGTCGTAATATTGGTGTTAGTTTTCGGTACTGGCTCATACACATCAAAATCGTTAGGAAACTTCACTTCTGGGTTTTTCAATACTTTAATATTTCCATTTCCTTTGATAGTCAGTTTAATTGTAACCGCTTCGTTGGCTTTCATTTCCGTCCTGTTTATTTCGGAAGTCATTGTATAACTACCTACAGCGCTTGAAAAATTGGCAGGTTTACTTGGAGGTAGCGGTTTAACATCGATTGATACAGGTGATGAAGTTAAATCTTTTTTTACCTCAGTATAAGTATCGAAAAAACCTTCAAAGATACTTCGTACGCGAGTTTGGGTACGTTCTCGAACGAAAACTTCTACTTTACTGCCTCCTATAGTTATCTGCCCAGAACGTTGTGGATATAGTATAACCTTCTTAATGGCGTATGTATTGTAATTACGTCCATTGTATTGTTCTAATAAATGATCTATTTCTGTTATGTTAAAATCTTGCATTAGAAATCCTTCAAATTCGGGAAATTTTATATTGCCAAGTTTTGATAACGGACTCACTGAGTAAATTTTAAAAGTCACTAAAAAACCTTCTTGTTCATATACGCTTCGTTTTGAGATATCCATACGCAAGAAAATATTGTCGTTACTCAGGGCGGAAGAAGCATTATTTGTACTGCCATCACTTTGCTGTTGCCCTCCCCCACCCTGCACTTGTTGCTGAGTGGTTTTGTCTTGCGGTAATACATTGATAGTGAAAGAATCAGACTTATAATCGGATCTGCCGATCTTTATGGTAGCAGGCCCAATCGTAAATGTCCCTTCTTTCTTGGCGATTACTGTTAAAGTATGTGTGAGGCTTTCTACACGCGTTACTTTTCCATTTACATATTGAGTACTTGAAGAACTGCCTGTTCCATGATAAAGTAATTCGAAAGTTTCAGAAAAGTCAGGAGCCACTCGAAAATCGATGCTGTTCTCTTTATTTACCATATATAATATTTGAAACTGCGTACCAACAACGACTGAGGGTGGCGCGGAGACTTTAAACGCCACCTCCTGCGCTTTCAGCAGCACAGAGGGGACGATCGAAAGTATAACTATGAGGGATAATAAGCGCTTTTTCATTTGTAAATAGTTTTAAATTACCATTGTTTTTCTCTTCTGCGATTTTGTTGCATCTGCATCTGTGCTTTTTTCACCTTTTCCTGCGTATCTTTTTCGTCTTGCAGAAAGGCGTCTAAAATTTGTTGGGCATTATCGCGACTCATCTGATTGTTCTGCTGTTGTTCTTCTTGTTGCTCTTGCTCTTGCTCCTGTTGTTCTTGTTGGTCTTGATTCTGCTGTTGGTCCTGTTGATTCTGCTGTTGGTCTTGTTTCTGTTCTTCGTTTTTTTCTTGATCCTGATCCTGATTCTGGTCTTGTTGCTCCTGTTGTTGCAACAGTTTCTGGGCTAAAGCCAGGTTGTAGCGCGTTTCTTCGTCTGCCGGATTAAGTCGTAACGATTGTTTATAGGCTTCGATGCTTTTCTGGTAATCCTGACTTTTCATGCCTATATTACCAAGGTTATGAAAAACATTCGCCACACGCTCTGCATTATCGGTGTCCTCACGCATAAGCCTTTCGCCCTGACCGGCCATTAGTTGATACTGTTCGAGCGCTTCGGGGAATTTTTCCTGTTTAAAAAGCGTATTCCCGAGGTTATAAATCCCTTCCGTAGAGCGCGGGTTGAGATCAATGCTTTTCCGGTAAGCTATCTCGGCTTCTGTAAACAGCTCTTTATTATATTGTTTGTTGCCGTCTCGCACATTTTGGCGTTCCGCTTTTTGCGCTGACACAAAACTTCCAACTGTTAGAAACATTGCAGCCAGCCCCCATCTGGCGCTTACCATAATTATCTTGTAAATCATTTTAATCATATTAATCCTGTTTAAAGAGTTTAATATTACGAAACAACCGATTCTTACGTTCGGATGTAAAAAATTCTACTACTAATAATACAAGCGTTACCCATGCCAATGTGGGGAACCATTCGTCGTATTCCGAAAAGACCTGACTTTCCACTTCCGATTTCGACATTTTACTTAGTTCGTTTTGTAAAGCTTTAAGCGCATTGTTTGTATTGTCTGCGCGCACATAGATGCCTTTGCCGGCGTGTGCAATCTCCTGACACATCGTTTCGTTGAGTTGAGTTACCACTACGTTACCGGCATTGTCTTTCAAGCGTTCACCGTTATTGACAGGTATAGGAGCGCCTTGCGTAGAGCCGATACCGATGATATTCACTTTCACGCCTTTCTCGGCAGCGGCAGTGGCAGCTCCGACGGCATCGTCTTCATGATTTTCGCCATCGGTGATAAGCACGATGGTTTTGCCAATCGTTTCGTCCGGCGTGAATGAGCGCATAGCTAAGTTGATTGCCGAGCCAATAGCAGTACCTTGCGTCGAAACCATCGAAGGATTAATGGATGAAAGGAACATTTTCGCCGAAATATAATCTGAGGTGATGGGTATTTGCGTAAAAGCGTCGCCGGCAAAAACAATCAAACCGATCTTGTCGTTATCTAAATCATCGGTTAGGCGCGAAAGCATTTGTTTGGCTTTCTCGAGACGATTGGGGGTGATGTCCTGCGCCAGCATGGAGTTCGATATATCCAAGCATATCATCACTTCGATACCCCGTCGTTTTACCGTTTCTAATTTTGAGCCGAACTGCGGACCTGCGATCATAAAAATGAGAGCTGTGACAGCTACGATCAGATAATAAAATTTCCATCGCCGACGTTTGGAGGATGCTTCCGGCATCAGGGAAGCTATCAGTTCGGGCGTTCCATATCTTTCCACCGCTTTTTTGCCTGCACGTTTGATGAATACGTACAAGATGAATAACGCGGGAACTATAAATAATAAATACAAATATTCGGGGTGTGCATATCTAAACATAACTTCTTCATTTTTAGGGTATATTCCTCAACCAAGTATTTCTCGCTAACATTTCAAAAAGTAACAGCGCAAACGCCAGCAAAGCCAGAGGCAGATATTCTTCCTGTTTTTTACTGTATTGTTGTACGCTGATCTTTATTTTTTCCATTTGGTCAATCTCTTGATAAATGGCTTGTAGGCTCGCATTATCAGTCGCGCGAAAGTATTGTCCGCCGGTCATTGCTGATATTTGCTTCATTGCAGGTTCATCAATATCAGAAGGTACAATTTGGCGTTGGGGGCCAAGTGGCGTTTGTACGGTAACGTATGCATCACCTTTAGTACCCACGCCGATAACATACACGCGAATCCCAAAGGTTTGTGCAATTTCGGCAGCAGTTATTGGCGCTATTTCTCCCTTGTTATTCATTCCGTCGGTCAATAGGATAATCACGCGTGAAATCGCTTTACTGTCTTTGATACGACTCACTGCATTGGCTAGCCCCAGTCCGATAGCCGTTCCATCCTCGATCATCCCGCAATGGATATCTTTGAAAAGATTCAATAACACGGCATGGTCGGTTGTCAATGGGCATTGGGTAAAGCTCTCTCCGGCGAACACTACAAGTCCTATATTATCATTCGGTCGTCCATTGATAAAGGTGGCAGCTACGTTTTTAGCTGCTTCTACGCGATTAGGTTTCAAGTCTTCCGTCGTCATACTGCCAGAAATATCCAATGCAAGCATAATATCAATCCCTTCTGTGCTACGCGAATCCCAGTTGTCTGTCGATTGCGGACGCGCTAAGATAACGATTACTAAAGCGAGCACTGCCATACGCAGCACAAACGGCAAATGCCGCATATACACTTTCAAAGTTGTTGCTTTCGGAGCGTTGAAGGCTTCGATAGAGGATACTTGCAGACTGGCCTGTTTCTTCCTCAATCGATAAATATACCATGCCATCAAAGGAATTAACAGCAATAATAAATAGAGATAATTTGGATTGGCAAAGGTCATAGAAATATCAATTAAAAATTACAAATTATGAATTACAAAATACGAACCAAAGTTCTTTTTCGGAACGGATAAAATTGCTATTTACGATTTTTCAATTTTAAATTCATCCGAGAAGATGGGAGCGTCGGGGGCTTCCTGTTTGGTTTTATCAACAAACAGGTTGGCGTTGAACATTGTTATTTCATTTTCGTCGGGTATTGGTTGCAACTTGGCAAACTTTACAAAATCCGACAAATGAAGAATCTGCTTCAACAGTTCGTTGACCTCTTTGTTTCCCGGCTCTACATTACGTAAGATTTCAAGTATCTCGGACGATGTTTTTTCCATCGCGGGTTCACCATAACGAGCTGTAATGTATCGCCGTAGTGTATCGGTTACCTCCGAATAATACGCTTTATTTAGGCCTTGTTGCCAAAGTTTCCGTTCACGTATTTCTCTCAACTCTTTCATCGCCTGTTCATGGGGCGGCAGTTTTGGACCTTCCGCTATCGCTTTTTCTTGCTTTGGACGGTTGCGCATCCTTTGTAAAAAATAACCGGCGACACAAATCAGGAACAACGTGCACAGTACGCCATAGATGAGTGCATAATAATCGGCCAGTACAAACCGAGGACGCCATATTTCTTTGATGTCGAAAAACTCTTCAGGATGTTCGAGGTCAACATCAGGCGCTGACACCTTCAGTGCTACTCTATTAGATTTCAACGTATCTGCGCCGTCAATAGCCATAAAAGAGGGCAACAAATACAGCGTATCATCAAACGACGTAATCACCAACTCATACCGGATAGTGATGCGGTTATTTTTAATATCCGTAGTGTCCGGTGGCAAGATATTCAGTACTTCCACCCCTTCCATGAGCCTGTTGCCTGGCAAAGGGATCAGTACCTGTTTATCTTTGTTTGAAGTAACAGAAAGATGAAGCATCGTTTGTTCGCCAATCATCAGGTCGGCATTGTCTATTTTCACCTCGACAATCGTCTGTTGCGCATACAATCTCATTCCTTGCAAGGAAGCAAGAAACAGAAACCAAAAGATAGTATTATTTCTCAATTTCATATTCGCCCAATTAATTTCGTTTATGAAACAAAGCCAGCAAAGATTTTACATAATCGTCTTCTGTACGTACAGAAATCGAATCAACACGACATTTATTAAACGATTGGTGCATGTCCTCCTGGCGGCGATTCCACCAGTCGTTATACATCTTCCTGACGTATGCGGATGAACTGTCGATCCAACGCTCCGAATCGGTTTCTGCATCTTTCATCTTGATCAAACCCACAGCAGGTAATTCTACTTCGCGGCGGTCATAAACTTGGATAGCTACCACATCATGTTTACGGTTGGCGATCGTCAGCGAATCCTGATAGTCGTTTTTGCTGATAAAATCCGAAATCAGAAAAGTTGTACAACGTTTTTTGATTACATTGGTCAGGTATTTCAACGCTTGCGAGATGTCGGTTTTCTTATTTTCGGGTTGAAAATCAAGCAATTCACGGATGATGTACAGTATATGTTTTCGTCCTTTCTGTGGTGGGATAAATTTTTCGATTCGGTTAGAGAAGAAGATGACGCCGATCTTGTCATTGTTTTGAATGGCAGAAAAGGCCAGTGTCGCTGCAATTTCGGTTGTGATCTCGTTCTTCATAACATTAACAGTGCCAAAATACTTACTGCCCGATACATCGATCAACAGCATCACCGTCAGTTCGCGCTCTTCTTCAAATACTTTCACGTAGGGTCGCGCATAGCGGGCGGTCACGTTCCAGTCGATATCGCGTATGTCGTCGCCAAATTGATATTCGCGCACTTCGCTGAATGCCATACCGCGTCCCTTGAACGCCGAATGGTATTCGCCGGCAAAGATATGGCGCGATAAACCGCGGGTCTTGATTTCTATCTTCCTTACTTTCTTTAAAAGCTCGTTCGTTTCCATCACAATTTTACGGCACTTCGACTTTATTTAGTACTTCGTTGATGATTTCTTCGGAGGTTAGGTTGTTGGCTTCCGCTTCGTAGCTAAGGCCGATACGATGGCGCATGACATCGTGACAAACGGCGCGAACATCTTCCGGGATAACATAACCGCGCCGTTTGATAAAGGCATAAGAGCGTGCGGCCAGCGCCATGTTGATAGAAGCGCGCGGTGAAGCTGGGAAGGCGATCATGTTCGTCAGGTTACTTAGTCCGTATTCCATCGGGAAGCGGGTGGCAAAAACGATGTCTACGATGTACTTCTCAATTTTTTCATCTATATAAACCTCGCGTACGATAGAGCGGGCTTTCTGAATTTCTGCTGTGGAAAGGATAGATCTGATTTCTTTATTTTCGCCTGAGATATTCTGCCGTATCACCTGTTTTTCTTCGTCTTTCTTTGGATAATTGATAATCACTTTCAACATAAAACGGTCCACCTGCGCTTCCGGTAGCGGATAGGTACCTTCCTGTTCGATTGGATTTTGCGTAGCCATAACCAGAAAAGGGCTCGGTAGTTTAAAGGTTGTATCGCCAATAGTTACCTGGCGCTCCTGCATGGCTTCGAGCAAGGCGCTCTGTACTTTGGCTGGCGCTCGGTTGATTTCGTCGGCTAAGACGAAATTAGCGAAGATCGGTCCTTGCTTAACAGAAAATTCTTCATTTTTCTGACTATAAATTAATGTACCTACCAGGTCGGCAGGTAATAAATCAGGCGTAAACTGTATTCGGCTGTACTTGGCATCTACAAGTGATGCTAACGTTTTAATTGCAAGTGTCTTTGCCAAACCGGGAACGCCTTCAAGCAGAATATGGCCATCCGACAATAATCCTATTAATAAGGATTCTACTAAATGCTTTTGCCCTACAATTGCCTGTCCCATACCGGAAGTTATCATAGTCACAAATGCGCTGTTACTCTCTATCCGTTCGTTTAATTCGCGGATATCTACTGTCTCATTCATACGATACGTAAATTTATAGTTTATATATTCAAAATGTTATTTCGCTATTTCAGGGTGCAAAAATAGGCATGATTATTTTGAAAACATAAAATTTCCTGTTAAAAAAATCTAACAGCGTAATTAGTTGTTGGAATTTGTCATTTGGGTTTGTTTTTGACGCGCTCTTTGTACGGAATAGCTGTTTTTGGGATCAATCCCGTAAACCGATGCAGCCGGAAGTTGTATCACTGTACCTACCGGTACTTTGTCAGGGTCTTTAATGATGTTTTTGTTATGTTCATAGATATAAACCCAGAAAACTTTGTCCCCATAATTTTCCAAAGCGACTTGCCTTAACGTCGAGCCTGCGGGCATCTTGACTGACTTGGCTTTTGATATTGGCGTATTTGTTGCTGTCGTTGCTCTCGATGTATTTCCTGCCGTACTTTGCCTTGTATTATTTGACATTGTCCTGTTTTCAATAACTCTACTTGGTTGATCAACCCGTCTTGCTTCCGGTCTTAAATTCGCAGACGTAGGAACAAGCCAATCGACAGTTTGTTTTTCTGCCTGTTTTGCAGATACAGTTTCGATATTTTTGACAACTATATGTGATGCGAGATTGGCGCTATTATCTGTTTCAATGATTTCGTTATTTGACGACAGGTTGGCTTCATCCGACACTTCCTCGAAAGACAGTGGCGATTTATCGGTAGTCTGCGATAATTCCTGTGGTTGTTTTACTTTTGAAAATTTTTCGGAATTATTATTCAGAAAAAAATAGACGGCTACTATTGAACCAAGGATAACGCATACAGGCAAAATCAAGAACAAAAGCCAAAAATACTTTTTCTTTACAGAAATATATTTGGAATCAACCGACTGTTCCGTATTTGTAAATGTATCAAAAGCAGGAACAACTTGATAGGGCATCTCTTCTTGAAAAGCTTCTGCTTGATTCATAAGGTCATTTTCTAAAGCCAACTCCTCAATCAAAGCTTTTTCTTCATACGACAACTCCTCTTGCATAGATTCTTCTTCAAACGCCAACTCCTCGTCTTCTTCATACGTTAACGCCTCTTGTAGTATGTCTTCTTCACTCTTCAATGCCTCATCTTCATTACAGGTCAATTCCTCTTGCAGTACGTCTTCTTCGCTTTTCAATTCCTGGTCTTCATCATACGTCAATTCCTCTTGCAGTTCATCTTCTTCGTATGTCAGCCCCACTTGTTGTTCCTCTTGCAGCAGGTACTCATCGCTCGTCGAATCCGCTTGTTGCTCCTTGACTTCACTCTCAAAGGCCTGAACAGGTTCAAATAAAGCAAACGGGCGATTAATCATTTCTTTAAAATCCTTATCCGGCGCGTAAGTCATTTTAAAATGCGCCGGGATAACAAACCTTTCACCGGTTTGAATATGTACGCTCTCGCGTTCCCGAACAAGTATAATTTTAAAGGTTCCTAATCCGAAAATTTTAACTTGCTTGTTTTTTTCCATACTTTGCATAAAAAAAGAAACCAGTGCATCGATAAATTCTTCGGCACGCTTTTTATCCATAGCCGTTTGGTTTGCAAGCATACCTGCTATATTATGCGTCGTTAAGCGTTCATTCATTTTCATCTAATTTTTTTAAATAATTCCTCCAGAACATAGCCGGTTTAAAAACAGGTGAAAGTTTTGGTGGAATGAGGTAAGTTTTTTTATTAACGGGATTGACGGAGATACGTTCTCTCTTTTTCTTTATTTCAAACAGCCCGATCCCGGAAATATTAAC
>Ga0082212_10008863_pt1 | contig 13057 bp, 14 predicted proteins | sample TergutNt197P3_FD_71548 | JGI IMG/M metagenome (GOLD analysis project Ga0082212, IMG submission 71548) | Neocapritermes taracua P3 segment gut microbial communities from Petit-Saut dam, French Guiana - Nt197 P3 | ecosystem: Host-associated > Arthropoda: Insects > Digestive system > Gut ... | reverse complement strand
GTATTCCCATAGAGTTTTCTTCGTGGCATGTTCACGAAAAAAATGGTAAAGTAACCGCTTTGAATGGAGATATAGTGGATGTTGAATATGTAGAGGTTCTTTTTTTTATTTCGGAAGAAACAGCGCTACAAGCTGCGTTAAACTACATAGGCGCAGAAATATACATGTGGCAGGATGAAGGTGAGGAACGGGTTCTAAAATCAATTCTTGATGATGAGAATGCTACTTATTTTCCTACATGTATTAAAGTGATTACCCCTGTAGAACCAGATATTAGAAACAAAAAATTAACTACTGCATACAAATTTAATATTTTCTCTCAACAGCCTTACGATAGAAAAATGGTGTATGTAGATGCCCAAACAGGGGATATTCTTTTTGATTTGTCATTGTTTTATTCCGATAATGAAATAGGAACTGCCTATACGCAATATTCCGGCATTAGAGAAATTAATACTTTTTCTAATAACCCAACTCAATTTGTGTTAAGAGACTATACTCGCGGTAATGGCATTGAAACCTATAATTTGCACAATAGTACATCTACTGGATCTGCCACCGATTTTTATGATGATGACAATATTTGGAATAATGTTAATCCTCAAAAAGATGAATATGCCACCGATGCGCATTTTGCCACTATGTCAACTTACGATTATTATTGGGAAATTCATAATCGAAACAGTATTGATAATAACGGATATAAACTTCGTTCGTATGTACACTACAGTACAAATTATGTGAATGCCGGATGGAATGGCTCTTATATGATTTACGGTGATGGTAATCCAAGTCAGGGATATTCACCGCTTACAACAATAGATATTTGCGGACATGAAGTATCGCATGGATTAACTACCAATACGGCTAATTTGACTTATGCTTACGAACCGGGGGCATTGAACGAAGGTTTTAGCGATATTTTCGGCACGTGTATTGAATTTTATGCTGTTCCGGAGGATGCAAATTGGCTCATGGGAGAAAAAATTGGACATGCTTTTCGTAATATGGCGAATCCCAAACAATACCAACAACCCAATACCTATCATGGACAGTATTGGGCAACTGGAAGCGCCGATAACGGCGGCGTACATACCAACAACAGCATTCCGGCGCATGCTTTTTATATTTACGCCGTCGCAACCAGTAAAGAGAGAGCCGAACAGGTATTTTACCGCGCTTTGACCAACTACCTCACGCCCACCTCAAAATTCATCGACCTGCGTCAATCCGTCATACAGTCGGCAAAAGATTTGGGTTTCGGCAGCGATGAGCAAACCATAGCCGGCGCTTTCGATAGGGTGGGCGTGGTGGATGACACAATTGTCCCTACCACGCCCGATGATTTGCCAACAAATCCCGGAGAATGGGGTTTATTAATTTGCAATACCGACCCTGACGACAACAACAGCCTGTATAAAATGACTGACTATTACGCGCCTTTAATTCCGCTAACCACCACCGAAATGATAAGTACGCCGAGTATAACCGACGACGGAAAGTATACTATTTTTGTTGATGATCAATACAATATCATTAGATTGGATATGACCACGGGGGTGGAAGAAATTTTCAATGACGAAGGCGATAATCAAAGTGTCGCCATATCGCGCGACGGCAAACGTATAGCCGTTATTACCACCTATGAAGACAGCCGTATTTACGTGTTTGATGTTGATTTGGGAGAATGGACGGCTTTTCGGCTCTATAACCCTACCACCGGCACTGGCGGCGCAAAATCGGGCGGACCCCGCTATGCCGACGCCATTGAATTTGACCATACTGGCGAATACCTGCTCTACGACGCATATAATGTTGTGGGACAGTCATTGGGCAGCAAAGAGGTAGACCATTGGGACATCGGGCTGATCAACGTGTGGGACAACAATAAAAATACATGGGGAACGGGCGAAATTGTCAAACTGTTTTCAGACCTCACTCCAGGACTGAATGTGTTTAATCCCGTATTCTCAAAAAATTCACCCCATATCATCGCCTTTGATTATTATGATGAAGAAGACGATACTAATGCAATTGTCGGCGTGAACCTGAACACCGGCGACGTAGACGTCATTCATCTCAACGTCATGGCCTCATATCCCAGTTACAGCATGGACGACTCACGCATAGCATTCAATTCCTTTGATTTCTGGACATACGATTATGCAGTCGCTTATAAAGAATTGGGCAGCGACAAGATTTCGCCCAAATGGGATTATACGGATGAAGATATCTTCGTCACCGGAGGCGCTTTTCCTGTTTATTATGGAACAGGTACGCGGCAAATGGGCGTAAAACCTGCGGCTTCATTTACGGCTGACGCACGGACGGGTGCAGGTACGCTCGACGTTCAGTTTCTCGATATGTCGGAAGGAAATCCATCTACATGGAGTTGGACTTTTCAGGGAGGCTCGCCCGCAACTTCGGGACAGCAACATCCCAGAGTAAGCTATCATACCCCGGGAACCTACCCGGTGCGGTTAGTAGCGACCAACAGTTACGGCAGCGACGAAATCATCCGACAGGACTACATCACTGTAACCGCAACCGGATCTGCCGAATTTGTAGCGGTAACCGGCATCACGGGAGTAGCGGCCACGGCGTCTGCAAATACGCCTCTCACGCTTACAGCGACAGTGTCGCCTGCCGACGCCACCAACCAAACCATCGTTTGGAGCGTGGCTTATGCAGGGACAACCGGCGCAACCATCAGCGGTAATACGCTGAACACCACAGCGGCAGGTACGACGGCAGTCAGGGCAACCATCGCCGGCGGCGAAACGGCTTCAACTCCATTCATTAAGGATTTTGCAATAAAGGTAAGCGATCTGATGACAGGCGCGGAGGAATTTTTTGCTCCCGACCTGAAAGCGTATCCCAACCCGTTTAACGGCGCGCTTCGCATCACCGGCGCAGAAGGATGTACGCTGCGAATATGCAACTCCGCAGGCGTCATCGTATATACATCATTCATCGCATCGCCCGACGAAACGCTCCGGTTGGAACGGTTGCCCGATGACGCATATATACTGATATTCGAAAAATCCGGAAAAACAAAGTCAGTAAAAGTAATTAAAAATTAATGAAGAGTGAAGAGTAGAGTGAATCAATCAAAAATCAAAAAAGATATGTTAAAAATCAGAACAAATTTGAGGAATGTGGCGACGATAGTTGCCTGCCTCGCAGTAACAGTTTGTATCTTTTGTTCTTGCGACGACGACAATCCGGTAGCTAAACTGGGCGACAAGGCGCTTTTCGAAACCTTTACCTTCGACGGCATTGACGGTGAAGCGACCATCAATACGAGAACCTGTACCATCGTCGCCAAAGCGTCGGCGGAAACCAATCTGGCAAACATCACGCCGGAGTTCGACCTGTCCGAGGGCGCTACAGCAAGGGTGGGCGGAAAACTTCAGGTAAGCGGCAGAACGTCAAATGACTTCACTAACCCTGTTACGTACACCGTTACTTCCGAAGACGATGAAACCATAAAAACATGGACAGTAACCATCGCCAAAAACGGATCAAAGCCCGTAGTGGTCAACAGCGATGCTGATTTTGAATTTTTCTCTTTTACAGGTATGGAAAGCGCGGCAACCATTAACAAGAGCGCGGCAACCATTACCGCCAAAGCAAAGGCGACAACGAATCTGGCTGCTATCGCGCCTACGTTCGTTGCGTCGGAGGGCGCTACCGTTAAGGTAAATGGCGTAACACAAGTAAGCGGCACAACGGTAAATAATTTCACAAATCCCGTAACCTATACCCTTACTTCCGAAGACGGCAGTACAACCAAACCCTGGACAGTAACTATTACCAAAGATAATGGTGATGGAGATGGTGATGGAGATGGAGACGGTGACGGCGATGGAGGCGGAAATGGTGAAACGGAACCCGGTCAGATAAGAGGAGCGGCTAAATATAAACTCACCACCAACGGAGAGATAACAGGTGAAATGGCGCTTACTTTTGATCTGGCTAAAGGTTTTTACCGCGTAGATAACTGGATGAGCGAAACGCATACAATCACCATCATCGACTATAATAATAAGACCTGTCATTTATACATGTCTACGACCGGTACATGGATGTCCATACCATACACGGACGACTCCGGAAATGATTACGATTATGATGAAGATACTGCCGTCTTTCAAACGTTACCCGATCGTGTCATTGCAGGAAAAACCTGCACTACGTGGCGGATAACGCTCAAAGACGGTTCGGCGGAATATATTCAGGCCGTCTGGCAAGGATTAATGATGTACCACGAACCGGTTTATCCTGCGGGAACAATTATAGAAGCGACGTCGGCAACGCTTGATTTTCCGGATACGGCATTCAATCAGTCATCCATCGCAGTAACCTGGTTATAAGGAATAACGAAGTAAATCCTGCGGTATCAATTAGGAGGAATGGGATTGTTTCCCGTTCCTCCTTCTCAATATATGGTAATATATTTTTCTTTTTCCTAAAAAAAGGGTTACTTTGCAACATGTATTGCAAAAAGTGGATGATAAAACCAACGCCTGATACGGCTGTGGTTGAACACCTTACGGAAGTATTGGGAATTGACGGTATCTTGGCAATGTTGTTGGTGCAAAGGGGAATCAGGGATTTTGAAGGCGCCAGGGCATTTTTTCGACCGGCGTTTGAGCATTTATATGATCCATTCCTGATGAAGGATATGCAACGTGCCGTCGATCGTATTGGCCATGCCATCCGGCATCGTGAAAATATCATGGTGTACGGGGATTACGATGTGGATGGCACAACATCTGTGGCCATGGTATATTCATTTCTAAAAAAAATATACCCCAATGTGGATTATTACATCCCCGACCGTTATTCAGAAGGTTATGGAATTTCGTACAAAGGTATTGATGTGGCTGTTGCGGGCGATTTTAAATTGATGATCAGTCTGGATTGCGGCATCAAAGCAGTTGAAAAAATCAAATATGCCAATTCTAAAGGCATTGATTTTATCGTATGCGACCATCATTATCCCGGAACAAAGTTACCGGCAGCATTTGCGATACTCAACCCCAAACGCGCCGATTGTAAATATCCTTACAAGGAACTTTCGGGTTGCGGCGTCGGATTTAAGATGTTACAGGCATTTGCGCAGAAAAATAGTATTCCGGCAGAAGAGGTATACAAATATATTGATTTGGTTGCGGTAAGCATTGCTTCGGATATTGTACCGATGGATGGCGAAAATCGCGTGCTTACAGCTCTTGGTATTCAGAAACTGAACGAAAACCCTTCGCTTGGATTAAAATCCATTGTCAAGCTTTCAGGATTGGAAGGGTCGCAACGGCATGTGGATGATATTGTATTCAGGATAGGGCCGCGTATCAATGCCGCCGGACGGATGAAATCGGGCAAGCAGGCAGTGGAACTGTTAATTTCCGACGAGGAACGAACAGCCAGATATACCGGCGTGGAAATTGACCGATTCAATACCGACCGGAAAAATATCGATTCTGACATTACCGGCCAGGCGCTTCGTATGCTGGCTGACGATCCTAAACAGGAGTTCCGCAGGACAACCGTCCTTTTTGAACCTTCGTGGCATAAGGGAGTGGTGGGTATTGTGGCTTCGCGCCTGATAGAAACTTATTACCGGCCAACGGTGATTCTTACCGAATCCAATGGCATGGCCACAGGTTCAGCGCGTTCGGTAGAAGGCTTCGACCTTTACAAAGCCATTGAAGCGTGTAGCGATCTGCTCGAAAACTTCGGCGGACATATGTATGCAGCCGGCCTCACCATGAAAAAAGAAAACGTAGCGGCCTTCAGCCGCAAATTCGAGGAAACGGTGGCGGCAACCATCACCGACGATCAATTGGTGCCCAATATCGAGATTGACGCCGAAATCGGTTTTACGGATATTAACGCTAAATTTGTACGAATCCTGAAACAGTTTCAACCGTTCGGACCCAAAAACATGTCGCCCGTATTCCTGACACGCAACGTAGTAGATACCGGAGCTGCCAAAATGGTTGGTAAATTTGGCGAACACCTGAAACTCGAATTGCGGCAGGCAAGCCATCCCGAAATAATTTTTCCGGCTATTGGGTTCCAACTAAGCGAACATTACCCCATTACAAAGTCGGGCGATCCTTTTGATATCTGTTATACCATCGAAGAAAACACGTTCAGAGGCGAAACCAAGATACAACTGCAGCTGAAACAAATAAGAAACAGTTAATTTTTTTGAACATTTTTTTTTGCAATTACATTTTTTTCTATTTTTGCAAATGAATTTTAAAACTTAAATACAATGAAAAATATTTTTTCTAAAGGATTATTTGCAGCATGTTTTTTGCTGATATGTTCATTAGGGTGGGCGCAAACAAGTAGCAACCCTGTTGGTGTATGGAATTATGATCTTCCTGATGCTCCCGGAGAGTACGCTACGGGAAAAGTGGAGTTCAAAAACCAGGATGGTAAGTTGATGATGGTGATGTTTTTTAACGGCGCCCCTCAGGGAAACGGCTATGAGGTGACGAAGAAGGACAACAAATACATCTGCAATGTCGCTATTGAGAATTTTGATATGACGTTTACGCTTGAACCTGATGGAGATAATCTGAAAGGTATGCTTTCTACAGATTATGGCGATCTGGCTATATTTTTGAAACCGGAAAAGAAATGAAATTTGTAGTATCAAGCACCGAATTGCTGAACCATTTACAGGCCGTCAGCAAAGTCATTAATAGTAAAAACACTTTACCTATTCTTGACAATTTTTTGTTCAATCTCGAAGGTAATACTTTGGAAATCACGGCTTCTGATTTGGAAACCACGCTGATTACCCGTATCAGACTCGACAATGTATCCGAAGAAGGCGCCATTGCTATCCCTGCCAAATTTCTTACGGAATACCTGAGTAAATTTTCGGAACAGCCGCTGACTTTCGATATCTCAACCGAAAACTTCTCTATCTGTATTCATTCCGAGACCGGAAAATCTGATTTCATGGGATATGATTGGGAAGATTTCCCGCAAGTACCGGCGCTCAAACAGGATATGATTTCACCTTTACGCGTACCGGCCGATATGATGTTGCAAGGTATCAGCAAAACGATTTTTGCAACGGGCGATGACGAATTACGTCCTGTGATGAACGGTATATTAATGGAGTTTTCCACCGATAACATCACCTTTGTATCCACCGACTCGCATATGCTGGTGCGCTACCGCCGCCACGACGCCCGCGCTGATCATGACGGCAAGTTTATCCTTCCCAAAAAACCGGCAGGCATCCTTAGAACCGTATTAGCAAGGGAGCAGGGCGATGTGGAAATTTCGTCGGACGATAAAAACGCCATGTTCCAACTGTCGGAATATACGATGGTTTGTCGGCTGGTTGAAGGCACATATCCTGCCTACAATACGGTCATTCCGATGAACAATACCAACAAACTGATTATTGACCGTGTGGAATTTCTCAGTTCGTTGCGTCGTGTGGCAATGTTTACCAATCAGTCTACCAATCTGGTAAAGTTTGAATTGAGGGGTAACCAGATCACCATTTTAGCGCAGGATATTGATTTCTCCATCGCAGGACATGAAACGCTGAAATGCCAATATGACGGCGATGAGATGAACATTGGTTTCAAAGCTAATTTCCTTTCGGAATTGTTAGCCAACCTGTCATCGACTGATGTCAGCCTCGAAATGTCAGACCCAATGCGTGCCTGCCTCGTGTTACCCGTGCAGAGTGAAATTGAAGGAGAAGATGTGTTAATGCTTATCATGCCGTTGACCGTCGCCGACTGAACATGAAGCTCAACTTGAAAAACCCGTTGATCTTCTTCGACCTTGAAACAACGGGAATCAACATTGCTTCCGACCGTATTGTCGAAATTTCGTATCTGAAAATATACCCCGATCATCGCGAAGAAGTAAAAACATTTCGCGTTAATCCCGGCAGGCATATACCGCCGGAAGTGAGCGTTATTCACGGCATCACTGACGACGACGTTAAAGATGCGCCCAAGTTCAACGAGATTGCCCAAATGTTGGCCAACAGTTTCGAAGGATGTGATTTTGCAGGATTCAATGCCAACAAATTCGATTTGCCTTTGCTTGCCGAAGAATTTCTTCGTGCAAATGTTGATTTCGACTTGAAAAAGCGTAAGCATATAGACGTAATGGTGGTTTTCTACAAAAAGGAGCAACGAACGCTGAGCGCCGCTTATCAATTTTATTGTAACAAAGATCTGACCAACGCCCACAGCGCTGAAGCCGATACGCGAGCAACCTACGAGGTGCTGCAGGCGCAGTTGGATATGTATCCCGATTTGCAGAACGATGTTGACCAACTGTCGGAATATTCGGCACATTCGCGCGCTGTTGATTTCATGGGACGTATTGTATACAACGACAAGGATGAAGAAATATTCAACTTCGGTAAATACAAAGGTCAGAAAGTTATTTCGGTACTGGCCAAAGATCCGTCGTATTATTCGTGGATGATGAACGGCGATTTCCCTTTGTATACAAAAAATGTATTGACAGCCATAAAGTTAAGAGATTTTAATAAAAAATAGTGTATTTTTTCATTTTAGCGTATCGTTTTTTTTATACCTTTGCGCGCTAATTTGAAAATTGTCCTATGGTGTAATGGCAGCACAACAGATTTTGGTTCTGTTTGTCTAGGTTCGAATCCTGGTGGGACAACACGGTCAAAAATAAATTCCTGTAATTATGTGAATTACGGGTTTTTTTATCAAATACATCACAAGACCACTCGCAAAAAAAGATAAGATTTTTTCATTAAATGCACAATCCATAATATTGTTAATCAATAATTTAGTGTTATTGCAAACCAATCCCATGTCAACAAAAAATTATGACAACTTTGGCGATTTTCGTGAAAATCAATCCAAAAAACCGTAATGGTTTTAAAACGACAGCGTGAAAGAATTGTCGTAGCCGGTGTATATCAACACTCCATGCTGCAAAATATCACGACCTATCAAACACTGTATGTGCTGACCTTGCAGCGGGGCTTCAGTGATAACGATTGACGGTATATTGATGTTATTATACGGAAAAATGATCTGAACATCAAACTGGTTACAACTAACACCCATTGAAGACGGCGTATTGATCAGGGTTGTACCGATCGGGTTAATGCCGAGTTGGGCAGGTATGCCCTCTTTGACAACCGTTCCGGTGGCGCCGGTATCTATCATTGCCAACAGTTTTACAGATTTTGCAGCCGACGGACTTATATTCATCTGCTGCAAATAAATAGAAGATGGCGTCAGGGTAATGTTTATCACCGGCCCGAGTTGCTGCAAATTGGGTATCCTTTGAGTAAAAGACGGCATAATCTAACAGAAATGATAATTGTTGGCAAAATCCATAGGCTGCTGTGTTAAAGAAACCTGACGAACAAAAAACGGCTGATCCCGATACTTTTCATACCCGTAACTCAAAGCATCTGCACAGGCTGCAAAAGCCCCGATTACCCTGTCCTCTTTTACCAAAACAAACTTACCCAAATCAGTTCTGACAAGTTCTGGTAACTTCTGATCAAATATCTTTGCTTCTATCTCTAACATGGCAATATCGTATTATGATTTGATGATGCAAAATTAATGCTTTTTCAAAAGAAAACAAAAGAAAATAAAAGAATAATAAAAATAATGCCTATCTTTGCAGCGTTCAAACCTATGGGAGCGGGTTAATGCTCTCAAAACATGATTGAGGGCTATTTTTATGCCCGCTGACGATATTAGTTTGTCCGTACCCCCGTGCGCTTGCTTAATGGCGGCGCGTCTATTCTCATAGGTTTGAACATCGGGAAAGGCGGACATTTTTAAATTCAAAGTATTATGTTCAAACCTAAAAAAGGCAGCGGTGAGCCTGCAACCCGCACAAAAGACAATGGCGTAACTTTCAACGCCGTCATTCAACAATCTTCTCCCTGTTTTATGGAACAGTTTCTTACCTTTATCGGTAACAATTACAGATGTCTCCACCGTTTGAAATTCAAGAAAAGACAGTTTTACGGACATCAGTATTATGATGTACGGGCTTCTTATGGCAAACGTAAATTGTTTTGTCGTGCCAAAACGGTTGAAACCGCATCATCGCTATTCTTGAATGAGATCAAACGGAAAGTAATAGATACTCCGCTGATCATTGACCGATATTACGGGTCGTTGGATATAAGCACCTCATCACGTATTTAATGAGCCGTATTGTAAGTGTAGAGAGAAATACGACCATGAGAAAGCAATCAAAGTTAGTTGAATTGAAAATGGGGGACGTTTTATCCCCCTTTTTTATTATAAAGTAACTTTCAAATAAATCTAAAATAACCGGCCTTAAATGGAAACTCAGATTTAAGCCTGCTTATTCAGCCATTCCGCTTTCAAAGTCAGTAATTCATCCAAATGTTTCTTATCGGCTTCCCTATCCTTCTCATTCGGGCAAAGTCCCTCGTCAATCTTCTTTTGCAGTTCCGATGTGTCGTTTGTTAAAACGATCGCAATATCATTTTTGTCATCGCTCTCATCGAAGCATTCAACACCGTCAATTTCGTGTACTATCTGTATTTTTTGATGTGCAGACGCCTTGCCCGCAGCCTTCAATATGTCGTTTATCGTGCTGTTTCTATCCATTTTATTACTGTTTTTTTGTGTTATTACTCAATTTACCCAACTCCATTACTTTATCTGCTATTGCCGTTATTGCTTCATCGGGTGCGGATTTCAATAGCCGCTCCAATTGGTTGTATTCTTCAGCGATTTGAACCGTTGCGTCAATACTCTGCATTTTTGGAATACAGTACTGCATCAATTTTTCAAGAATTGCCAAACGCTGGTAAGGCTCAACCGATTTCAAATCGTCTTCTAACCTGTCGCGGTTGCCGTCTATCAATGCCGATACCCAAAGTCGCATGTCTGTTGTTACCTTGTTCTGTGCGCCCTTTTTGCGCCCGTTCCTGTTGTTGGTCATTCCCTTTTTAAGTCCCATTTTTTGCCAATTTTTTGTTGTTTTCAAACTTCTCTACGATGAGAACCTTTTAATGTTTTCATGTATTTCATCAAGTGCAGCATCAAACACATGCTGTACACGTTGCGCAGCGCGATTTTCATCTGCTTCGGCTTGATCAATCATGCCGTAAAGCATATTTAGTTCGTTTCTTAACGCTGCAAAGTACGTTCTGTCATTCGTGGCATAAATCGCATGTAACGCCTGGTTTGCCCTGGCCATTTGTGCGGCCACATTGTCTAACTGATAATTCCTTCTCATAATTTTGCTGTTTTTTTTATTTTACATAATCCAAACGCCAGATCGGCGTCGATAACAATTTTTTTCCCTGTCTGTGAAATCGCCTCGTCAATAACGCCAGATTTCTTGATACGGTTTGCGGTGCTTTCGCTGCAATTAAACAGCGATGCTAAACCGCGGATACCGTACACATAATTTCTGTTTGTGTTCATATCGTTTTTTTAAAAATTTGTATACCGAAACAGTACAATAATCGTGCCAAAGTGCAGTAATTGACGCTAATATGATTGTTTTTAATATTAAATAGTCGCATTTTATATTTTGAATTATGTAGAATTGTTTACTAACCTCAAAAAGGCGTACAACCGCTGCGGAAATACTTCCCTGTTTGTTGAATAAAATAAACCTGTTTTTGCTCTGCCATACTGTGTACCCACTGTGGCTCAATATTCAGCATCCGGAACAGTTCGGCCTCTGTAAAACTGTCATGGTCTGGCAACCCTGCGGCTAACCGTGCCAATTCGTCACCTGTCAGCATCCGTGACGGCTGCGGCTCCAATTTGTCGATGCGGGTAACTTCGCAATCAAACATCGTCATCAATCGTGACAGTGCCAGATTCTTTTCGCACATGGCAGCGACAACCGGATTAACGATAAGGTAATTTCCAGTTACGTTTTGCTCGGCTGAATTTTCAGCCATGACTGCCGCCGGTTGCTGTTTCTTCTGCATCAAATCAACGATGATGTGGTCGGCAATATCATCCTGCGTACCCGGTGCGATTTTTATCAAGCCGTCGTAAACCGATACCTGAATACCGAAACTTTGGAATAATGCCGCTTTTTCTGCCCACTGTGCGTGTGCGTCCACGTCGGGGAACAATATCACCTTACGACCCTGCAAATAAGCCCATGCGTTTTTATCCGTCCATTTGATACCGCTTTTTCCGCCGGTAGCCAACCAAATGTAATCCGGCATGGCTTCGCTGCAGATACACGCTGATTTTTCAGATTCAACAATGGCAACAGGCTTGTTTTTGTTTTCGGGCAGGCTCAAAAGATGTTCCCCAAAGAAACACTGTCGGTGATTGAAATCATGTTTGCCAATCAATGAATGAACGCCTGCGGGATGCTTCGATTTGTCCCTGTGGAGGTCGGGCAGGTAATGTATAGCCTTGCCATAACGGACACGACCAAGCGTATCTGCCTGCCAAAAAACAACCGCACCGGATTTTGTCGTCCCCAGCCTGTAACGTTCGATGATCCGCCCGATTTGGTTTTCATCAAATATCAACCGCAGCGCCGCGACGAAACTGTTACGCTCGTATGCCGCCATCGTTGCCTTCATGGTTGCCTCATCAAAGTAATCAACCGGCTTTTCGGGTTGCCGCGGCGTCTGTGGAACATTCCATAATTGCGCGTATTCGTTACCATTCATAGCGGCGGTGCGCTCATCGGGATTGTCATCAAAAAACTGCTTCGGGGTATAGTGATAGCCGCAACTGTTTTCACGGTTGCACCTGCCGACGTGGTCAGGGAACGTATATTTATTTTCAGTATCAAAGTAATGGGCAAACTCACTTTTAGTATCACATGCCGGACATGTGTATCGTGTTCTCTGACCTTTGTACTTCTCTAATATGAATCTGTGATTTTCCATTGGTATCAAAATTGGTATCAAATCGGTATCATTTAGTATCAAAAACTATTTTGGTATCAGGTATCACATCACCCCCTATAGGGGGGTGATACTGATACCAAAAATTGATACTTAAAAGATGATACCGCTTTCATCATTTAT
>Ga0082212_10008862_pt1 | contig 13057 bp, 10 predicted proteins | sample TergutNt197P3_FD_71548 | JGI IMG/M metagenome (GOLD analysis project Ga0082212, IMG submission 71548) | Neocapritermes taracua P3 segment gut microbial communities from Petit-Saut dam, French Guiana - Nt197 P3 | ecosystem: Host-associated > Arthropoda: Insects > Digestive system > Gut ... | reverse complement strand
CAATGACGAAATGCCGGAAGAGCCAAAACTCCGCCTGGAAAAGGAAAAGGCCCGCCTTGAGCGCACCATCGCCTCCCTCACCAAACGGCTGGAAGAAGTGGAGAAGGAATTAGCGGAATGAGGTGACTTTCACCCGTGCGTGACTGTTTAAGATACTTTTTCCGGTATTTTATAGCCGGCAGCCTGTAATTCTTTAATCCTGCGCTGTGCCATTTCCTGCACAATATCAGGCGGTAATGTATCAAGGAATTCCTTGCGAGCTAACCGGACTTTAGCAGAATTTTTTCTTTCTGGAATATCTGAGTAATCTATGGGATATTTTTTCATTTCCTCTATTTCACGATCAATCTGCAACTTATCAGCCAAGGTATTTCTGGAATTGTTCATAATAATCTTGCACCTCCACAGGGCTTGCATCACGGGCTGAAAAAATCCGAATTAGATCACCCCGGTACACAACTGAAACGGTAACAAGAGCATAATTAACCAAGCCTGTTACCGAACCGGTAATATTGAACCTTTCCTCCACAATTGAGTTGTCCTCGTCGAATTCCTCTGTGTGGAAAGGATCGTCAAACACCAATGAAGCAGTCTCAAAACTCAGATGATGTCTCCGTTTATTCAGATCATTTTTATTTTGATTCCAAACATAACGGTTTCTATAGATAACATCATCCTATCCAAGCATCTTTCTATATGAAAAGTATATACCCAAAGGATAAAAATTTCAACTAGGCGAATGGGGTGATTGCTGTATTGTCGCTATTTCCAACTGTCACCCATGGCACGATAGACAAACGGCAAGAAAGAGACTACATTGGAATAATGGGAATAACGCTGAAAAAAACCTCATTCCTGTTATTTTTATTCTGCGCGGCGCTGGCAACCCTGCCCGCCAGGGGATCTGCCCAAAAACCCGCCAGGGAAATACCCAAAGACGCTCCCACCTTCGTAAAACAAGCCGTAAAAAAAGCGCCAAGAAGCGCATATATCGGAATTGGGAAGGCCGTAGAAAATACAGATTCCCCAAACACGGCAAAGGTTTTGGCAGAAACACGCGCGCGGGCATCGCTTGCCCGGCAAGTAGGCGTTGTTGTACATGACGCGGAAAATCCGAACATTTCGACGGTAAATGCCACCCTGACAAATGCTGTTATAATCAGCGAAGGAACCGATTCAAATGGAAATTTTTGGACAGTTATAATGATGAACAGCGCCAAAAAGTCCAGGGCAAAAAAAAGATAGTTAGCACACTGATTAACCACTAGCCACTAACCACTAGCCGCTAATATACTGTTCCCATGTTGTTGTCGGTTGATTTTCCTTCGTGGCTCAAGCCGGAGATTATTCCCGGGCTGCCGTTCCGCTGGTATGGGCTGATGTACATTCTTGCCTTTGCCACGGCCTTTCTTGTCTATCGCCGCCAGGTAAAAGAGCGGCGCTTTCCCATGACCGAGGAAGAACTTTACTCGCTGTTTACCTGGGGCATACTTGGGCTGCTGCTGGGGGCGCGGCTTTTTTCCGCCCTGGTGTATTCGGGCGATCGCTACATCCTGCGCCCCTGGCTGATCTTCTGGCCGTTCGAGAACGGGCGCTTTACCGGCCTTATGGGGATGAGCTACCACGGCGGCGCAATAGGCGGCCTTTTGGGAGTGATCTTTTGGGCAAGGGCAAAACGATTCAATTTCCGTGAAATTGGCGACATGTACGCGGCGAGCATTCCCCTGGGCTACACCTTCGGGCGGCTGGGCAATTTTATCAACGGCGAACTGTACGGCAGGGTAACGACAGGCCCGCTGGGAATGGTGTTCCCCCACGCGACGCCCCTTTCGGCAAACGAACCCTGGGTGCAGGAAGCCGCCGAAAAAACCGGCGCCGTTGTCAGAAGCGGGCTTGTCAACCTGCCGCGCCACCCTTCCCAGCTCTACGAGATGATCCTTGAAGGGCTGGTGCTGTGGGCGATTATCTGGTTCTTCCGAAACCGCAAACCCGCAAAGGGTTTTCTCATCGGCCTGTACTTTCTGGGCTACGGGTTTTTCCGCTTTTTTATCGAATACTTCCGCGAGCCGGATGCCGACCTCGGCTACCGCATTCAGCTTGTTAAAAATACCCTGCCCACGGCGCTTGCCCACCCCCCTTTAAGTTTTTCCACCGGGCAGATCCTCTGCTTCGGCATGATTGTTTTCGGCATCGTGTGGATGATCATCGTCTCGCGGCTGCCTGACCATGTACCGGTTCGCGTATACGAAGAAAGCGAAGGAAAGCCGGAAAAGGCCAAAACCACCGAAGAAAAAGCCAGCGAACGCAACCGCCGCCGCAAACAGCGAAGAAAACTGCGTTAATAGCAAATTTCGCGAAGATTGTGAGGAATTGGGGAATAAATTATGCTATTCGGCATGTAAATACTTTCGGAGTTTATCGAGGACTTCGTCGAAGTCGAGGGGCTTGCCGACGTGGCTGTCCATGCCGGCTTCAAGACAACGTTCTATGTCCTCGCGGAAGACATTGGCGGTCATGGCGATAATGGGCACTTTCGCCGAACCTTTTTCCGCTTCTATCGCCCGGATCCTGCGGGTCGCCTCGTAGCCGTCCATTTCGGGCATCTGCAGGTCCATGAAAATCGCATCGTAGGGCTTTGGTGCTTCCTGAAACATCTTAACTGCCATTACGCCGTTTTCGGCGGTATCTATCGCCAACTGTGTCGGCTCCAGAAGAGCGAGCACTATTTCGCGGTTTATCTCCACGTCTTCCGCCAGCAGAATATGAAAACCGGAAAAATCATCTTTCTTGCCGTGCGCCTTTTTAATTTCCTCGTGGTCGATTCCGAAACAGGTATTAAGACAGTCAACAATGTCCGAATGGAACAGCGGTTTCTGCAGATAGTGATCCACACCGGCGTTTTTTGCGTCTGTCTCAATATTGCTCCACTCTGCTGCGGAGATCATTATCACCATCGAAGATTTTTCGGCGCTTTTCTGCTTAACCCGCACGGCGACCTCTATGCCGTTCATGCCGGGCATTTTCCAGTCGATAAAGTACAGATCGTACAGGCCGTTTTTGGCGATTAGCTCCATCGCCTCTTCTCCGCTTGAGGCAAGGTCGCATTGCAGACCGAGCCGCACCGCTTCGATGTGGAAATATTCAAGCGTTTCGGGGTGGTCGTCCACAACCAGCAGGCGAAGGTCGCCCCATTTAACTTCCTTTGAAAGCAGGGCCTTATTGCGTTCCTCCCCCTGCGCTGCGCGGATGGTAAAGCCAAAGGTCGACCCCTTGCCCGGCTCGGATTTTACCCAGATGCGGCCGCCCATCATCTCTGCCAGCCGTTTGGAAATTACCAGGCCAAGGCCGGTTCCGCCGAACTTGCGCGATGTGCTTGAATCGGCCTGCTGGAATGAAGTAAACAGGCGGGTCTGCTGTTCATCGCTGATGCCTATTCCTGAATCGGTCACTTCAATTTGCACGGTATAGACATCGTTTTCCTTTTCCGCAAGCCGGGCATTAAGGCTTATCTTCCCGCCATCGGGGGTAAATTTTACGGCGTTGGAAAGCAGGTTGGTAATAATCTGCGCCAGCCGCTGTTCATCGCCGATCAGGGCGCTGGGAATGGCATCGTCCAGATTAACGGAAAAATCCTGGTGCTTTTCTTCCACGCGGAAGTTAATAACATTCACCACTTTCTGGATCACCCGTTCAAAATCAAAACTGTCAAAAGACAGTTCCATCTTGTTCGCCTCGATCTTGGACATGTCAAGAATATCGTTAATGACGCCTAACAGATGGGTTGAGGCATCCTCGATCTTCTGGAGACAGTACTCCTTGCGTTCAACGGAATCAGAATCCTTGGCGATGGCAGTCATGCCGATGATCGCGTTCATCGGAGTCCGCATCTCGTGGCTCATGTTCGACAGAAATTCCGACTTGGCCACGCTGGCCCGTTCCGCTTCTTCGCGGGCGCTTTCAATATCGGTAACGTCGTTAAAAATCACCATCGCCCCTTCGTTGCCGCTTTCAATTGATATTAGGGGGATAAAATTGATGATGTACTTCCGCAATTCGCCGCCGCTCAGGCTGGTCTGCGCGGGAACATAACGGGGCGAATTGTCAACCAGCACCTCGGAGAGGTTTTTTGCAAAGGCAGCGATAAATTCTTCTTCGCAGACCCCATTTAAAATATCGTGTATTTCCCTGCCGCTTTCATTGCCGTCCGATATGCCGGCGATCTTTAAAAGTATGCCGGAACAGAAAGCGACGTGCGCGGTTTTGTCAAAACAGATGATGATGCCCAGGCTGTTGTCCAGCAATAATTGCAGATAACGATCCCGAACCCTCTGGGCGATGGTCTGGACGGCGAGCCGGTTTGCCTGGGCTTTGGCGAAAACTTTTTCCTGTTCAATGGCGGCCTGCATACGGCCAATCTCGCGTTCTTTTTTCCGGAGCGTTTTTTCCAGTTCGGCGATTTTTAGCTGTTGTTCCGCTGCCGTCTGCAAAGGGGCTTCTTCCATGACTCGCTCTTATTCAGCCGGATTAAAAAACGAGGGCTGAAAAAGTAAAATTATGAAAACGGTTCTGCAGCGCGCCCGATTCATCCCGCACCGGACAGACTTCCCCTCCCGAATAGCCCGCCATAAAGGCCATGAGGCTGCCGTTCTCCAAACGGTTTTCGACAAGCTTCAGTTCGCCGTCGTGATCGGGAACCAGCATCACATAACGGGTAACACAGGGCAGAAACAGCGCGCCGCTCTTTTTGCCGCACTGTAAAACACGGTTCATGCCTTCTTCGGCAGTCGTTAAAATGCCCTCGTTGGTTATTTCGCCGACGGCGACCGATGCCCCCGTGGGCATTTCGCCGCCGCACAGGAGGCTGCCGTCGTCGTTCACGGTGTATATCGCCAAGGCGACAGGCTCGGCGCTTCCCTCGTAATAAACCATAAGCGGAGTAGTAATGGAGGCGTCTTTCATTATTTCCACTCCCCTGTTTTCCATATACCTCCATGCGGGAATTCCGTCAATTTTTTTCAGAACGCAGCCTTCGGAGTCGGTAATATTTCCCCGGTCTTTCCGGATATTCTGTGTCGGAATCGAAACAACGAAGAATTCAGGTTCAACCGGGCCGTGCAGCAGAATCATAACCATGCCGTCAACCGTAACATCGCCGTTACGGAAAACGTTGCAGTGCTCATAGCTCACATCGGAATTGGTGGCGAGGCTGCCCCAAAACGGAATGCCCCCGCAGGCTTCGTCAAAAGCCCGGTGCATCAGCGCCCCGCTAAGATCATAAAGGTAGGGAAAAAAGGTGATGATCAACGAGGGCTTGCCGGGGAGGTTTTTGACAGAATCCAAATAGGCAGTTTCCATCTGTTCACGGTAATTGTCCAGCCCCAGCGCACCGGACATTACAGCCTCGAAGATCACTTCGTCGCTGGTCAGCACGGTTAGGGAGAGCGCGTACATGCTCCGTCCGTGCTGATTGGCGCTCGCCATCGTCGTCATGCCGATAACGTCAAACGGCAGATTTTTGCATAATGCACTGATAAACCCGGCGCTGGTAAAATCATAGTGGCAGGTAATCAGTCCGACGCTGTGTTTCTTCAGGGCGCCCAGATCGAGCTGCTTGAGAATTTCGGCAATGCCGTCCTCAACCTCGTCAACCTCTTCCGTATAGGCGGTCATCATCTGTATCATAATTTCCCCCTTAATATGTAATACTGTACAATATTTGAAAGAATGCTACAATGCGCTATGCGGTACTACAGCACAAGAAACAAAAACAGCGCAGTCAGCTTCGCAGCCGCCGCCCTGACCGGCCTTGCCCCGGACGGCGGACTGTTCGTTCCGGAAGAGATACCCGGCTATCCGCCGGCGGTGCTATCCTCGCTGGGGGTCATGGGCTACCCGGAGATCGCCCTGGAAACGATCAGGCCGTTCGTGCGGGGCGAAATACCCGATCCCGTGCTGGAGGACATTGTCCGTGACGCCTACCCCTTCGGCGCGCCCCTGGTCGGCGTTGGCGGACGGCTAATTCTGGAACTTTTCCACGGGCCGACCGCAGCGTTCAAGGACTTTGGGGCGCGTTTTATGGCGCGGGCATTTGCCTGGCTTCGGCGCGGCGAAGACAGGCCCCTGCGGATACTCGTCGCCACATCCGGCGACACCGGCGGGGCGGTAGCGGACGGCTTTTTCGAAGTGCCGGGCATTTCCGTCACGGTGCTGTACCCCAAAGGCAGAATAACCCCCCTGCAGGAGCGGCAGATCGCCGGCCTCGGCAAAAACATCAGCGCCCTTGCCGTAGAAGGCAGCTTTGACGACTGCCAGCGGCTGGTAAAAGCCGCCCTTGCCGACGAAGCCCTCAAAAAGAAAACGCCGCTGTCATCGGCAAATTCGATTAACATCAGCCGCCTCATTCCGCAGGCTGCCTACTACGCCGCCGCCGCCGGCCGCGCATTTGCCGGTAAAACCGACGATGACGGCGAAGCCACTCCGAGAATAAAAACGGCGGGGGGGGCGCGGGCCCCCTCCCCCCAACCGCCCCCCCCACAAGTATATGGGCCCCCGGGGGAGCCGGGGCCGGGGCCGGAACCTGTGCCTGAGCCTGAGCGGCTGGTACACCCGATCGCCGGCGCGCCTGAAGAAGTTCATATATCGGAACCGTCTATAACCGCTCCCACCGATGAACCTGGCAGAGCCGAGACCCCGATCGGATCCGCGCACTCAGGGCAAAATATCATCGGCGTCGAACTAAAAAAACTGAATACACTACTCGACCTTGTCGGTGAAATAGTCATTAACGAGTCGATCGTTACGGAAAACCCCGACCTTGAGGAGCTTGAACTGCCCAACTTCCACAGGGCGGCGCGTCAACTCGGCAAGCTGACAAATGAGCTTCAGGACACTGTCATGTCTATCCGCATGCTGCCCGTGTCAATGGTCTTCCATCGTATGCGCCGGATAGTACGTGATATGAGTAAACATCTTGGCAAGGAAGCGAATCTCATCCTTGTCGGAGAAACAACCGAGGTCGATAAAACAATACTTGACGCGATGACGGATCCGCTCATGCATCTTGTACGCAACGCGATGGATCACGCGATCGAGACTCCGGAAGAGCGTATCGGTGTCGGCAAAGGCGCCGCGGGGCATATCGTCCTTTCAGCCCAGAATAGCGGAGGTGACGTCATCATCTCCGTCAGCGACGATGGAAGAGGTCTTGATAAGAACCGGATATTACACAAAGCAAGGCAAAACGGTCTTCTTCGCAAGGCTGAAAGCGAGTATTCGGACAAAGAAATCTTCAATTTTCTTATGGTGCCCGGTTTTTCGACCAAAGAAAACGTATCCGAGTATTCGGGGCGCGGCGTCGGCCTTGACGTTGTCAAAAGCAATATTGAAAAAATCGGCGGTTCTGTCGTTATAGAAAGTATGAAAAGCCAGGGGACCAACGCCATTCTCAAAATCCCGCTCACGCTGGCGATAATTTCCTGTATAGAAGTCGCGATCGGCAAAGAAATATACTCGGTTCCGATCAATAATATCCGTGAGTCGTTCAAATCTAACGCGGGGCAGCTGATAACGGATCCATCGGGCAATGAGATGATCATTCTTCGCGGGGCGGCTTATCCGATAGTACGCCTTTATGAGTTATTCGGCGACACGGATGCGATTACCGATATTTCAGAAGGCATACTCGTCCTCGTCGAGGCGGGCGACCATAGCGCCTGCCTGCTTGCCGACTCACTGGTCGGTAAGTTTCAAGTCGTGGTCAAACCTCTGCCGGCCTACTTAAACAGGTTTGGCGTAAATCGTTCAGGCATATCCGGTTGCACTATCATGGGGAACGGTAATATAAGCCTTGTGGTGAATGTGCAGGAAATAGTTGGCTGATCCCGCTTGCCTATGCTGACTCTGCGGGATAGTGAATTAGCTGAGATAGCCGGATTTATCAAGGACAAATACGGTGTAAATCTTGCGTCCAAAAGAACGCTGATCGAAGGGCGGATCGGTTCCTATGTCTCTTCGTTGGGTTATTCGACATTCGGGGAATATTTCCGATACGCGCGAAACGACCCCACCGGCGAGGAGATAAGCAATATTATCAACCGCCTTACGACCAACCATACGTATTTTATGCGCGGAAGCGATCACTTTGAGTTTTTCGTAACCGATGTATTACCTTGGGCTGAATCATTGGGAGGCGATATTGATTTGAGGGTTTGGTCAGCGGGCTGCGCGTCAGGTGAAGAGCCTTATTGTTTGTCCATCTTCATTTTGGAGTACTTCGCGGCGCGCGGCATCGACAAGGCAAGTATCGACACGACTGTACTGGCGTCCGATATCTCAAAAAAAGCTTTGCTCACCGCGGCGAACGGCGTCTATCGCGATGACGACCTTTCGACCATGCCGCCCGCGTGGGTAGGCAAATACTTCGAAGACCTCGGCGGCGGTTCCTACAAGGTAAAGCCCGAATTACGCGCGAATGTTGCCTTTAAAAACACAAATCTGCTCGACCCCATCACGGCGAAAAAACCATACCACGCCATAATGTGCCGCAATGTCATGATCTACTTTGAATCTGAAACAAGAAACTCATTGGCGCGAAAGTTCTATGACGCCCTCGCGCCGGGCGGTTATTTATTCATAGGCCATAGCGAATCGCTGACAGCCACCCCGCACAGTTTTGAGTATATAAGGCCTTCTGTCTACCGGAAACCTGAGTTTTAGGGGGCAGAAAGAGTCGGTTCATCGAACGCGGCGATTTCACCCGGGCTGCCCCAAAACCCCCATCGATTTACCGAACCCGCGCCGTCGTCGACCCTGAGCGCGCCGATTTTATTATAAAACTCGCCCATCGAATACGAGCTGATATCGTTCGGCCCGACGACATAAAAAACTTCTCCGATGAAAAGCCCCCGTATCTCAACCCATGAACCGCTGTCTATCCGAATCTCCGCGCGTTTTTCAAATCCCGCGGCGTCATTATAGCTGTAAACCAAATATTTGGACTCGGCGGGGAAAGCCACAATGGACTTGTCCGCGCTCACGAGTATCGCTTTGTGATTGCTCTCGGCAGCCGAATATTCATTGCCGATATTCAAGGTATGGAGCTCGAGTACATCAGTCGGGCTGCCGGTGTCAAACATCGTCAGCTTGAGGCCTGTTTGAGCCCCCGTTTCAGGATCAGCGCCGCGGCCCAGACCGAAAAGCCTGTTGTTTGAATAGGGTTGCAAATACTCGGAAAAGCCGGGTATCTTCAGCGTACCCGCCACCCTTGGCGCGGCAGGGTCGCTCAAGTCCACCGAAAACAGCGGGTCTACCTGACGAAACGTGGCAAAGTATGCCACATCACCCATGAAGCGGCATGAGTATACATGCTCGTTTGGCGCCAGATCCTCAACGCTGCCGAGTATATTCAGGTTCTCGTCGAGAGTGTACAGCGCGGAAGTCGTCAGGTACTCGCCTCGAGGAAGCCGCTGCCTCAATTCCTCGCTATTTGGTATACCCTCATCATTGAATGAATATATTGTGCTGTAGTCTTTGGTCGTTACTATCCGCAGCACCCCTCCATGCTCATCGAGGGAAAATTGATCCATCGCGTAGCCCGGCACCTGCGCCTGCGCGCCCGGTCCCACCACACCCTCGCCTATTGTAAGTTTTGTGAGTACGGTCTTCGACCAATACTCGCTTTTGGTATACTCCGTCTCCTCCACAACCTCCGCCGATTCCCCGCTATCCCACATCGTTCTGGCGAGATAGACCGCGCCATGACTGGCGTATATGATACCGGCGTCGCCGTATACGGATTTTAATGAGACAAAATCTCCCGAACCCACAATGTCTATACCCGAAACGACTGTATACGCGGGCCATGTGGTTCCCGGCGGCAGATAAATGTCGTCCTCCGCGGGCATATGCTGTTCGCCGTCGTGTGCATATAGCGGGATAAAGGTCCTCGGCTCTTTCCCGTCCATCCCGTCAACATTGCCGTAATAAGACGATATCAGGTAGAGATACCCTCCGACCATCCGGCTGCCGATATAGTCGCCGCTCTGAGATAGAGTGTGGATCCTGACCGGCGCGGCGCGGTCGCTGATATCAAAAATATCAATCGACGTATCCACGATACGCCCGTTAAACGGGTATACAATACAATTATCCCGAATATCTGACTGGTGGGCGCTCTGCAGCGATAGTGGATTGTGCCCGTTCCGGATGGCCACAAGGCGGTCCCCCGACACATACATTTCAAAATATATCTGCGCGTCGTCTATCGATGGCTGCGGTATCCGCGCGACAAGTTTCATTTCACCTTCTTCCGCCTCCGCGATATAAAGATTTTTACTATTGATAGCGTATATATATTTGCCGTCGGTTTTTATCACATCGGCTTCGCGTACGCCTTTGACCTGCTCATTTGTATCGGAATAGGCAGATGAACCGTCCCCTTCCGTCCCATCGTCCCCTTCCGTCCCATCAGCCCCTGTGTCCGCGCCGGTACCCATCGTAGTCGTTTCACCCGACATATTATTCTCCGCGCCGCCTCCGAGACCGTCCAACATTCCCGGGCCCGGATCGCCTATGCCGCCAAAGCCACCGGAGCCGCTTTCCCGATAACTGAACGTCTGCTCTTCAATGAGGCGGTAGAGATACATATAGTTTTTTCCGGCAGTCACCCACTCGGAAGGCGCCGCCGCTTCTTCGGTCTGCGCTTCTTCCACGGGAGGCTCTATTGTCTCTTTCGCGGCGAAAGGCCCGTATCCAAAGGCGTACATAAATGTAAAAACGACTGCCACCCAAGCAACTATCGCGATAATAACAAGTGTCTTCTGCTGTTTCTTGCGCTTTGCCCGAAGCGCCTCGAGTTCCTCTTCGGAAGGCCCTGTTTCACCCTCGCCCTCTTCCGGATCATCAACACGGTTTAGCTCTTCGTCCGGCTCCATATCCAGATCGTCGTCCAGGTCGACGCCGGTTCCCGAAACTGAGGACGCGAAATCCGATTCGTACAATTCCTCGCCCGGCCTGTCTGAGGCCTCACGGCCATGATCCGAGTACAGCCAACTGCCTGGGCCGTCGTCTTCGCGGGCATCGCAAAATCCCATGAAAGAATCCGCGATCGAATCCGGATCCTCTTCGGTTTGATACACAAACCCCGCGCCAGGATCACCGCCTGAATCAGCAACCGAATCCGAACCACTATCGGGCCAGCCGCCGGAATCTTTCTCAGGTTCCGGTTCTTCGATTGGCCTCAAATCGAAATCGTCGTCTCTATTGTCGCTCATTTATCTTGAATAACACACGTTTTGCCATATGGTAATTCTACCATTATCTATCGCAGTACGGAATACAGTCCGGCGTCAGGTTCAAAAAGCATTGAAGGGCTGATGGGTTGCTCGCCGATCCGCATTTCAAAATGAAGATGCGGCCCTGTCGAATAGCCTGTAGTGCCCACGGTGCCAATCAGAGTTCCGCGCTCTATCACCAGGCCAGCTTCGGTTTCTACCGAATCCATGTGGTAATAAAAACTCTTCAATCCTCCGCCATGGTCGATAATGACTGTGTTTCCTGTGTTGAGCAGGAATTCGGCCAGCAATACTATGCCGCCATTCGTTGCGTGGACCGGCGTACCCGTAGGCACAGCTAAATCCATGCCCAGATGACTGCGGCTGGTTGACTGGTCGCCATTTGTGATACGTATCTCGCCGAACTGCGTACTTATAAACCACTCATCGCCCAGATCGACAGGCATGATAAAAATCCCGTCCCAATATCGCTCCTCGCTTATGATCGGAATAAGCGGCGAAATCTTTTCGCGAAATTCCTCGATTGCCCTAGAAGAAGTCGCTTCCGCAACCGACGGGACGCTTGTGTCAATTATCATATTCTGAAAATCGAACTCGAACTCGCTTACCGTAACGATAATCTCATTTTTTATTTCACCCGCGCTGACAGTTACCATATACTCTCCGGGTTTTCTATTATGAGCTATCGGTACGGCGGCATACCAGTTTGAAAACCCTTCCGGCGGCCCGAGCACGGCCAAAACATCGACCTCGCCGGCTTCGTCCGTCGCGGGGCTGAGAGGGTTGCCCTTAGTAAAAATCGCGGGCCCGAGCTCGGTCTCAAGCTCCGGAACTAAACCATCAGGCACGTTCTCGAACATCATCGAAAGGATATCGCCCTGCGCGAGTTCCGCGCGCCCGGCCGAAAAAACAGGATCGGGATACTTGATAGAGAAGCATACCCCGTATTCGAAAGAGCCTGATATCCCGGCCCGCTCATCTCCGGCAAGCGTCCCCGCGAAGCTCATCGTATAGTTGCCCACGTCCAGCAGTATAGTCCCGGGACCGTCTCCCAAGGGGACCGGCGTTACGCTGCCGTCTTTATCATCTTCGTAAAAAAGGTTTATAGCCCATGCCATCGTATCCGGCGTCTCAACAACCAGTAGAAAAGGGACTTCCCCAAGCAAACCCAGCGAAGTATCCGGATACTCAATATCCGGAGCGCTATCTTCAGGCTCAGCCACAGCCGACCAAGCTTCACCTTCGTACACACAAGAGAGATGTTTATAGTAATAATCACCCAGCGCCGGCTCCATCAAATCAAATGCCCACGGTATTTTTTCCTGCCACTCGGTGAGTAGCGGCACGGTGACAGACGCCGACGCCGGCCATACCTCCTGGCCGCCGACATTCACCGGCGTTACAGGTATGTCCGATGCTTTAATCCCGTCATAGTCGGTTTTCCACGAAAAAACCACAGCCGCTACCCCAACCGCGAGCACAGCGGCTACAATTATTATTACAATGAATCCTTTTTTCATTAGTCCGTACCTGAATCTATACTACCATCTGTACTGCTATACCGCTATACCGCGGCAATCGCGCCCGCGAGTATCTCAAGCCCCTCGTCGATGTCCCGCTTTTCTATTATAAGCGGCGGGAGCGCGCGAAGCCTGTCTTTCGCGGTAAGGATCAACAATCCGCGCCGCGCCGCTTCGGAGCAAACGGCTTTGACATCCTTCCCGCCGATATCGGCGCCGAGCATCAGCCCGAGGCCACTGACCCCC
>Ga0082212_10008861_pt1 | contig 13058 bp, 11 predicted proteins | sample TergutNt197P3_FD_71548 | JGI IMG/M metagenome (GOLD analysis project Ga0082212, IMG submission 71548) | Neocapritermes taracua P3 segment gut microbial communities from Petit-Saut dam, French Guiana - Nt197 P3 | ecosystem: Host-associated > Arthropoda: Insects > Digestive system > Gut ... | reverse complement strand
TCAATATCTCTGAGGAGACGTTCAACGCAAGCATTGCAGTTAAAACGAGGTACATCATACCTATCATTTTCTGCCTCGGTGTCTCTTTTGCTCCAGCCATAATTTTCCTCCGTTTTTAATTAATAAATTTAAATGAATTTGTTGAATTATGACTTCATTCCTGTCATTGCTGAAAGCATATTGCCGTAAACGTTGTTCAGGGCGGAGATATTGGTGGTCAACATCTGCATTTGCTTTTGGTAGTTATTAATTTGTTCTGCGCTGGATTGTACTTGTCCGGAGAGGTCTCCTACGGAGGTGTTGAGTTTGTTGGAGAGTTCTGTTATTGAGGATTGGAGGTTGCCGGAGAGTTCGTCCATTGCTGTTTGCAGTTTTTGTGTGTTAATTGGAGCGATTTCGGAAACGTTTCTGATTTGTGTTTCATACGCTGTGTTCAGTTTTGCTAAACTTTCTGATGCTTTTGTCATGTTTCCAACGAGTTCGCTGTTAGCGGCTGCGGCAGTGGAAACGTTAGCCATTTGTCGTGCGGTATCGCCGAATTTTCTTAAGCCATCGCCAAAGTCTTGGATAAGGTTAACATTAACGCCTGCTTGTTTGAAGAGTTGGTTGAGGTCGTCAATGGGTTTGTTGGTTTGTTCTTGGCGCGCTGCTTTAGGCGCTCCTGATACATGACCGCCGCCGCCGTATTGCGGGGCTAATTCCGGGTAAACGGCGCTCCAATCGACTTCTACGTGTGGTTTTTCAAATGCTGAGAAGAAGAAGATAATTGCTTCTGTTCCCATTCCGAGGATCAACATGAGTGATGCTCCTTCGTAGTGATTGATTTTGAACAATGCGCCTAAGATAACTAATGAGGCGCCCCATCCGTAGAGTTTCGCCATGAACGCTTTAAATCCTTTTGTGTTTGCAAAATTAAGTGCCATACTTTTTCCTTTTAAATTTTTCTATTGTTTATACTAAATTAAATATTTATCTTCCGAGTTGTCTTCCTAAATATGATTGTACGCTTCTGAATCCTGTGTAACAGTTGGCGCTGTCTTGGTATTCGTATGTTCTGGTGGAGACTTGTAAAAAATATCCGATGTCTTTCCACGAGCCGCCTCTGACGACTTTGCGTTTCATAATGGCGGGGTCTTTTCGTGATGCGTTATAGGTATAGGCGGGGTTCATGTCCCATGTAAAATGTGGGGAAACGCCGTCGTAGGCGTCTTCTGTCCATTCTGCTACGTTTCCTGCCATATCGTATAATCCGTAGTGGTTTGCTTGGTAAGAGCCTACTGCTACGGTAATGGCGCCGCCGTCGCAGGCATAGTTACCTCTTCTGGGTTTAAAGTTGGCTAATATACATCCTTCGGCATTGCTTAAATAGGGTCCGCCCCATGGGTAAGGGCTTAATTCGTTGCCGCCGCGTGCTGCCCATTCCCATTCGGCTTCGGTGGGCAGGCGAAATTCGTTAATCATTGGATTGTCTTTTCCCATAGAGGATTTCATGTATTCTGAACGCCATACATTGAAGGCTTTTGCTTGTGGCCATGTTACGCCTACAACGGGGTAATCGTCGTAAGCGGGGTGCCAAAAGTAGGTTTTTGCAATGGGTTCGTTGTAGGCGTATGCAAAATCCGACATCCAGCAAAGGGTATCGGGATAGATATTAACTACGTGTTGTTGAACGAAAACGCTACGGTCGGCGATACCGCTTTTGTAAGCGCCAAAAAATTGGTCGGAGCGGTCTTCTTCCAAATCTTCTATTCTCAGGTTCATCATGGCGGCGCTATCCCATTCAAAGCGGTTGGATTTTTTAGCGGCTTTGGGCAAATCTACAATCCAATAGCGATAGACTAAAAGGCGGGTATCGAGTTCTCTGCTTCTGCCAAAACGTTCATGCATGGGGAGAAAGAGTTTTTCTAATGGGTTTTTCACTGCTTCTCTGTTTCCTTTTTCTTTAATTTCTTCACTCCATTGTATTTTTTTATTCCAATCGAGGGCGTAATATTCGTAGTCGCCGCTTCCAAAGCGTTTGGGTTGTCCGTTTGCCTTGTCCCATTTGAAATGGCTTGCATCTTGGTTGTCCATGTAGCGGTAGCCCAGAATGGTTTTTGCCAACGAATCGCGCACCCAATATACAAATTGGCGATATTCATTATTGGTAATTTCGGTTTCATCCATGAAAAATGCGGAAATGGAAACCGTTCTCGGACGGGTATTCAATGAATAGGCAATATCTTGATCGCCAACGCCCATCATGTAGCTTCCCATCGGAACGTAGGTCATTCCATAAGGAACTCTTTGAGATAATTTTGGTCTGTTCGGAACGCCCGTCAGCTCGCCGTTTCCGGTATTTTTACAGGAGACTAAAACAGTTGCCGTTACTAATATCAACAAAAATAATCGTTTCATCTTATTGTTTATTTTTCTTTTTTACTTCTTAAAACTTAATATTTTACATTTTATTATAAATATCGGACATTTCTGTAACTTCTTGGTTTGCTATAATCTATTTTAAAGAAGTACTGTAATGATATTTCGTGGGTTCCCCAGTTACGCATTGGCGTAGTTGAAATGTCATAAGAATATCCTAATTTAAATTCATATACTCTAAAGCCTATCATGGCAATTATTGCGTCATTAATTCTATAACCAACGCCGCCCCATACCTTTTTATTGTATCTTATTAAAAAATTTAAATCCATTTGGTAAATTCCTTGTGAAAAAGACATTAAAGTGCTGGGCATCAGTTGGAGTTGTGGACGGTAGGGGAAGGAGTATATATAGCCTCCGGAGAGGTTGATGCTCATGGCGTCTTGATAGACAACGTAGTCGGTTTTGTATCGTGCTTTGGTTGCCATGAGTTGCATGGCGGAGAGTCCGACGTAGAATTTATTGGGCATATTGTAGAAAACGCCAATGCCGGCGTCGAAGTTCATGGAGGAACTTTCGCCGCGTATTGCTTCCAAGAAGGGGTCGCCTTGGTTTTCGGGTTTTATTTTTCCGAAGTCTATGGATTGGTCGGTGAGTCCTATCATGAGTCCGAGTTGGAGGTTTCCGTGTTTCATGTTGAGGTGGTAGTCGTAGTTGAGGCGTACTTTGGTTTGGGTGATGGGGGTGTATTTTTCGTTGAGAAGTACTAACGAGATACCTCCGCCTACTACGGGTAGGAAGGCGTCTCCGGTAACAAAAAATGTTTGCGGAGCGATGGAATTACCGTCGTAATCTTTGGCGCCTGCCCATTGTGTTCGTGATACCAAAGTAATGTCGATGCCGTCGGAAATGCCTGTTGCGGCGGGGTTATAGACGATAGGTAGTAACATATTTTGAGACATACGCGGTTCTTGCTGCCCCATTAAACATGGTGCAACTATCAGATAAACAAAGAGATATACCGCTATTCGCTTAAGTTTTGCCATCAATATTTTTATCTCAAAAAATGGGTGCTAAAATACATGAAATATTAACACCATTTAAAATTATTTTTCTGTTATTTTGAAAATACTTCATTTTCTCCAAATTAAAAAGCGACAAAGCGCTTATTAGGAAGTAATAAACGCTTTGTGTATGAAAAAATTGTTTGATATTGTATGAACTGTGATTTTTAGGTTATTTTATTGATTTTTGTGATTGGTTGCCGATTTGTAATCGGTGCGTCCTGTACTTTTCATGTTACTCCTCGTTTCTTAACGAGGAGTATATTGTTTGGCGTTTTTAACGCTATTTTACGTTAGAAACGTAATGCCAATTCCCCCTCGTTTGGAAACGAGGGGGAACGAAAGCCCCCCAAGCCCTCCGAAGGGAGGGATGTGAGTTGCCCGTAGCGTTTGCCAAAACCTCCCTCCTTTGGGGGGAATGAGGGGGGCTACTAACGGGATATTTTTTAATCATCTTAAAATCACAGTTCGGACAATTAGAATTTCAGTGATAGTCCGAGGTTGAAGATAGAGTATCCGTACCCCAGTTCGGCATAGGCGCCGAGGAAGTTGGTAAAATAGTAACGGGCGCCTACGTATCCGGCTCCTGTAACGCCGCTGGCAGAAGTTTTAGTATAGTTGTAGTCTTCATATTCTCCTGTCCATTTCCATTTAACAATGTTGTAGCCTAATGTAAATCCGGCGTAAACATCGAGTTTGGGAATAAAGGCATAGTGTAATGCGCCGCGTGCGGCAATGAGGGTACTGTTTTGTTTCCAACCCCAGCCATAATTATTCCATTTTGCCGAAGTATATCCTACAACGCCGCCTACTCCGATAGAACTTTTGTTGTCCCACACTTTTCCGATGATACAACGCTCGTAAGAAGCCATGATGGTGGGCATACGTTTGATGCCCGGATAGAAACCTAATCCTGAATATAAGTTGCCACCGAGACCGATGCCAATGCCAACTACGTTATCATTTTTGGCAAAACTTTGCCTTTGTGCAAAACTTTGTGTTGCTATAAAGCACACAATTAAAGAAGTGAAAATTAATCTTTTCATTTTTAAAATTTTTAATTATTTCTATTGTTTGTTTATATTTTGTCTGAACTGTGATTTTTTGTGATTGTTTACGTATTGTAGAGACGCATTGCAATGCGTCTCTACGGGCGACCGTGGAGGTGCGCCCCTACGGTGTGTCCCGTTGCCGTCATTGCCGAACATTCCGTAGGAATGTATCGCTCGGTAGAAAAACAACGTCGCCCAACAACCGCACCCCGTAGGGATGCGTCCGATAATGGTGGCATACCTACGGCATGCCGGGTACGGGAAATGCTATTTTCTACCGAGAGATAATCCCTAACGGGATATTTTTTAATCATGTTCATCATTTTAATCATATTAAAATCACAGTTCAGACAATTAAATTACAGCCACGTTACCTCAAAGGTTTTTGTAAATGCTATTTCGGGGACGTCGAGCGTGGCGGATACTGCTAACAATGCCACTTCTCCGTCTGCTTCCAGTAACATTATCAAACCGTTCCATGAGGCGTAGATTATAGTCGCCCCATACATATTTATTACGAACTTCTTACATGTTTTTCCTGCAATGGTTACTGTTCCTTGTTGATAGGGGGCGAAAGATTCTTCATTAATGGTGAAAATTTGTCCAAATGAATATCCTTCGTTGTAAGGTATAATATCATCGTACCATTCTTCGCCGGTTCCATACCAAAATGTTTTTGTATAATGGTTGATAATATATGTCATATTACTTGTTATATCTTCCTCTGTGTCGAATCCATCCATACGAAACCTCATGCCGTTGTTGTCGAAAGTAACAGCCATACAATCTCCGTTTGCTGCATATTTAACGGCTCCTTTTTCCGTTTCGGTATGGGTTCCCGGTTCACCGCCTTCGCCTTCGCCGCAAGGTACTTTGAGGTCGGGGACGGTTTGAGTGGTGCCGCCCGGATAACCGGGGACGTTTTTCGAGTCGGAACCACCGTTTGCTGTTACTGAAACTACTACGGGGGTGTATTCGGGAACTACCACCGTCCATTGTCCGCTGCTACCGGTATAGACTGATGTTTTTCCTATGGAGGCGCTTACGGTTACTTTTACGTAGGGAACGGGGTTGTTTTCACAATCTACTACTTTTCCTTTCAGCGTTACGGCTTTTTTGGGGTCGTCTAAGTTTACCCACGAGAAATGGGTTACTTCGCCTACATATACATCGCCTTGCAGTGTGGCAATGCCTTCTTCTATCCAGATGCCTTGTTCTTCGTCAAATGACCAAAGGGGAATGGTTGCAGGTGGATTGTCGTTCATTCCGTCGGGGATGGGGAATGTTACTTCTGCGGGAACGCCGGTTTTCAGTTGCAATGGATTACCTTGGTCGTCGGTAAATTGCACGTCGGACATTCCGTAAGATACCAATACCGATTCGCTGCCGTCGGTGCGTATTCCGGCAAGGTCGCCGCCGGGCATCATGGCGTCAAAGTTTTCGTTGTTGGGGTCGAGGTAGAGCATATCGGCGTTGACGTTTCCGTTGTAAGTTGAGCCGTCGGCGCGCATCACGGCGGAAGGCGACAGTGCTACTTTCATGCCTTTGACGTTCAACGTTTTTTCTGCCGATGCGTCGAATTTGGTTTGCAGAGTGAAGTCACCGTTTCCCTTAGGTGTTAAAACGGCTTCGATAAACATCTCGCCTTCTTTGACGCCGGAACGGGTAAGGGTGAAATAACCGCTTTTTTCAAATTTCATCACCGCCCGTTTGTTCACAACCGATACTTTGTCGAAAGTAAATTCTCCTTTACCGTCGGTAGTGGCGCTTGCCGTGCCGGTGATTACTTTTACGCCGCCTAACGGTGTGCCGCCGGTATCTTTTACAATACCTTTTAGCGCTACGGTTTGCATATTGCCACCGTTATTGTCTTTCTTGTCGTCGTCTTTTTTACAACCTGTCATGGCAATGGCTACGATTGCGATGACCATACTGATTTTTAATAAATGTTTCATCGTTTTTTACTTTAAATTTTTAATTATTAATAATGCTGCAAATGTACATGAAATTTTTTAATTACATACAGATGAATAAATATTTTCTAAAATTATTCAGAGGAAAGATACATTTTTTCAAAACAAAATCTAACTTTAGTTTCTGAATTTACTCATATTGCCGAACAAATTTTAATCTTTGAAAACATTCATATATTTTATGAAAATCACATTATGTTTAATTAATCATTTCCACCATACAATTTCAGCCTGTAACAATTCATTTAAACTATAACTTATTGTAACTTGGTAACTACCTTTGTCAAAAGTAGAAGAATTTCTGAAATCGTTACCTTGTTTAAATTCTTCAATATCATCTGATACATAAGCATACAGTACCCAACCTGATTGTACCATACTTTCATAATAATCTATATAATTCTCGCGTGTTGACTCATCAATTTTAATACATATATAATACTGACTTGACGTTGCTGTGGACATAATACGCCCACTTTTGTACTCTGGCAAATCAGGTGGGAGTTTATCCTTTGTCCACTCCGAACCGGGTATTTTGTGAGTTGGGATTGTTATGTTGTCTTTGGTGCCGACATAATCGAAGAACCAATCATAACTATCCCTATCACTGCGGTCAATGGCTATACGAAGACGTATTGCGTCTTTGAACTCAAACATCAAAGAAAAGTCATCTTCTTTTTTTGGATTTTTTAAAGGCGTATCCAGCAACTTGCTACTGGTTATTTCATTTTGGTCGGGAAAGTACTCAAAACTGCCATAGTATTCAAAGAAACCATCGTACTGAACGTTGTAAAACTCAATTGTGTACCCGTTCACACGATAATTTCCTTTATAGTATGCCTCACTTGCCCATGGCAAAGAACTGCCTTGTTGTACTTGTTTACCACTGATATAATACGAAAAACGTCCGTTGGCATCGAAAGACCAGTAGTAATTTTCAATAAATCCTTTAGTATGCCAAAGTCCTTCAAGTGCTTTTACTGAAATAGCATCCTCGGCAGATCCTGTTGGATTTCCGTTATCATCATCGCCATTTTTTCCGCACGAAGCGAACATTGTTGTTACTGCGAGGCAGGCAACTATCGTCGCCACTTTCCTCAAATTTTTTCTGATTTTTAACATATTACTAAAAATTAAATTGTAAATTTCTTTTCATCTTTTTACGATTTAAAGCCCCCTGAGGGGCAAGGCGTGCCTTGCCCGTACAGGAAAGCGGATTTATTATTGTTTTACAAATTTTATGGTTTTATTGCCGATTTTCAGGAAATACATTCCGGATGGTAAAAATTCCACGTTGATACTTCGGCTACGCTCAGTATCCGCACAAGGGTGCGTGTTTACGGTGGCAACACGCCGTCCCATGACGTCGTATATTTCGACAAGGGGATTAATCCCCTTGTTGGTGTCCCCACCTTCGTAATTCGTAATTTTTAATTCGTAATTAACAGGGTTGGGGTAAACGTGTGGAAACGCCAAAGATGACGTTTCTACGATGCCTGTGCCGCCGCCCAAATGTGTCGGCATATCTACCGGTTTGCCGAACAGTCCGGGCAGTTTGCCGTTTTGGGTTGTCCAGCCGTCGTCGGCGGTAAAACGTCCGCCGAGGGTGCCGTCGGATTTTATGGCTTGCAGGCTCATGTCGGCGCCGTCTAAATCGCTTGCGCCGATACGTTCCCATAATGTGTTACCGGCGCTGTTTAATATGCCGTCATAAGCGGCGTTGTTGGATATATTTGCATAGGTACCATCAATTCCTGTTATTCTGCCAACATACGAACCTATTCCTTTTACGTATGGATTTAAGGCTACGCTGTTTTTTAATATGCTACCTATATAGGTGATTATGTAGATAGATCGAGCACGACCTGCTATACCGCCGACATAGTTATTTCCATTGACTGCACCTGTGGAATAACAATTATTTATAGTGCCAAAAAAGTCTCCTGTTATGCCACCGACATAGTTGTTTCCGCTGACTTCGCATGTGGAAAAAGAGTAAAATATATACAAATAACCGTCACCTGCTATACCGCCAACATTTTCATTTCCGCTAACTTTTCCTGTAGAATAGCAATTATCAATATGGTCGAAAGTAGCGGATGAGGTACTGCCCTTGCCCGCTATACTGCCGACATAATCATTTCCACGGATATTTACATTTTCAACACCTAAATTTTTTATTGTTGCATCATAAAGATAACCGAATAGTCCTGCATAGTCAAGATTGGGATTATTGATGTACAAGCCTGTGATTTTTTTGCTGTTTCCGTCAAAATAACCTGAGAAGGCATAAGTTCCATATTCTGATGGAGTTCCGCCTATTGGCGTCCACCCTGTACCTGATTGGTATGCCGAAAGGTCAATGTCATTGCCTAATTTGAAATACTTGTAGTCGTAATTTTCATTGCCGGTATTCACAAATGTTGCCAATTGTGCCAACTGTTCGGCGGTGGTGATGATGTAGGGGTTGTTTTCTGAGCCGTCGCCGCCGGAAAATTGAGCGGTTGCCTTGTGGGTAAAAGCGCTCATGCATAGCGTTAATATGATGGTTAGCGCGATTCTAAATTGTTTCATCTTTTTACGATTTTAATTAAAATTAAATCCAATCTACATCTATGGTTGCTTTGTTAAAGAATTTAGCGGGGACATCGAGCGTTACGGCTTTGGCTCTCAACATTACTTCTCCGTCATATTCGAATAATAATATTAATCCGTTCCATATAGCGTATTTTACTGCATGTCCGTCTTCTGTTCCGCTATATATATGGCACAGTTTTCCGATAATGACGGTGTTGCCTTCTTTGGTAAATCCTCTTGCTTGCAGCATTTCTTCAGTGGAAGAGTATTGGGTTGCGTCTTCAGTTGGTGAGTAATCATATTTTTCCCATGTATCGTACATTGAATAATACATCCAAGTTTCTTTAGCAATATTATCCATTAGCATTATCATGTGCATAGTAAAATCTTCTGTTTCATAAAACGAATCTGTGCGTACTCTTTTCCATTGTTGATCAAAGGTCATAACTAAAGAGGCATTTGCCAATTCATCCATATCCGGCATAAAATATCTGATGGCTCCTTTATCGGTATCGGATCCTGTTTCGGGTTCGCCTTCATCATCATTGCAGAATTTCAAATCTCGTACTTTATAGATTGTTCCGGCTGGCTGTCCGGGTACATCTTCCGAATCTGAACCCTCAACTACTTTTACGGTAACGGGTGTTTCTTTTGCGATAATGGTAGAATATTCGCCGGAATTGTTTGCATACAGTTCTTTTTGACCCACTTTAACACATGCCCATGCGGAAGGGTTGTTTTTACAATCTACTACTTTTCCTTTTATGGTAACGCCACATTCTACGCTCAGTTTTTGTGCTGTTTGGGTTTCCCCGGGAGTGCCTCCGGCAGGAATAATGACTGAATCCGAATCGCCCCAAGTTGTTACGACGGTTATGGTAACGGGGATGTCCAAAGGAGCAATACTCGTATATTCTCCATCGCTATTGGTATAGGTTGTGGTTTCTCCTATCGATGCTTGAAATGTTACTTTGATGTTAGGAACGGGGATTTCATGGCAATCGACCACTAATCCTCTAATTTTTTTTACCTTTTCGGGGGTGTCGCAATTTACCCATGAGAAATGGGTAACGGTGCCAACGTATGCGTTTCCTACAAGTGTAGAAACGCCTTCTTCTATCCAAATGCCTTTTTGTTCGTCGAACGACCAAAGAGGGATTGTTTCGGGTGGGTTATTTTCTAATCCGGCAGGAATAGGGAATGTAAGTGTTGAAGGTGTGCTGCCGTTTAATTGCAAAGGGTTTCCTGCATTGTCGGTAAGGTTTACGTTGGTCATTCCGTAGGAGATGAGTACCGATTCGCTTTCGTCTTCACGTATTCCGGCGAGGTCGCCTCCCGGCATCATGGCGGCAAAATTTTCGTTGTTCGGGTCAAGATAAAGCATATCGGCGTTTACTGTTCCGTTGTAAGTTGAGCCATCTGCCCGCATAACAGCGGAAGGCGGCAGTACCACTTCCATCTTTCCGATTTTCATATTAGTTCCTTTCGAGGCGTCAAAAGTGGTTTTTCGGCTGATATCGCTATCGCCTTTGCTCACTAATACTACCTCGATAAACATTTCATCTTGTTTTACGCCTGAACGGGTAAGGGTGAAATAACCGTTTTTTTCAAACTTTATCACCGCGCGTTTATTTACTATTTCTGCTTCGGTGAAAAGAAATGTACCGCCGTTTGTTGTGGTTGTACTTGCTGTACCCGAAGTAACGCGTACGCCGCCCAACGCAGCGCCGTGAACATCTGTTACAATGCCTTGTAAGACAATTTCTTGCATTGTTCCGCCTCCCGGAGTGGGTTTTTCTTTTTTGTCGTCGTCTTTTTTACAACCTGTCATGGCAATGGCTACGATTGCGATGACCATACTGATTTTTAATAAATGTTTCATGGTTTTTAAAATTTTAATTTTTAATTATTTAATGAATTTTAATGCTGTAAAGCATGTGATTTTTTTATTTTTTAAAAGCCCCCCCAAGCCCCCCCGAAGGGGGGGGTGTGAGGAAAGCGGATTTATTATTGTTTTATAAATTTTATGGTTTTATTGTTGATTTTTAGGAAATAGACGCCGGAGGGGAGAAATGAGACATTGATGGTGGTTTCGGTTTGTAGAGACGGGGCGCACCCCGTCTCTACGGTGGCAACACGCCGTCCCATGACGTCGTATATTTCGACAAGGGGGCATGCCCCCTTGTTTGCGTCCCCACCTTCGTAATTCGTAATTTTTAATTCGTAATTAACAGGGTTGGGGTAAACGTGTGGAGACGCCAAAGATGACGTTTCTACAATACCGACACCGCCGCTCAAATGTGCCGGCATATCTACCGTATTGCCGAACAGTCCGGGCAGTTTGCCGTTTTGGGTTGTCCAGCCGCCTGCGGCGGTAAAACATCCGCCGAGGGTGCCGTCGGATTTTATGGTTTGTGTACTCATGTCTTCACCGTCGAAGTTATTAGCGCCTTTGTAGTCCCAGTTGGTGTTGCCGTTGATGTTTTTTATGCCGTTCCATGCAGCATTTTGAAACAGCGCAGCAGTAACATGTTTTTCTCCTACTACTCGACTGATTTGCATACCCATTCCCTCTACTACGGGATTTAAGGCTACGCAGTATGATACGGTTCCGGTGCTGCCGAGATAGCCCGCTATGCCGGCAATATTGGTGTTGCCGCTAATTTTACCGGTGGCATAACAGTTTTTGACATAACTGACGAGAACGTAACCCGCCACGCCGCCGACATATTTGTTGCCGCTGACTTCGCTTGTGGAATAACTGTTTGACAAAGTGCAGTCGTTTTGAAGATAACCCACTATGCCGCCAACGTCTTCATTACCGCTGACTTTTCCGGTGGAGTAACAGTTCGACATCGTACTGCTGCCATAGCACCAGCCCACTACGCCGCCTACATCTTCTATTCCGCTGACCTCGCCGGTGAAATAGCAGTTTGACATGGTACAAAGTTCGTCCAACCGCCCCGCTACGCCGCCAACCCATTCTATTCCTTTCACTTTGCCGGTAGAGTAGCAGTTCGAGATGGTTCCTTTTTGGATTTCACCTATCACGCCTCCGGTATAACTATAACTATTATCATTTCCGGTAACTTCACAAGATGAATAGCAGTTTGTGATGGCGCTCTTGAAAGCCTCACCAACCACGCCGCCCAAGTGTTGTTTTCCTGTTACTTTTCCCGTTGAATAGCAGTTTGTTACAGTACTGCTATTGCAAATATATCCTGCTACGCATCCAACAGCATCATTTCCGGTAACATTGGCATTTTCAACGCCTAAATCATATACGCGTCCTTCCGATATATAGCCAAAAAGTCCCATGTAACTTTGGTAACCTGTCATATTGATATACAAGTCTGTAATTTTTTTGTTATTGCCATTAAAACTGCCTTGAAATGCATAGTAACTCCAGTCGCCTCCAATGGGAGTCCATCCTTCGCCGCTTTGGTATGCTGCAAGGCTAATGTCATTGCCGAGTTTGTAGCATTTGTCGTTGTAATTTTCATCTCTGTCGTTTACGAATGTTGCCAATTGCGCCAACTGTTCGGCAGTAGTAATCATGTATGGGTTGTTTTCCGAGCCGTCGCCGCCGGAAAATTGAGCGGTTGCCTTATGGGTAAAAGCGCTCATGCATAGCGCTAACATGATGGTTAGCGCGATTCTAAATTTTAAATTTCTTTTCATCTTTTTAAATTTTATGGGTTAATAATATTGTTTGTTGTTTGTCTGAAGTTATAACGCCGTCATTCCTGCGAAAGCAGGAATCCCCTTCTTGTTTGCAGGAGATTGCGGGTTTGCCCCGCAATGACGTTGTACGGGCTGTCCGCTCGCGCCGATTTGTAATCGGTGCGTCTTGTTGCCGTCATTGCCGAACATTCCATAGGAATGTATCTCTCGGTAGAAAAAGAACGCCGCCCAACAATCGCACCCCGTAGGGATGCGTCCGAAAGCCCCCCCAAGCCCCCCCGAAGGGGGGGATGTGAGTTGCCTGTAGCGTTTGCCAAAGCCTCCCCCCTTCGGGGGGAATGAGGGGGGCT
>Ga0082212_10006878_pt1 | contig 13061 bp, 11 predicted proteins | sample TergutNt197P3_FD_71548 | JGI IMG/M metagenome (GOLD analysis project Ga0082212, IMG submission 71548) | Neocapritermes taracua P3 segment gut microbial communities from Petit-Saut dam, French Guiana - Nt197 P3 | ecosystem: Host-associated > Arthropoda: Insects > Digestive system > Gut ... | reverse complement strand
TCTGACTCATAATCAGGGGGTCCTTGGTTCAAGCCCAAGTGGGACCACTAAAAATCAAGCGGTTAAGAAAAACTTACTTAACCGCTTTTCAATTTGCACCACGAATTTGCACCACAACTTTTTCATTCGTTTTGTTGGCCTGTTTCAATTTTTTCTGCGCGTCTGTTTACTTCATCTTCGTATTTCTTTACTTTTTCTCTGATTGTTTTGATTTCATCCCTGTCTTTGTTGTATTTGAAGACATTTTCCAAATGGTGGATGAATTCATTGTTCGTATTTACCGATTTGATATAGCGATATTTTAAATCGTTATCCCTTAACCCCATATTCGTATTGGTCAGCCAAATACCACATCCGAGCAATAGAAAAATAAGCAACCACTGTATCAAAATATATCTGACGGTTTTCGACGATTTCAGGTCTATGACGTGATAGAGTCTTTGTGCTTGCGGTTTGACGGGTGGTTGTTGCAACATTTCGATAATACGGGTTAATTTTTCGTATGAGTTGGTTGTTTTGTTGGCAAAAGCAGCAAGACCGTCCAATTTTGCGGCAAGCGATTTTTCCATGTTTACAGTTTGCTCTATTGACTTTGTTTTCCAATGCTTTATCAGTATCTCAATGCCCGACAAATCAACTGTCGGCATGGTTGAAGATACCTCTGTATGACAGATTTTTTCCCGCATTTCTTCTATCATGGCAAAGATGCCTTCCAATAATAATTTTTCTTCTTTCATAATGATATAAATTTGATAATTAGAGTTTTAATCTTCTCTTCTTCTTTCTCAACCTGTTTGGATCGTATTCTTCGTTTTCGGGATGATTGACAGGAAAATCAAAAAATCCTGTTCCAAAATCAATCAGGGACGCCGACCTTTGTTCCGATTCTTCACCGTGTGATACAATGCTTTGCCTTTGAATAGATAGATTACCCTTTGCCGCTAATTGCCTGTCGAGGTTGGCAAAGCTGAAACTTCTATCTACTTCCGAACCTTTGAAAGTGGCGTTGTCCTTACTGAACGAAACGCCCTGAATGACATTGGTTTGTCCTTTGTATTTGTATTTCAGTTCGATATGCCTGTTTTTCAATGCGTTTTGAAGTTCCGTCCAGTTTCGGGCAGTCTTCAATGAGTCTTTCACGGCGTGGTATATTTCGTACTTTGCGCGGTCATGGTCGCGCAGGCGGTCAAGTTTTACATTGTTTTTTCCTTCGGCAAAGTACAATCCGTGTTTCAGTTTTAGTTCCTTGCATACCTTTTCGTTGCGGTAACGGTCGTTTTTGTCGGAAATGGTTTTGCCGTTGTTGTCTATTCGGTTGAACACGATGTGAACGTGCGGATGCTCTCGGTCTTCGTGGCGTACAACAATGTATTGCGTGTTGATAATGCCCATTTGCTGCATGTATTCTTTTGCCAACGATGTCATTTTACCGTCTGTCAGAACAGGTGCGTCATGGTTGGAGTAACTCAACGAAATATGCCCGACAGGACGTTTGACGTTGGGATTCATCAGGGATTGCGTGTAAAAACTCTTGCTTATCATTTGTGCCGATTCTGTCATTACGCCTTCCGAATCGAGCAGTCGCGCATTGTCTTTATCCATTACGTACTGTACACAACCTGAAAAACCGCTACCTTTTGTTATTTTTCCAATCATCTGACAGTTGGTTAATGATTTCTGTAATTTTATTTTTGAGCGTCAACATTTCGGTCGCTACAAGGGTAAATCCCGCAGCGTTGGCCTGCCGTGCAATCTGATTGAGGTTGTTGGATTCGCCTGCCAGTTTACGGATTGTGTCGGCGTCCTGACGACTTATTCGCGGGACAATCTGACCTGAAACAACAGCCTGACGAACGTATTCGCTTAACGATATTCCTGCGTTCTCTGCTCGTTTTTGTATTGCGTAATAATAGGGTTTTGTGAGTTTGGTACTCACTACCCGCTGTTTCTTTTCGATACTGTTTTTGGCGGGGCGACCGCCTCTTTTTGTTGATGTCGTTTGCATATTTTGTTTGTTTTTATTTGCGACCGTCGGGAGTGAAGCAAGGGTTTTGGTTTACCGAAACATAACCTTGCTTCGTTCTAAAAAAACCTATCGTTTCATTTTGAATTTCGGCTTGATTATTGCATGTTTAACGTCCGATTTTTCACACAGACGCTCATTCAAATCTTTATGATTTTTGTAGTATGCAGATTGGTCAATGACATTTTTACATACACGTTGGATTGCTGCCAATGTGCGTTTCCCTGCTTCGTCGTTATCCAAAAATGTATGGATTGTGTTGTGTCGTTTCAAAAATCCCATTGCCTTTTCCAACAGGACAACCGAGTTCAGAACGACAATATCTATCTGCGGATGCTGTTGGTTTTTCAGGGTGAGATATGAAAGATAATCCATAAAACCCTCAAAGACGGCGCATGCGTCAAGACCATTGTCAATGGCGGTAATCTCTTTCGGCGAAATACAGCCTTTGAAATATTTGTTGCGAAGTTCGTAACCGCCTGCATCGTTGGCAAAACCTACGGCAAAATATGGTTTTCCGTTTACCGTATAATGAATTTCGCGACAATGCCTTCGGGCTATATCGGGGTTGATTTTCCGTTCTGCCATATAGCCGAGTAAAACGCTGTTGTCAAGCGGTAAAACTTTCTTTACAAGGATATTGTTTTCGGCAAAAGTTTTTTTTCCGTGAAAAGAAAAAGAGTCGGGATAAGCGTCTAACCTTTTCATCGTTTCAGTGAACGTACAATGATTGATTTTCATAAACAAATCAATCATTGTTCCGCCTTCGCCCGTTCCGAAATCGTACCACAGGTTTTGACGATAATCAACCTTAAAACTCGGCTCAACATCAAGGCGAAAAGGTGAGCGGTGCATGCCGTAATTGTCTTTTTCTTTCACGGGAAAAATACCCAAACCTGAAAGAAAATGTTTGATACTGATGTTATTTGCCTGTTCTGCTGTCATTTGCTTATTTATTAATGATGATAGATAAAAAACCGCAGGTATAAAAAAAATATAAATTTGTAAGAAAATGCATGTAATACTCTCTTATTGAAATATTTACTGTCTTACAAATCTCTTACATTTCTTACATAGCGTAAAAACAGTCCTTTCTGTAAGATTTGTAAGACAATTGTAAGAAGTTTGTAAGAAATATATCTATTTAGCATACAGTACATTATATTTGCATTACTTGCCATCTCACATAATTTCCTCCAATCGGCTGCGTGTGATGCGATAAAACCTTCCTGTCTTGTAGTTTTCAGCAACTTCGCCGTAAAAATCAATACTGTAAGTGGTTGAATGTATCGGCTCAGGGCTTGGCGCAAGATTCCACCTGCCCTGCAAAATCTGCCTGACTGATGAAGGCTCGCATTTGACCGAACGGTTATTGAGCATAGCCACCATGTCGCCTGCACAAAACGAAAACTGTTCCAAATCCTTTATATGTACGATGTCGGTAATAATCTGCAACATTTCCGTTTCGATGCGTCCGCGATTGTATTGGCGTATCCTTTTGAGCGCGTCCGTTTCCAGCAAATCATGCTGAAACCACATGCGCGATTCGTGGCGGGTACTCATCTGTCGTTGCATCAAAAAATACAGGAATTGAGGTATTTCCGCTTTCAGCATAGATAACATTTGACTGATTTCCTTTTTGAGCGGTCGGATTTTCCGTACCCAGTAGCGTGTTTCCGCCTGTTCGATGATGACGGGACATTCTTCATTGTTGGAACACAGAATGAATTTAGCGAAAAATTCTATTTCGTTGCGGTCTTTACCTTTGGCTTCGGCTTTGTACGACATGGCGGTACTCAGGTTTTTGATGCGTTCCGAATCTTCGCGCCTGTCCAACAGCACTTCGTCAACGGCTACAATCAGTTTGTTTGCCCAGTCGGCATTAAACTGACTGCGAAAATCTTCGTTGGTGTTGAAGGTCATATTGCCCGCAAAAATGGCTTTCAGGAAATTCAGAAATGTACTTTTGCCTGTATTACGCTCGTTGGATACCAACAGCAGAATGGGCAGCCTCATCAGCGGTTGCAGGTAAAGTAACTGTATGTAATCCAGTCCCATTTCGACCTGTTCATCGAAAATATGAGCAAGGAACGACACTACCGTTGGGCATTTGCCCTTGCGCGGATGAAACGGTACAGGTTCATACTGGTTCAGGAAATTGCCAATGTTCTGTCGGTAGTTGATATGGTCGGGAACGGAACAAAAACCATCGTACTTCTGTATGGCTGCCAGTTCGTTTTTACTGTGGTCTTGGCGAAATGTTTCGTAATTCCAGGGGCGGCGTTCTTCGATGAAATCACCGCTCAACAAAGGTCGGCGGACTATCTTGTACAAAGTAGTTCCTACACGGATATAACGGTCTTTTGTTTCCATCGCTATTCCCCCTTTAACTGTTTAAGTCCCAAATCAACGATTTTGGGTTGTCCGCTGCGCATCCACAAATCCAACTGATTGAGGTCGAAACGCAACGAATTGCGCATACGTACAAAAGGTATGGCTTTCTGACTTACCAGATTGTAAATGTATTTTACCCGATAACCTGTAAACTGCGCCGCTTCTTCTATCTTTACAAGTTTGCTGCCTGTCTGTTTTTCGACTTCTTTCGGGGATACCGCAGGTGTAATGTAGTTAAACCTTTCGTCAATGACTTCCGCAAGGCACTTTTTGAGGCTTGCCTCAAATACTTTCGTGTTGAATAACTCATTCATACTTTTTCGTTTTTTTGATTAATAAAATGATGCTACAAAGGTCATTCAATAAAATGCGTTATTTTATGAATTGTATTTATTTTTTATCACAATGATAAACAATGAATTAGAATGACAAAAACTGAAATGTATTTACTTTTTGTTTCATTGTATTCGGATTTGGAATACCGATTTTGGAATATTTCATTTTTTTACATAATATTCGCTACCTTTGCACTATGATGCAAAATGAAATAACCCTGTATATTGCCGAACTCAATCGGCTATTCCGAGCGGGTAATGCTACCGAGCATACGTACCGTCCTGCATTGCAGCGATTGTTGGAAAACGTGACAAATGGTTTGACCGTGACAAACGAACCAAAACGTATTGCCTGTGGTGCGCCTGATTATATTGTTACGCGCGACAATATCCCTGTCGGATATATTGAGGCAAAGGACATTGGCGTGGATTTGAACGGCAAAGCGCACAAGGCGCAATTCGACCGCTACAAACAATCACTCAATAATTTGATTATTACCGATTACCTTACTTTTCAACTATTTGAAAACGGCGAGCCGATCAATTCGGTTACCATTGCTACAAGCAGCAAAACGGGTATTGAAGCCGACACATCGCAGTTTGAGACGTTTGCGGCGCTTATCGCGTTTTTTGTCGGCTATAACGGTCAAAGTATCAGAACCGCTTTACATTTGTCTAAAGTGATGGCGTCCAAAGCGCGATTGATGGCAAACATTATAGAGAACGCATTGGACGATGACGAAATATGCAGAGACGCGGCGCGCCACGCCTCTACAATATCAGGACAATTGAAAGGTTTCCGCGAAGTGCTGATACACAATATTACCCATAAGGAATTTTCCGATATTTACGCGCAAACCATTGCTTACGGAATGTTTGCAGCACGGCTTCACGACGACACAGCCGATACATTTTCCCGAACAAAAGCGGCACAATTGATTCCACATTCCAATCCTTTTTTACGAAAACTTTTTCAGTATATTGCACGATTCGATCTTGACGAACGCATACGTTGGGTAGTTGACGATTTGGCGGATTTATTCAACTATGTGGATATTAACGCTATCAATAAAGAATTTGACAAAATTGATCACGACCCGATCATTCATTTCTATGAAACTTTTCTTTCCGAATACGATCCTGCATTGCGCAAAAGTCGCGGCGTTTGGTACACCCCACAACCTGTGGTGCAGTTTATCGTGCAGACTGTTGATGATATTTTGAAACAGGATTTTGGGATTCCGCAGGGTTTAGCCGATTCGTCAATGGTAGATGCGTTACATGATGCGTCTCTACAAAAATATCACCGCGTACAAATCCTCGACCCCGCCACAGGAACAGGTACGTTTCTTGCCGAAGTGGTACAAAACATCTACCGCCGTTTCAAAAATCAGCAGGGGATGTGGCAAGGCTACGTCGCCGAACATCTGATACCGCGTATCAACGGCTTTGAAATACTGATGGCTTCCTACGCAATGGCGCACCTGAAATTGGATATGCTGTTACAGCAAACTGGTTGCAAGCCTTCTGCCAACGAACGCCTGCGCATTTATCTTACCAACAGTCTGGAAGAAGCCCGCGCAAAGACCGAAATACCCTTTGCCCAATGGCTGAGCGATGAAGCCAACGAAGCCAACCGTATCAAACAGGATGTTCCTGTGATGGTGGTCTTGGGTAACCCGCCTTACAGCGGCGAAAGTCAGAATAGTGGCAAATGGATGGACAGGCTGATGAATGATTATAAAAAAGAGCCGTCGGGGATAAAATTGCAGGAAAAAAACGCTAAATGGATTAACGACGATTATGTGAAATTTATCCGCTACGGACAGTATTTTATAGAGAAAAACGGCGAAGGCATATTGGCTCTTATCAACAACCACAGTTTTTTAGACAATCCAACCTTTCGCGGAATGAGATACAGTTTATTGAAAACTTTCGATAAAATCTATGTCCTCGACCTGCACGGCAATGCCAAAAAGAAAGAAACCGCACCCGACGGCAGCAAAGACGAAAACGTGTTTGACATACAACAGGGCGTAAGCATCAATATTTTTGTAAAAAAAAGGAAAGAAAATGAATGATATTATAAAACTTTCGGAATATCGCGACTGGTTGCACGATTTGAAACAACAAATCAAAACCGGACAGATAAAGGCTGCACTTTCGGTCAACAGTCAAATGATTATGCTTTACTGGGATTTAGGCAAGCAAATTACCGAAAAACAGGAAAATGCCAAATGGGGCAGCGGATTTATTGAGCAGTTGAGTAAAGATTTAAGAGATGAATTTCCTGAAATAACGGGGTTGTCAGTTACAAATTTGAATTATTGCAAGCGATTTTTTAAGTTTTATTCTCAAGAAAATGATGACAATAAAACTATCCTCTCAATTTTACCCCAACTTGGGGGTGAATTACAAGACGCTGATAATGAGATTAATGTAATTCGCCCCCAACTTGGGGGTGAATTAGAAATTGGAAAAATAATTCTGATTCCTTGGGGACATCAAAAAACGATAATAGATAAATGTGAATCGGTAAATCAAGCCCTTTTCTACATCAACAAAACCATTGAAAACAACTGGAGCCGCGCAGTACTCGAATATCAAATCGAAACCAATCTGTACGGCAGGCAGGGGAAAGCCATTACCAATTTTGAACTGACTTTGCCAAAAGCACAAAGCGACCTTGCCAACGAACTAATGAAAGACCCGTACAATTTTGACTTTTTGCAACTATCGGAAAAAGTAAAAGAAACAGACCTCGAAAAAGCCCTCATACAGCATATTGCGCAGTTTTTGCCCGAACTGGGTATCGGCTTTGCCTATATGGGACGGCAGTTTCCGCTCAAAGTAGGAGAAGATGTCTATCGGACTGATTTACTGTTTTACCATACACGACTGAAATGTTATGTGATTATTGAACTGAAAACAAAGAAATTTGAACCCGAATTTGTCGGCAAACTCAATTTTTACATCACAACGCTTAACGAATTAGTGAAAGACGAACACGACAAACCAACTATCGGTCTGTTGCTTTGCAAAAACAAAAACAACTATGCCGTAGAATTTTCGCTCAAAGATGTAAATAATCCTATCGGCGTAAGTACTTTCCACTATACCGAACTGGCAGACGACATTAAAGCCGCTTTACCTTCGGCAGAAGAATTGCAAAATGAACTATTAAATTTTGAACGTGAACTTAAAAAATAAAAGGAGGAAAAATGAGAAAAACAGTATTTCTAATATTATTCGCAATGGTTGCGACAGTGGGCTTTGCACAGGAAGACAAAGCGGTAACTGAAAGATTGAAACAAAAATATCCTTTTGCTTGTTATCACGAAAGAAAAGATGATGGAGATTATTATACTGTTAACGCAGTAGGGTATAATACAAAAGGGAAAAATGGTGCTTGTGATTTGCAAGGCAATGAAATTATTCCGTGCAAATATGATAATGTAACTAAACATACCGGATATTTTTGTGTTAAGTTAAATGGTAAAGCAGGGGCTTGTGATTTATCTGGAAAAGAAATAGTACCTTGTAAATATGATGATGTAAGTGCTTACGAATTCGAAGATGGCGATTATGCCCGAGTCAAATTAAACGGCAAAACTGGCTTAGTGGACAAGAAGGGTAATGAGTTCGTTGCACCTATATATGATGACATAGAATCTTATTTTTTCAAACATTACGACTATGTTGATATAAAATTAAACGGCAAACGCGGTTTATTGGATAGGCAGGGTAATATTGTTCCACCTAAGTATGATATAGTATATAGCCACTATTTCAAAGATAATCATGACTATGCCTTAGTTGGATTAAATGGCAAAGAAGGCGTTGTAGATAAAAAAGGGAATGAAATTATTGCACCGGGTGAATGTTCTCACATCAATATATGCAAAGAAGTTATTGTTTTGGCAAAAGGGGGAACTGTGATAGGATCAATATTGAATACTCCCAAAAATGCCAAATGGGGATTGTATTCAGGGGAAGCAAATGTAAAATTTAACTATGATTATCTTTCACATCCAAGTGAAAAGTTAATAGCATTTAATATAGGAGGAAAAGTTACAGAGGTGGGTCCTGTGAAAGTTGTCGGCGGAAAATGGGGATATTTAGATATGAAAGGCAAGGAAGTTATTCCGGCACAATATGAAACGGCAGAAAATTTTAAAGATGGCGCAGCAATGGTTTCTTTGAACGGACAAACCACGCTTATTGAAAATCCTTTGCAGAAAGGGAAAGCCAATATAGGTGGTTTCGCTAATTTCGCGGCTGATGTAGATGTAAATATCCCTGAAACAGGAGTGAAAAACGACGAAACTTTTGTCTTTATTTTTGCAAACGAGCATTATTCCAATCTAACTGTTCCTTTTGCGTTAAACGATGGTAAAATTTTCAAAGAATATTGTGTTAAAACTTTGGGCGTTCCGGAAAAAAACAATATCATTTCTTACGAAGATGCTACTATTGGCAAAATGAGGTCGGCTATCAAACGAATTAAAGATATAGCAGATGTCTATAATGACGACGTGCGCTTTATCATTTATTATTCGGGGCAGGGGCTGACCGACGAAAAAACAAAAATACCTTATTTGCTGCCAATAGATGCTGTTATAACCAACCTCTCGACAACAGGTTACAGTTTAGAAGAACTGAACCGAGAATTAAGCGAACTTCCCGCAAAATCAGTGTGGCTGATTATTGATGCTTGTTTTAACGGTACAGATAAAGAAGGAAAAATGCTGACCTCGACTCGTGGTGTAGCGGAGAAACCTAAAACCAACCGTGCAGACGGTAATCTGATACTCTTTTCGGCAACTTCAGGAAACGAAACCGCATACGCCTACAAAGAAAAAAATCACGGTTTATTTACCTACTTTCTGCTGAAAAAATTACAGGAAACCAAAGGCGAGATTACCGGCAAGGCATTGTCGGATTATGTAATTTCCGAAGTGAAAAAGCAATCGGTAAGCAATGTAAATGTACAATCGCCAACCGTGATTGTGTCAGATAAATTAACTAATTGGCAAACTTTAAAATTAAAATAAAATGAAAAAATTTAGTGTAATATTATTATTATGTTTGGTTTTCCCCGTTGTATCATATTCTCAATATAAAGAAGATACAAAAAATGATAAATACGGTTTGATTGATGAAAAAGGAAATGTGGTTATTCCACACAATTATTCGTTTATTTACTATAAATATAATACAAAACTGTTACCTTATGTTATAGTAGAAAAAAATGATAAACAGGGAATTTTTAATGTTGAAACAGGTAAAGAAGTTATTCCTTGCAAATATGAAAGCGTTAGTTCGGGAGGAGTAGATTTTCCTTATGTAACTATAACAAATAGTGGAAAAAAGGGGCTTCTTAATATTGAAACGGGGAAAGAAGTTATTCCTTGCAAATATGAAAGTGTTAATTCGGGAGGAGTAGATTTACCTTATGTAACTATAACAAATAGTGGAAAAAAGGGGCTTTTTAATATTGAAACGGGGAAAGAAGTTATTCCTTGCAAATATGAAGAAGTTTTTTCAACTGAAAATCACGCAAATCCTAGTGATAGATTCTATCAAATATCCAATAATAATAAATGGGGTTCCTTTGATATAAAAACAGGTAAAGAAGTTGTACCTTGTCGTTATGAAATTGCATTTAAAACAAATTTAGACAGGTATTTTAGAGTAAGTTACGAAGAAGATGGTAACCTCGGTATTTTTGATTGGGAAACAGGAATAGAAGTTGTACCTGTAAAATATAAACGTTTGGAAGGAGAGATTATAGAAAACAAATATCTTTTATTTCGAGATAATAACGGACGATGCGGCATTTTGGATATTACAACAGGAAAAGAAGTTATTCCTTGTAAGTACGATGACATTAAAAATGTATCAGAAGATTTGGTTGCTGTCAATATTGGATATAATTTTAAAAATGGCGTAAGAACAAACGGCAAATGGGGTTACGTAGATATAAATACCGGTGAAGTTGTTATTCCCATAGAATACGATGATGCCAAGCCTTTCGACAAAGGCGTAGCCCGCGTAACCAAAGACGGACAAACTACCCTTATCAAAAATCCGCTCAAAGAAGGCAATGCCATAGCATTAGCACAGTCGTCAAGCACAAAGAAAGACCCAAACGCGCCTGCCATCTCCCGCTACCCCGCCCCCAACTCCGATGTGGACAAAGACATCCCGCAAAGCAAAACCAAAAACGAAAACCTCTTTGCCTTTATCATTGCCAACGAAAACTATGATGAAAACAATAATCTTTCCCCTGTGGCTTTTGCGCTTAACGATGGGCGTATTTTCAAAGAATATTGTTTAAAAACCTTAGGCTTGCCTACCAATAACGTAAAAATGTTTGAGGATGCTTCGCTTGGCAAAATTATAGCCGTCGTGGAGCAGATAAAGAGTATAGCCGATGTCTACGACGGCGAGGCGGAGGTAATTGTATTCTATGCCGGACACGGTTATTCCGATAATACACAAAACGCTTATCTATTGCCTGTTGACGGTAATGCTTCGGATATTGCTACAACAGGTTACAGCCTGAAAAAGTTTTACGGAGAACTGTCCAAACTGAAATTGAAAAAGATAACTATTTTTCTTGATGCCTGCTACAGCGGCGCAGGACGGGATGGCGAAATGTTGGTTTCCGCACGCGGTATAGCCGAAAAAGTAAAAGACGAAAAGCCTCAAGGCAATATGGTGGTTTTCTCTTCTGCTACAAGCGATGAAACCGCTCATCCATACGAAGAAATGGGTCACGGATTATTTACTTATTTCCTGCTAAAGAAATTACAAGAAACGCAAGGTAATGTTACCTACGGCGAATTATCGGATTACGTAAACAAACAGGTAAAACGGCAATCGGTAGTCATCAACAACAAGCGACAAACGCCAACAGTAATACCGTCGGAAAGTTTGACTAATTGGCAGGGATTGAAGTTAAAATAATCAAACATTTAATCAAAATATGCTTTAACTAAACTGTAATTTCGACTAACAAATGTAACTTTAAGTAGGCAAAAATCACTCTCAATTCTCAATTAATATCGTATCTTTGCACTCCTAATTAATAACTATTATGGCAGATTACGGATATTGTAATACAAGCATGGCAGCGATGCGTTCCGAGCCTTCCGAACGGTCGGAAATGGTTTCACAGTTGTTTTTTTGCGAGGTCTTCACCATCTTGGAAGACACAGTAAAATGGCTCTTTATACGCTGCGAAAACGACGGATATACCGGTTGGATAGACCGCAAACACTATGTCCCGCTCAACAACAAAGAATATACTTTGCTGCGCGGACGCAGTGTGGCGTTTCCGAAAGATTTAATCATGACGCTGAAAAACCAACCAACCGGCGAAACAATACGCATCTTTCACGGAACACCGTTACCGGTTAATTTACAAGGAGTTGTAGAGATAAACGGTCAGACATGGGAACCCGAAGGCGCTGTTTTTTACCGTCCCGCTTCTCCGCCGGACAGGAAAAAAATTGTGGAAATGGCGAAAACCTACGAACAGGCGCCCTATCTGTGGGGCGGAAAATCGGTTTTCGGATGCGACTGTTCGGGTTTTGTGCAGACTATATATAATATGAACGGCGTCTCCATCAAACGCGACGCCTCCCAACAAGCCCGCGAAGGCGAAACGGTAAACCTCATTGACGAAGCCCGCGAAGGCGACCTCGTCTTTTTCGACAACCACGAAGGAGATATTATCCACGTCGGCATTTTAATCGAAAACAGCCACATCATCCACGCCTCCGGACACGTCAGAATTGATAAAATTGACCATTTCGGCATCTTCAACCCACAATTACAAACCTATACCCATAAATTAAGAATTATAAAACGATATTTATAAAATTATATCCCAAATGAAAAAATTATCTTTTTTAATGATTGCAGCCCTCTGCATGGGCTTTTTTACAGCAAAAGCCGATGAGGGAATGTTCCCCGTTAGCATGATTAATCAGCAGAATATCAAAGAGATGCAAGCCTTAGGCTGCAAATTGACGGCTGAACAAATTATTGATTTTAACCTGTCGAGTGTGAAAGACGCCATCGTTCAGTTTGGCGGCGGATGCACCGGCGAAATCGTATCGCCCGAAGGGTTGCTGTTTACCAATCACCATTGCGGTTATTCGCAGATACAATCCCACTCCACACCCGAACACGACTATCTGAAAGAGGGTTTTTGGGCATATTCCAAAGCCGAAGAATTGCCGAATCCCGGACTGACAGTGTCGTTTTTGCTGAAAGTGGAAGATGTAACCGAAACCATC
>Ga0082212_10008860_pt1 | contig 13062 bp, 9 predicted proteins | sample TergutNt197P3_FD_71548 | JGI IMG/M metagenome (GOLD analysis project Ga0082212, IMG submission 71548) | Neocapritermes taracua P3 segment gut microbial communities from Petit-Saut dam, French Guiana - Nt197 P3 | ecosystem: Host-associated > Arthropoda: Insects > Digestive system > Gut ... | reverse complement strand
TGACGGGCTTTTCAGAGGATAAAATAGCCGCCGATTTACAGGGGGTCATATTCAAGAACTTTGGCGGCGAAATCATACGCGGCGGCATAGTGCCGGAGCGTTCGGAATTACAACGGTTTTGCATGGAAGCCCAAAACGAGTTTGAGGGATATAAACGATTCCTTGAATCACGCCCCTATGTAACGGCTGACGAGTACCTTTCCGGCAATGTGCGGGAGAAGTTAGAATTTGCGAAGTCCCTCGACCACGCCATCAGACAAAGGAGGAACGAAAGCAGTTTAGAGTGGGGTTCATTATCGCCCCAGCTTGCCGTTAATATCGCCGCCCTTACGGAGGCGCAGCCAAAAGAACTTGACGCTTCGGAAATAGCCGTGCGGCTTGGCTCGACATGGGTGCATAAAGAATATTATCAACGATTCGCCTATGAATTATTGCAGACCCCGTCATATCAGCAAAACGCAATAAAAGTAAATTATTCGGAGCATACGGGAGAATGGAATATTTCCGGCAAAACTGTCCCGTCTTACAATGATGTTTTAGTCAACACCACCTACGGCACGGAACGGGCTAACGCTTATACAATTCTGGAAAGCAGCCTTAATCTGCGCGATGTCCGCATTTACGACACCAAGTTTGAGGACGGCAAGGAAATCCGCGTCCTCAACAAAAAAGAAACGACCCTCGCTCTGCAAAAACAGGACGCATTGAAAGAAGCCTTTAAGGAGTGGATTTTCAAAGACCCCGACCGTCGGCAAGCCCTTGTTGCGAAATATAATAAATTATTCAATTCTACACGCACAAGGCAGTACGACGGTTCGCACATCGAGTTTGCGGGGGTTTCCCCCGAAATCTCATTACGCCCTCATCAACGCGGGGCTATTGCCCGTATTCTTTACGGCGGCAATACTCTTTTAGCCCATGAAGTGGGCGCGGGGAAAAGTTTTGAGATGATAGGCGCGGCTATGGAAAGCAAGCGGTTAGGGCTGTGTAATAAATCTATGCTCGTTGTGCCGAACCACATCATAGAAGATATGGCAAGCGAATTTATGCGGCTGTACCCCTCCGCAAATATCCTTGTAGCCACAAAAAAAGACTTTGAGCCGAAAAACCGCAAGAAATTCTGCGCCCGTATAGCGACCGGGGATTATGATTGCGTCATAATCGGTCATAGCCAATTTGAAAAAGTGCCTCTGTCCGCAGAACGGCAGGAACGACTGTTACAGGAGCAAATTGATGAATTAAGCATCGGCATAAAACAATTAAAAGATGAACGGGGTGAACGGTTCACCATCAAGCAAATGGAGAAGTCAAGGAAAAATCTTGAAGTACGGCTTGCGAAGCTGACGGACGATTCCCGGAAAGATGATGTCGTAACTTTTGAACAGCTTGGGGTTGACAGGCTCTTTATAGACGAGGCGCACAATTACAAAAACCTTTTTTTGGTAACTAAAATGCGTAATGTCGCGGGTTTATCGACTTCCGAAGCGCAAAAATCTTCTGATTTGTTTATGAAATGCCGTTATCTTGACGAGGAAACGAACAATAAAGGCGTTATTTTTGCTACGGGTACGCCGATTTCCAACAGTTTAGCGGAGATGTACACCATGCAGAGATATTTGCAGTATGACACTTTACAAAACAAGGGGTTAGGGCATTTTGACAACTGGGCTTCCACTTTCGGGGAAACAGTAACGGCGGTAGAGCTTGCGCCCGAAGGGAGCGGCTACCGCGCCCGTACCCGATTTGCTAAATTTCAAAATCTGCCCGAACTTATGACCATGTTCGGCGACGTCGCGGATATAAAGACCGCCGATACGCTGAATCTGCCCCGCCCAAAAGCTAATTATCATGTTATTGTGGCAGAGCCAACGGAAATACAACGCGAGATGGTTGCCAGTTTGTCCGAAAGGGCGACTGCGGTACAGCGAAAAGAAGTTGACCCGTCGCAGGATAATATGTTGTGCATAACTTCGGACGGGCGAAAAATCGGGCTTGACCAGCGTATGATGAACCCGGATTTGCCTGATGACCCGAACAGCAAGGTAAACCTATGCGCGAAAAATATTTTTAGGATATGGGAAGAAAGCGCGGAAAACCGCTCGACACAGTTAGTATTCTGCGATTTTTCCACGCCCAACAAAGACGGGCGTTTTAATGTGTATGACGATATAAAGGATAAATTATTGAACAACGGTGTGCCGGAAAATGAAATTGCTTTTATCCATGACTTCAACACCGAAGCACAGAAAAAAGAATTGTTTACAAAGGTGCGGAGCGGTAAAGTGCGTGTATTGTTCGGTTCTACGGCAAAATGCGGGAGCGGCACTAACGTACAGGACAGGCTTATTGCCTTGCATGACCTCGATTGCCCGTGGCGACCCGCAGACCTCGCGCAACGTGCCGGACGCATAGAAAGGCAGGGCAATCAAAATCCCGAAGTTGATATTTTTCGCTATGTTACTGACGCTACGTTTGATTCCTACCTTTTCCAGACCGTTCAAAAGAAACAGGAATTTATCTCGCAGATAATGACGAGCAAATCCCCTGTGCGGACTTGCGACGATATGGACGAACAGGCGTTATCCTATGCGGAAATAAAGGCTCTTTGCGCGGGTAATCCGTTGATTGCCGAGAAAATGGGGCTTGACGTTGAAGTTGCCAAGCTGAAAATGCTGAAAGCTAACCACCAAAGCCAATTATACCGTTTGGAAGATAATCTGCGTCTTAATTTTCCCAAGCAAATTGAAAGCACAAAGGAGAATATAGAGGGGTATAAGGCTGATATGGAGCGGCTTGATGTAAACACCGTCAAGGTTGAGGAAGGTATAAGCCCCATGACAATCGGCAAAAACAGCTTTACGGAACGCAAAGACGCGGGAGCCGCACTTATTGAGGCTTGCCGCAGTATTGAGGGCATAGGACCGGGCAAGGTCGGCAGTTACAGGGGTTTTGAAATGTCTATATCGTTCGATACGTTTAATAAGGAATACAAGTGCCATTTGAAAGGGGCAATGACGCACACGGTATCTCTCGGTAGCGACCCCGCAGGGAATATAATCCGTATTGACAACGCCTTTGAAAAACTCCCTGCTCTCCTTAACAGCACCAAAGAAAAATTAGAAACGCTGTATTCGCAGATAGAAAACGCCAAAGTGGAATTAGTCAAGCCGTTCCCCCAAGAAACGGAGTTATCCGAAAAATCCGCGAGGCTTACGGAATTAGACAGCCTTTTGAGTTTGGACGGCAAGGACGAGGTTGTTTCCGATTCGCGTGACGGCGATAGCCCTGTTACCGATGGGAATACGACAGGACACAGCACAACGGAAAAAGTATTGCAAGCTACGCAGACCATAACGCCATTTAAAGAAGGTCTTACGGCGGCAGTACCAAATCCAGAAGCTAATAACGAAAAACCCACGCAGGATAAAGTAAAAAAGAAAAGCCATGATGTGCTTTAAGCGTTTTATAACAACAGAAGGGGTGATTTTATAGCTCAATTAAAACGGAATGTATCAATATTATTTCGCCTTACGGAAGATGAGCGGGAGCTTCTTAAAAAGCGTATGAAAGAAACGGGTATGAAAAACCAAGAAGCCTATCTCCGTAAAATGGCTCTTACAGGGTACATTCTCCGGCTCGATATGTCCGAAGTCCTTGAAACTTTGCGGCTTGTATCCAATGCAACAAACAACATCAACCAAATAGTCAAGCGCGCCAATGAAACGCGGAGCATATACGCCAGCGAAATGATTCAGTTGCGTGAGGAAGTCGGCAATATGCGTTCGCAGGTTTCCGATATGTTAAAAGTTTTCGGGAAAGTACGGAAGCTGATGGACTTATAACGGGTGGCGTATGAAACGACGTAATTGGATTCAATTACAAGGGATTGCCTATAAGGCAGTCCCCATTACATATAAAAATAAAATATATAAATTCTAAAAAATATTTATTTTATTGAAATATTCATATATTTTTGATATAATTTAAATTATGAAGCAATTTATATAATGCACGGGAGGTTTCAATCATGCGTATGATGAGAAGAAGCGACAAGCCCTATATCAAATAATAAGCCGTAAAGAGTCTTTTAGTCGCATAAGGGAGTAATGTGCCCTTTTGTTGTCATGCTCTTTATGGCTTTTTTCACGCCCATAAAGAGCGCAACGCGCTCTGATTTTTGCCGCGTTCAGCGGATATAAGAATTGGAGGAATTTATTGTGATTAAAGGCTTATTATTTTTTATAAAATTTGCTTGGAAAAACGAAAAAAGATATTTGATTTATCTCGTCCTTAACGAGTTCGTTTCATCAATGATACCAATAGTGGCAATCATAATGCCGCGTTATATAATTAATGAACTGATGGGAGAACAGCGGATTTCATATTTGTTATTATACACCGGGATATTGGTCGGATACACATTCGCCGCATCAGCCGCTTCCACATGGTTAGCATGGACAAGGTTTACGCACAGAGGAAAACTCGCGCAGGATTTTACGGCGTTTCTGCATAAAAAGACAGCGTTCGCAGATTATGCCGATATTGAAAGCAGCCGCTATCTTGAAATGAAAGAAAAAGCTGACAAATTTCTTTTCGGAAATATGAGCGGATTCAGTTATGTTTTGGACAGGGCGGCTGACATCATCGGAAAACTATTTACTTTGATTGGCATAATCGCAGTTGTAGCTTCTCTGAACCCTTTTATAGTAATCATATTCATCGTTCTTGTTCTGTTATCAAGCTATGTCGAAGCGCGTGTTCAGCGTAAGCAAGCCGATATGAATATCGAAATGCTCCTCAATAACCGCAGGTATATGTATTACGGGCAAATATTAGAGGATTTTTCTTATGGCAAAGAGCTTCGGATAAACAACCTCGGCGAATGGCTCATGGGGCGGGAAATGAAATTTTGGGACGACAGTTTCAGAACCTTTAAAAAAAGCAACGCTCTTGGAATAAAATCCGGCGTTTTCAACTCGTTTACAGGACTGATTCAACAATCTGTTTCCTATGCCTATCTTGCGATTCGTTTCGTAGGCAGATATATTACAATCGGTGATTTTTCAATGTATGTCGGTGGCGTAGCTGCTTTTTCGGGAGCGATGCGCGGACTTATGCAAAATATCGTTGAATTGAGCGAATACAGAAAGTATTACGACGCGATTGAGGAATATTTGAATATCCCCGCGAAAATGCGGGATAACAAGAAATTACCCATACCGGACGGAGAACATCGGATAGAGTTTCGTAATGTGTCGTTCTCATATCCCGGACAAAAAGAATATACCCTGCGCAACATCAATATTACGTTGACGCCGGGACAAAAACTTTCGATTGTCGGCGAAAACGGCGCGGGGAAAACCACGTTCGTAAAACTGCTCTGCCGTATTTACGACCCGACAGACGGAGAAATATTGCTTGACGGCGTTAATATCAAAGATATAAATTATGAGCGGTACATGGATTTATTTTCTACCGTTTTCCAAGATTACAAGTTATATGCGTTATCGCTGAAAGACAATGTGGCTTTATCTGATAGCGATATTGTAACCGACGGCGAAGTGGAATCCGTTTTACGCAAAGCGGGATTCGGGGAAAAGTTAGACAGCCTGCCAAAAGGAGTACAAACGCTCGTATATCGGAATTTTGACGGCGAAGGTTTTGAGCCGTCAGGCGGCGAGGGGCAAAAAATCGCATTGGCGCGGGCTTTATTCAAAGACGCACCGATTATCGTTTTAGACGAACCTGCCGCCGCGCTTGACCCCCGCGCGGAATATGAAATGTATCAGAATTTTAACGCGCTTGTCGGAGGCAAAACCGCCGTCTATATTTCTCACAGATTATCAAGTGCGCGGTTTTGCGATACTATTGCCGTGTTTAAGGGCGGAGAAATAGTTGAATACGGTTCGCATAGCGAGCTTATACAATATGACGGTTTATATGCCGAATTATGGAGTATGCAGGCGAAATATTATATTTCAAATAACAAATAACTTCCATTTATATCACTTTTATTATTCTGTCATATATATTTCGCAAAAGAATATCCATAACCCAGCAACAAAAATCACAAAAGAGGGGAAGATGGTTTTACGGCTCATCTTCCCCCTTTTTTATTTTTTCCGTTTTTCACGCATGGCTTTTGTAAATGCTTCTCTCTGCTTCTGATACTCCGGGTCTGTAGCAAGGCGTTCCTGATGGCGCTGACGGCGTTTAGCAAGCCGTTCTTCGTGCTGTTTTTTTGCTTCGGGGTCTGTGGCAATCCGCTCTTTATAAGTCTTACGCCCTTTGGCGTTCGTTTTAAGCCTTGCTTCACGGGCGGAGGGGTCGCTGGCGTAATGTTCCCTGTCTGCGGCGTTGATTTCTTCTTTACGCGCAAGACGGGCGGCTTTGCGCCGAGCCGATATTTCTTCTTTATTTTCGGCGTAATATTGTTCCATATACTCCTTGCGGTCTTGTTTTTTATCGCTCACTTTATCCCCCCGTCTTTATCCATAGTTTCGTTCCTTTAAAAATCAATAATATAATTATACTATGTATAGACGATACATTCCAGTATTTGATTGTAAATTTATATGGAATTTAGAAATTTGTTTTAAATTTTTTTCAAAAGGTTGTTGAAGCCCTCTATACGCTCTATAAAGAACCTAAAATATTTCAATGCTCCAGATGTCGGGCTGACTATATATGAAGCAATGAGAGCCAAGCTCGGCATTAAAATTCTCACTGTCAAAGGCATATCATGGCTGACAAAAATCGCTGACCACGCCAAAGCAAAGAAGCCGATTAGCAAAAGTCCCGACGCGATGTATAAAATTTTATTGATTATTGCGCTGTCAATAATGAACTTCATCGCCCCTGTGAAAATGGATATGGCAAGCCTAATAGGGAACAAAAACACTTTTAGAGTTATCCGTAACAACATCAACCTCGCCTCCTTCTTGATACTGATGTGTTTATAAAATAACCGTTTTACCGGGGCGATTGCCCCGGTATTCTGCGTTAATTTTTATGCTTGTATATATTCAAGGATTGTCTTGTTGTTTTTGTCTGTGAAGGGGAAACAAACTTGCCATTCCCGTTTGTCATGCCATTTTATTATTCCTTTTACTACGTGATAGAGTTTCTGTTTGTCTATGCCGAGTATGTTACAAAAATCCGATATGGCTCTTTCTCCGCAGTCTGACCGTTCGTAATACTTTGCGAATTTACGGGCTTCGTTACCGTCCAAGTGGTCAACGTAGAGTGAGCAATTCTTCGGGGTACACCCTATTTTTCTCAACTGCCTGTTCTGTTTTTCCCAACATTCGAGGCGTACTCTGTGATAATTATGCGTGTCCTCAAAGTGTTCCTGCACCATGTAAAATAAGTTTTCTAAATTAATTTTCATCTCGTTATCCTCCGATTTTATCTTATTTGGCGGGTTGATGACCGCTCTTTGTTTTGTTTACCATCTACCTATATTATATCACATATAGTCGATACTTGTCAACAATTATTTTGTAAATTAATTATTAAATTTTAAAAGAAAGGCACGGTGTTTTTATGGCAACAACAACAATAATACCCGTTCATCTAACCGTAGAATTGGGAGCGGCTCAAACAATTAAGCAGACAATGGATTATGTAATGAACCCCGACAAGACTGACGGCGGGCTTTTAATAACGGGATTTGCCTGCGACCCTGATGTGGCTGCGGAAGAATTTGTGATTGCGCGGGACGAATATCAGTCAAGCACAAAGCGGGAAAAAGGCAAGCGGGAGATACTCGTCTATCATGTCCGTCAATCTTTTCTGCCGGGAGAAATTGATATTGAAACGACAAGAAAGCTGGGTTATGAATTGGCGATGGAGTTGACAAGGGGCGAATATTCTTTTATCGTCTGCACTCACACCAATAGACCTCACCTTCATAATCACATAATCATAAACGCCGTAAATATAGACTGCGATAAAAAATTCCGTAATGAACTTCATTCATACAAACGCATACGGAAGGTTGCAGACCGCATAAGCATAGAGAATGATTTATCCATTGTGGTAAATCCGGGACATAGCAAAGGCACACGAAACCGTTACGGAGCGACAACCAAAAGAAGCGGTTTTGTAAAGCTGATAGATGAGGTTTTAGCGACGGGTCAACCGAAAAACCTTGACGATTTTTTAAAACAGCTTGAAAAAAAGGGCTGCAAAGTTAAGCGTCGCGGCAAAACTATTTCCGTTCAGCCGCCCGGAGCGGAGCGGTTTTTTAGGTTCAAGTCCGGCAAAAAAGGTTTGCCCGATGGGTATGATGAAGAATCCTTGCGTAAAAAAATTGCCGATATGCAGACCGTTGAACATGATAATTTACGCGATGATATTGCTGCCGATATTCATGATGACGAACCGATTAAAGATAATTTTTCTTTTGTGGAGGATAAAAAATCAACGTCCGCTTCGGACGCACCACCGCGCGAATTTACTATTGAGCATAATATAAAAATAACCCATGATAAGAAAATCAATCTGTTAATTGATATTGATAATTCTATCAAGGCGCAAACTTCTCTCGGCTATGAACGATGGGCAAAAGGTTTCAATTTACAGCAAGCTGCCGAAACACTTTTATTTTTGCAGACTAATAATCTCACCGATATGGAAGTCTTAACCCAAGCCGCCGCTCAAGCAAAAAATGAATATGACGCTCTGCAAAAACGCATTGACAACGCTGATACCCGTATAAAAGAAGTCAACACTTTGCAACGGCATATCGGCGCGTACAACAAAAATCGTGATGTGTATAGTCAATACTTGCGCTCAAAACGCAATCCGAAATTCCGTCAAGAGAATGAAAAAGCCATCGCAACCGCAGAGGAAGCGAAGGCTTATTTTGATTCGTTGGGGCTTGATAAACTGCCCTCTATCAAAGAATTACAAGCGGAATATTCTGCCCTGTTCCAAGAAAAAAATAGCTGTTATAAAGCCCGAAACGAAATGCGCCGTCAAGTTTTGGATTTGCAATCCGCTCAAAAGAATGTCGAGATGCTGTTGGGAATTGACGGCGAACATGATAAAGAGCGTACCAAAAAAAGCAGACCAGATTTAAGTTGATAGAAAAATTCCGCAGGGATTTTTTTCTGTGGCGGTCGTTCTTTCTCTTTCCCGCAAGCGCAGCTTGGCGGTGCAGACGTAGCAGCGCGGAGGCTTCAAGGCGAAAAAATCCTTACGGATTTTTCGCCGGGGGCTTGGGGGTGTCCCTCAACGAGCGTGAGAAGATGCTATCTTCTCGCCTTGCTCGCAAGATTAGCGTACCCACCGAAAAACCCCCGATTTTAGGGCGCTCATATCGTCCCCCCGTTCGTTCGTGCGAAGCAAGGATATTAACAATAGTCAGTTCTTTGTTTTTATTTTGGACGCGAATATTTGCATAGCGTTTTCGATTCCCCCCATTTGTTCGCACCGATATAACGTGTTCACGGTTTCAAAAGAGTTATAACTATCGCCGAGTTCGACAATGAAATCTTCGGTGATTTTATACGGCTTCTCTTTTTGTATTTGCCTGTATAGAAGCTGAACGCAATCGTTAAATACGCTCCTTAAATTTTGTGCGGTTGTACTTTCGCCCGAAATAATTATATCGGGTTCGGTCAAACGGTTTAGTATGGTTTCCGCTTCGTACATGGTTATCAAGTCCAAACACGCCCATACAAAATCACGCCTGTTATCTTTCGGGGTCGTAATGTCTTTTTCAAGACATTTTATTATTCTGTTTCGGACGCTCTCAAAAGCAAACTGTCCGCTCCGCGTATATTTTGTGGCGTAATAATCCGCTATAAATTCAGACCATATATAATAGCCGTCGTGTAAAATTTCGTCAGCTTCGTATGGGGTTTCGTTTCCGTATAAATCAAAAAAATGTTCTCCGTCAATTTCGACTTTCGCGCAATAGATATGTATTAGTTCGTGGAAGATTATATAGGGCAAGCTGGCTTTGAGAAGCGGCTGCTTCGTGCAGATTAATATAGCCGACTTACCTTCGCCTATAATCGCTTGTCCGCTAATCGAATTTGCTAATTGTTCCTCATGTTCTTTCGGTATAATATATCTTGGGCGGTATTTTTGACACAAAACCTTATACCGCGCAAACATTCGGCTCGGCGGCGCAAAATCAATTATTATATCATCTTCCTCGAACGGAACATCAGGCATTGTTTGAAAAAAATATTTTAACGCTCGGTCGGCGTGTTCCCGCATTTCGGCAATCGTCATTTTCCACACTCCAAAAATATATTTATTTTAATAATATCATATATTTATTTCTAAATTTAATAAGTTCCATATATTTTTGGTTTAGGATAAAATATTTTGTGTTCATAAAATAGTAGTGTATTATATTTATTTTTTTGTTATAATAAAATAAAGAGCGGAGCATTGCGGAAACTGGATTTTTCGGAGCTGCTTTTACCGAAAACACAAACACGTTTAATAAAAAAAATTCGTTAAGAATTATTTTCTGCGTAATATTTTTTACTTAGGCGTTGATTAACAAATTTATATTAGGTGCAGGAGGTGAAACCAATGCCAAATACAAAATAACCTATATTGGGCTGGACTATAAAAGAAATCGCAGATTTCTTATTCCTTCGCCAATATATAAACAATAAAATAATATATATTGATAACGAACACAGTTCGTTTGTGGAGGTAAATAAATCATGAATTTATTCAATGAAACTATAACCCGAAATCGTGACTGGGAGGATGCAGCCAAGTCAGGTGCATTTATTCCACTGATAAAACACATATATGAAGTAAATCAAATCACTTTTGGAGAGGTAAGGTTAATTTCGGAAAATAACGAAGTATTTCAAGTGGGGAATACAGCTATTAAGTTATTTCGACCCGCTGAAGCGAAATTACCCGGGTATGAAAGGATTTATGAAACTGAACTTTCAGCAATGAACTTCTGTAAAAGTGCAGGCGTCCTAACTCCTGATATTATCTGTACCGGGATAATTAAGGATGATGTTTACAGTTTCCCATACACAGTGATGGTCTATATTGACGGTGTTTTGGCAAGTGAAATTATATCCGGTTACGACAAAAAATCGAAAATTGAGTTCTCGATGAAATTAAAAGAAATAACCGATAAAATTTACATTGCAACAGATATAGACATACCCCGTTATGTTGATTATGATAAAATGGGTAGCACAATGTGGGCTTTTAGAATGCCTGAAGCATTTGTAGAAGACCGTAAGCAGCACCTATCAAAAATAAAATATCCTGAGCCTGTGTTCCAGCATGGCGATTTAAGGGACGGAAATATTTTTGTCGATAAACAAGGACGTTTGGTGTTAATAGATTTTGCTGAAAGTCTAATTGCGCCTTCTTATTACGACATAGCACCGCTGATTCTTAATGGCGGTTGGTATGATTCAATCAGATTAGAAGCATATTTTGGAGAATACAAAAATGACATTTTCTATGATAATTTTACAACTGCATGGTTATTAAACTGGTTTGGCGCAGAATATATAATTTTGCGCGCAAAAGAAACGGGTATTGATATTAAAAGTATTACAAGTGTAAATGTGTTAAGAAATATGGTTGTTGCGTTGTTTGAAAACTTATAACCACTTCAAAAAAAGTTTTCTACAAAACTATAGCTACCGAAGTGTTGGAAAAAGTGAATGAATTATGCAGTAAATACGCATTTTTATTCTATCCGTAATTATGATTATTTTACACGAGCAAAATAAATTTATAATCCAATAATAAAAAGTGAGTATTAACCACTCGCTTTTTATTTATGGTCTTGCGAAAAATTGTCTAAAATGATATAATATATTTAAAAGATTTTATTTTAACGTAAGGTAAAAAATCTATGGAAATAAAAATTGCAGTCTGCGACGACGAACACCAGCAGACGGAATATATAAAAATGCTCGTAAGCAAATGGGCTGAAGAAAATAATATAAAAATAAATATCGAAATGTATGATAGCGCAGAGAATTTTAAAGCGGTTTGGAGTAAAAATAAAATCTTTGATATTCTACTGCTTGATATAGAGATGAGCGGACAGAACGGGATTGACCTTGCGAAAGAAATCAGACAGTCAGATATGAAATTAATAATTATTTTCATAACAGGCTTCGTCGATTATATGCCGGAGGGCTACGATGTTTCGGCTCTGCATTATCTGATAAAGCCTATTAAAGAAGATAAACTTTTCGAGGTACTTGATAAAGCGGTTAAAAATATTGAAAATGAATCCGAACAGATTCTCGCGGTCACAATAAACCGCAATGATATATTTATTCCGTTACGCGATATTATTTATATAGAATCTTCGCTTCACTATATAAATATCAATACAGAAATAGAACAATATAAAGTAAAAATGCCGCTCACGGAAATAGAATCAAAACTCGGCGGCGGCTTTTTCAAATGTACCCGTTCGTTTATTATAGGACTACGGTATGTCCGCAAAATATCAAAGAGCGAAGTTATCTTGACTAACGGCATTACAATCCCGCTCGGTCGCGGACTGTATCAGGATATAAATAAGGCATTTATAAAATATTTTTAGGGGGCTGTTATGTTTTTTCAGAATCGCATAAACAAAAAGATGGCGGCGTTTCAGGCAAGTCTTATAGAAAAGCATTACGCCGAAGTCGAAAATATGTATAAACAGGTTCGCGGCTGGCGGCACGATTACAAAAATCATATACAGACTTTGAAAGCGTATATGTCGTTCAGCGAACATGAAAAAGTCAACGAGTATCTCGACAAGCTCGACGAGGATTTGACGAGCGTTGACGTTATAATCAAAACGGGCAATATAATGATAGACGCTATCCTGAACAGCAAAATTTCACTCGCAAATTCCAAAAAAATCAACGTGAACGCAAAAGCAACCGTCCCCGAAAGTTTGAATATATCTGATATAGATTTATGCGTTATAATTGGCAATCTGCTTGACAACGCGATAGAGGCTTGCGGAAGAATTGAGGACGGCGGAAAAATTATCAGGATTTTTATTTGGATGAAGAACACACAGTTATATATGGTGTTTACGAA
>Ga0082212_10008859_pt1 | contig 13063 bp, 12 predicted proteins | sample TergutNt197P3_FD_71548 | JGI IMG/M metagenome (GOLD analysis project Ga0082212, IMG submission 71548) | Neocapritermes taracua P3 segment gut microbial communities from Petit-Saut dam, French Guiana - Nt197 P3 | ecosystem: Host-associated > Arthropoda: Insects > Digestive system > Gut ... | reverse complement strand
GAGTTCAAGCTGCTCGTTTATTACAGCTTCCACCACGCCTTTTACTTCCGGATTGCCAAGTTTGCCTTTGGTCTGGCCTTCAAACTGTGGCTCGGGAACTTTTACCGAAAGCACCGCGGTAAGGCCCTCACGCACATCGTCACCGGAAAGACTTTCGTCTAACTTTTTGGCGTGCTTGGACTTCTTTAAATATTCGTTCAGCGTCCGGGTAAGGGCGGTCTTAAAACCCATCAGGTGTGTGCCGCCTTCGCGGGTGTTGATGTCGTTCACAAAGGAATACATCATTTCGTTATAGCCGTCGTTGTACTGAATGGCGCATTCCACTTCGATGCTGCCGCCAACGCCGTCGTCCCGGACGCTCTCAATAAAAATCGGGTCCTTGTATAGCACAGTTTTATTTTCGTTCAGGTACTCAACAAAACTCTTTACCCCGCCGTCAAACTTAAACTCGTGAGCTTTTGGAGTGGAGAGCCGTTCATCGCGAATCGTGATTTTAAGACCTTTGTTGAGGAAGGCGAGTTCCCGGAGACGATTGCTCAGCGCGTCGAAATTGCAGGTTGTGGTTTCAAAGACCGAAGTGTCAGCCTTCCAGCGGATTACCGTACCCCGGCGATCAGGACTTGACGGGTAGGGAAGCTTATCCATTGCGATTTCATGGGCGGATCCATCGGCAATTCCTACTTTATAGGTTTGTGTAAAAACGCCATCGTCAAGATGGACAAAAGCTTCACACCATTCGGAAAGGGCGTTTACCACCGAGACGCCAACCCCATGGAGGCCCCCGGAGACCTTGTAGGATTTCTTGTCGAACTTGCCGCCAGCGTGAAGCCGGGTCATAACCAGCTCCAGGGCGCTAACCCCTTCCCCTGAGTGGATATCAACCGGAATGCCCCGGCCGTTATCTTCCACCCGGACTATATCGTTCCCTTCCAAAACCACCAGGATATTGTCGCAGTGGCCCTGCATGGCTTCGTCAACGGAGTTATCGACTACTTCAAAAACCAGATGATGCAGTCCGTCTATGCCCGTGGTCCCAATGTACATGCCCGGGCGCTTGCGTACCGCTTCCAAACCTTTAAGAACTGTGATGTTTTGTGCGGAATAATCAGAATTCATTATTCTATGTTATAGAAAATGAAGGGAAAAGTAAACAACAGAGAAAAAAACAGTCCCGGCCTGGGCCAGGACTGCTTTGAAAAAATTATGCGAGAAACTTTGGCTTATATTTTATTCTTTCCAAGATAATCTTTGGTCAATTGGAAAACTACCTTACTGAGAAGCAACAGCGCGATAAGGTTCGGAATTGCCATAAGTCCGTTCAGGGTATCGGCGATATCCCAGATAAGTGTCAGGCCGCCGATTGCACCCACAATCGTTAAAAGGGAAAAAATCACTTTATATGTTAAATTAACGCCTTTATTATCCCCTGCCAAATAGTGCAAACATTGCTCCCCGTAGTATGACCAACCCAGAATCGTAGAGCCAGCGAAGCACAATATGGCGACGGAAACAAATACACCGCCAACGGTACCGAACGTTTGTCCGAATGAGGCCTGGACAAGGGTAACACCGGAAATATCCCCACGGTAAAGACCGGAAACCAAAATAACTAAAGCAGAAATAGTACAAATTACAATGGTGTCAACAAAGACCTCAAAAACGCCCCAAAGGCCTTGCTCCACTGGATCTTTCGTATGAGAAGCGGCATGGGCAATTGGAGCGGAACCAAGACCGGCTTCGTTGGAGAATACGCCCCTGGCAATACCGTAGCGCATTGCCCTCATCATAACGTAACCCATAACGCCGCCGCCCACAGATCTCATGGAAAATGCGTTAGCAAAAATGGCCCCAAAAGCATCGGGCAGTTTGCCAATATTCATGACCAGGATGATAATACCACCGATGAAGTAGAAAACCGCCATGAACGGAACGAGTTTTTCCGTTACCGAGGCAATACGCTTAATGCCGCCAATAATAACGAGGGCGACTATTATTGCAATCACAATACCAGTAACAATAAGGGGAATCCCAAAGCTCCCGTTAAGAGAATTCGCAATCGCGTTTGCCTGGGTCATGTTGCCGATACCAAAAGTCGCCAGGGTCCCGAAAATTGCAAAGATAACGGCAAGCCATTTAATCTTGAGACCATTTTGGATGTAATACATAGGTCCGCCGTGATGGACCCCTTTTGCGTCTGTTTCGCGGTACTTTACCGCCAGAACGATTTCTGCGTACTTTGTCATCATGCCGAAAAATCCCGATACCCACATCCAGAACACCGCGCCGGGACCGCCTGTAAATATGGCCGTAGCAACGCCGGCGATATTACCGGTACCCACCGTTGAAGCAAGGGCCGTTGTAACAGCCTGGAAGGGCGTGATGTTGCTGTCATCGGTTTTATCTTTTAGTCTCCCGCTGAAAATGGCCCCAAAAGAATGTGACCACCAAAGCTTGATTTTGGATACCTGGAAAACTTTTGTTGCAATGGTGAAAAATATCCCCGTCCCAACCAAAAGAACCAGCATGTACGGTCCCCATACGAGACCGTTTATAAAGTCATTTGCTCTTACAATTGCATCCATGAATTCCTCTCCTTAAAGATTGGCAATAATACAAAGTTTTAGAACAGATTACAAGCGTTCTCAGACTATTTATTCATTTTATTCAAATTTACCTTGCACAAAAAAGCAAAGAGGGCTAGAATAACGTTTCCCAGAGACATCAAGAATATACCGGTGAATTGAATGTGGACAGGTTGTGGAAAACTTTGTCCTTTTTGGCTTCTCCGGAATTTAAATGACAGGCTTGTTATGAACGCCGGAAAGCCGGGAAAACACTTTTTTGTAATTATACCTATTTACTTATAATATAAGGAGTTAACTGAAACTACTAGTCAAATTTTAAGGTAAAAATCCAAAGAAAAAGCAAATTTCATTATTTTTGGACTTTACTCTGGCGTCAATGATTGTGGATAATATGTTGAGAATTTACCGGGGACTGATTTATGGCGGATTGGAATTACAAGTCTTTTTGGGATGAATCCCTTTCTCAGCTCAAAAAAGAGTTGGGAGATGAAGAATTTAGCGAATGGTTCAGCAAAGTAGAGTATAACCGGGCAGAAGAAGGGGTAATTTACGCTTCGGCCCCATCAAATTTCTTTTTACGGATATTTAATCCCAAGTATTTACCAGTTCTTGAAGGCAAGATTGGGAAACTATCGGGAAAAAACCTGGTTATTGCCATGGAAGTCCCCAAAAAAGAGACAGAAACCGGAGAGGCAGCTCCTCTCAAACCCCCAGCTGCAGAGCAAAAAAGCCCACAAGCGAATAAAATCACTCCATCAGAGAAAAAAAGAAGCCACTCCCTTCTGCAAGAGGAGTATACCTTCGACACCTATGTAGTGGGGGCAATCAACAATTATGCCTTCAGCGCCGCCAACGCAGTGGCAAGAAATCCGGGAAAAAACTCAACGTACAATCCTGTGCTCATCTACGGAGGAACCGGACTCGGAAAGACCCATCTCATGCAGGCTATTGGCAATTATATCTATCAAAACAGTAATCTTAAAATTCTCTACATCACCGGCGAAGGTTTCATGCGGGAATTTGTGGAAGTAGTGGGTTTGAGCCCAAAAAATAAAGACGCTTTTGCGAAAAAATACCGCAATGTGGATACCCTCCTGATCGATGATATTCACACAATTGAACGAGGCGCGGGAACCCAGGATGAATTGTTCTATACTTTTGAAGCCCTTATTAACAAAAAAAAGCAAATGGTCTTTACCTGCGACAGGCCAATTACAGAATTAAAGAATATGGTTCCCCGGCTGAAATCCCGGTTTCAGAGCGGAGTAAACGTAGAGCTAAAACTGCCGAAATATGAAGAACTAATAGCAATCTTAAAGAAAAAAATGGAACTGAAAAAAATAGAATTAAAAAAAGACATAATTATTTCTGACGAAATAATTGAATTAATAATAAAAAATATTTCCACGAATGTACGTGACATGGAAGGCGCCTTAAATAAACTTATGGGCTATGCGGATCTGGTAAATAAACCGGTTACCCTGGAAATAGCCCAAAGGGAATTAAAGGACATATTTGCGGATCCCAAACAGGGAAATATGTCGATGGATAATATTCAGCGGGTAGTCGCGGAAGACTATCATCTTACACCTAACGATTTAAAGGGCAAAAAAAGAAGTGCCGGAATTATGAAACCCAGGCATATTGCCGTATACCTCTGCCGTGAACTTACCGAGTTTTCTTTAACTGAAATAGGTCAGGCTTTTGGAAACCGGGATCACACCACAATAATTAACTCCTGCAAAATAATTGAAGAAGAAAGCCGTTCCGATACCACTCTTTATACAACTCTGGAAAGATTAAAACGAATGATAAAGGAATATAATGTCAAATGAGATTCTTAATAAGCGGTTATTTTTCGGTTGGTAACAGGGGAAAAAAGATCATACTTTTAAAAGGGAATGTGGAAACTGTGATTAAATATGTAATTTTTGCTTCTTTTTCCCTATTTCATTATTTACTTAATTCATTACAATACAACGAATTAAGTTATTTTTCCACAAATTTTTGTCCTTATTACTACTATTACTGAATTTATATATAATTATATTAACTTCGCCGCTTTTGTGGCGTAAAGAGGAGATATTATGAAATTTACCTGTGAACGAAGCGTATTAATAAAAGAAATCGCCATGGCAAATGAGATAATAGCGTCAAAAAATGTTATTTCCATACTTTCAAATATTTTTCTGGAAGCGAAGGGTGGAAATATAACAATAAAAGCCACTGATAGAGATGTTAGTTTTGAAACTAAAGTTCCAGTAAATGTTATGGAAGAGGGTAGTGTAACTGTTTATGGAGATAAATTTTTTGGAATACTCAATTCTGTTCCTGACGGGGAAATACAATTTGAGCAGATAGACAATAGAATTAATATAAAAACATCGGCAAAAAAAGCTAAATTTCAGCTTAAAAGTATGACTTCAGACAAATTTCCCGAGTTTACCGCAAGTGGAAAAGATTTTTTTGAAATACCTATCCGTGATTTTAAGGAAATGATTAAACAGACAATTTTTGCCATTTCGGACGATCAAACAAGATATTTTATGAACGGAGTTTTCTTTGAGAAAACAGAAAACAAATTTATTATGGTAGCAACAGACGGCCGTCGTCTTGCTTACGCTAGTAAAAATGCAGCGGCAAATGTGCAGGATTTTCCCGGAATTATTATCCCTCCGAAAATAATTAATATAATTATGAAACGTTCCGGAGACGAGGGAATGGCGGAAATATCCATAACGGAAAAAACAATTTTTATTCAGTTTGGTTTTTATAAGTTTTCATCAGTCCTTATTGACGGGCAGTTCCCCAATTATCGCCGGGTTATTCCGGAAAAACAGGAAAACCATTTCACGGTTAATCGTGTTGAAATGTTAGACGCCTTAAGAAGGGTATCTCTTTTGGTTGAGCAAAAGTCTCACCGGATTTATCTTGGGCTTTCTCCCGGGACCGTTTCCATTTATTGTGAAGAAAATGACATAGGCAACGCCAGAGAGGAAATTTCCATTGAATACGGCGGGGAAGAACTTACTATAGCTCTTAATTACCGGTATCTTGAGGAACCCCTGAAAGCGATGGACGAAGAGAAAGTAAGCGTTCATTTTAACGATCCCAATAAAACGATTACCATCATGCCGGTTCCGGAAAAGGACTTTTTCCACATCGTCATGCCCATGCAGCAGGACTAGTGGAGACCCCAGGGGGTTTTCCTAAATTGCCGTGGCCTTTGCATTTCTCAGAACCGTTGCTTTCCGTAACCTCCTTGATGCGGAAATTGATGTCCGGGGAAAAGACATTTTTCTTGTAGGTGAAAACGGCCAGGGAAAATCCAATTTTCTTGAAGCTCTTTACTTTTGTTCGTACGCCTCTTCCTTTCGGGGAAGCAAGGACAGGGAGCTGGTACGGGCAGGCGAAAAAGATTGCTCAACCGGTTTAACCCTTGAAGACTCACTTTACTCGAATGTGAATGTTGTACTAAAAGACGGGAAAAAAAGCATTACCCTGGATGGGAAACGGATCGAGGATCGCAAAGAACTTCTTTCGGTAGCTCCGTCAATTGTTTTTTGCCATGAGGACATGGAGTTTGTAGCGGGAACCCCGGAAAGGCGGCGGTGGTTTTTTGATCAAACCCGGAGCCTTTGGGATCCGCTTTACCTGGAAGACCTTCGCAAGTACCGGCATGTGCTTAAAAGCCGAAATGCCGTTTTCCACAGTCTTGGTTATCGTTCTCCCAATTCCCGCAATACAGGTGAAAACCGTTTTCGTTTATCAAGCGAAACTATAGCCACACTTGATGCTCTTGACCCTCTCCTGGCGCGGTACGGCCTGGAACTGACCGCTAAACGACGAAAAACCGTGGAGGAGTTTTCCCTTGTTTTTGAGCCCCTTTACAGGGAAATTTCCGGAGTGGCCGGAATCGGCATAAAATACCTTCCTTCATGGAAAGAAGATGATCTTGACGGTGTTATTTCCCATTTGTCGGAAAGGCGGGTAATAGACGCTTCACTGGGGCTATCGCATTCCGGGCCGCATAGGGATCGCTACCTTTTTACGCGGGAAGGGGAAGAGTTTTCGGAAAAAGCCTCCACAGGCCAACGGCGGCTTTTGGCCCTGCTGCTCCGCATAGGCCAGGCCAGGATCTTCACAGAAAAAAGCGGAAAAAAACCTGTATTCCTTTTGGATGACGTGCTCTTGGAATTGGACGGGGAAAAAAGGAAGAAATTTCTTTCGGTAATGCCCGATTATGAACAGGCCTTTTATACCTTTCTCTCCGGAGAGCCCTATGAAACGTACCGCAAAAAAGAAACCATCGTGTATAATGTGAAGTCCGGGCGAATCAAATTAAAATAATCGATTTGAATTTCTTTTGAAATTTTGATGAAATTAGATATGGAGATGCTGTAGCGTGAGAAAAGCCGGTGAAATAATTTCGAGCCTGCTAGAGGAACGGTTTGGAAAGGAATTTCTGGAAACCGCCCGATCAAGCGCGGGATTGTTTACTTCCTGGGAAAAAATTGTTTCTGAGGTCTGGTCGCGCGCTGCGGATTTGAATGATATGCCGGTAGATCAGGGTATTGCGGATATTCCCGCTGTCGCAGCACATTCACAAATCAGGGAATTTGAGAGGGGAATACTCCTTGTAGAGGCCGATCATCCCGGCTGGATTCAGATTCTTCAAATCAAGCAAAATGAGCTCCTCAAGGCCGTCCAGCGCCGATGTCCTGAAATGGATGTCCGGGGCATCGCTTTCACGTTGAGCCGCGGGTCTTTTTCTCCCGGGCGGGTTAAGGAAGAAAACAGTTTGTGAAAAAATGTCTTCTCTGCCCCCGGCGTTGCGGCGTTGACCGTGAGGCCGGACGCCTGCTTTCTTATCGAAAGCTTGGCTATTGCGGTGAAACAGCGGAATTGCGGCTTGCTTTTGCGGGGATTCATTTTGGAGAAGAACCTCCCATTACCGGGACCGGAGGATCTGGAACCATATTTGTTTCCGGCTGTAATTTGGGCTGTGCTTTCTGTCAGAATTTTCAAATTTCCCGGAAGGGAATTGGCCGTGCCGTTTCCACAGAGGAGTTTGCGGAAATATGCATGGCCCTTCAGGAACGTGGCGCTGAAAACATCAACATCGTTACCGGAAGCCACGCGGCCCCGGCCCTGGCCCTGGGTATTAAAGCGGCGAGGGAGCAGGGGCTTTCCCTCCCTGTACTTTGGAATTCATCGGGGTATGAAGGCCCTGAAACCCTGGATATTTTAAAAGACTTTGTTGATATGTATCTTCCGGATTTAAAGACCCTGGACCAAGAAATTGCGACCAGGTTTTTTAACGCACCGGATTACCCTGAATATGCGGCCGCGGCGATTCTCAAAATGATGGAATACGCAAGCTCCGGGGTGATTATCCGCCACCTCGTAATTCCCGGCTTTTTAGAAAACACCCGTCAGGTTCTCTCCTGGTTTGCCAAAAACTGTGTTGATAATGACAATTGTCACGGTAGAGTTTTGCTTTCCCTTATGACCCAATACACGCCGGTACATGTACCGTCTCCAATGATCCGGCCGGCCATTGGAAATGCCGAAATAAAAATACCTTCTCATTACGTTTCGGAAGATGAATATGAAGCTGTCCTTTCTATGCTGAGCGAATTTAAAATAGATGACGGATTTTGTCAAGAATTAGTAACCGGTTCTCAGTGGCTCCCGGATTTTACCCGGCCCAATCCCTTTTCTTCAGAGCTTTCAATACCTGTCTGGCACTGGAGATAATATTACGCAGTCGATGCAAATCTTCTAAACGTTTAGAAACTTTTTTTTCAAGTTAATGCCGGGCTCCTACCGCCGCCTGTTCCGAGACATGAATATGAGTCTGAGCAAGCTCATGATCGCGGTTAGGGCCGATGCAACATAGGTTAGGGCCGCGGCGGTAAGTACTTTTTTCACTCCGTTGAGTTCTTCTTCACTGAGCACATTGCCGCTTCTAAGAATCGCTATAGCCCTGGCGGAGGCGTTGAATTCCACCGGAAGGGTGATAACGTAGAAAATAACCGCCGCCCCGAAAAAAATGATTCCCAGGTTGATCAATAGGGGATTGGACAAAAAAATCCCGATGATGGCTAACCAGGGTCCAAATGACGAACCGAGATTTGCCACCGGGACAAGTGTACTGCGGAGAACCAGGGGGCCGTAATGTTCGGCGTGTTGGATGGCGTGGCCTGTTTCATGGGCAGCCACCCCAACTGCGGCGATCGAAGGTTGACCGAAGACAGGCTCGGAAAGACGCAGCTTTTTTGCTCCCGGATCGTAGTGATCCGTAAGGGAACCGCTAACCTGTTCAATTGCCACATCGCTAATTGAATTTGTCCGCATTAAAAGCTGAGCCGCGTCCCGTCCTGTAAAATTCTTTGAGCACTGGATTTTTGAATACCTCGAAAATGTGCTTTTTACCATGATTTGGGCAATCATGGAAAGGATCAGGGTTGGGACCACCAGAACAAGATAGTAATAATCAAGATACATTTAAAGCTCCTAAAGTTTCTTTATGTCAATAATACTATATATTTTTTCGATCAGTTGAGAAAGCTGTTCGAAAAAGCCGGGCATTATTTCTTCAGCAAGCGAAAGGTCATTTGTTTTTCCGGCCGCTTCAAGCCGGGTGGCTTCAGCGGAAATCTCAGTCGCACCGATGGAAGCTAACGCGCCTTTCAACGCATGTGCATGGAAACCAATCGCGGATAGATCCCCCGATTCTTGTGCTTTCTTAATCAGAGGCAGCCGTTCTTTTGCATCCTCGTAGAACACGGAAAGTACGTCCAGATAGAATTCCTCCGTTCCCCCGCTCATATAAATGCCTCTTTTTATATCGATACCGAGGGAGCTAAGAAGAGAGAATTTGGAATCCGGGATTTTGTCCTCTCTGATTTACTTTTTTTTGTTATGTTTTTTCTCCCTGGGTATCCATCGCGCGAGAGTTTCATCAAGTTTTAAGACATCAATGGGTTTAGAAAGATAATCATCAAAGCCATTCGATAAAAGCTTTTCTCTCATTCCTGATGCGGCGTCGGCGGTGAGAGCAATTAGCGGAATTCTTAATTCTGCGTTTCCCCCCTTCTCTTTTTCCCATGCCCTAATTGCGGCGGTTGCTTCAATGCCATCCATTCCGGGCAATAAATAATCCATGTACACGATGTCATAATTATGTGACTTAACCATTTCTACCGCTTCCGCGCCGCTAACGCAGGTATCCACTTGGATCTGATAGGGAGCAAGAAGGCCCTTTGCTACCCGGAGATTCACGGCATTATCATCGACTACAAGCGCTAGCGCATCGGGAGCGGTAAAATCAAATCCCGGTTTCTGTTCGGCTTGGTCCACAACAGCGAGAGAGGGAGAAGAATCTATACCCTGAAGAATATATGCAGTGAAAACACTTCCTTTACCGTAGACGCTGCTAACTTTGAGATCCCCGCCCATAGCCATACAGAGCCGCTTGGTGATTGGCAAACCAAGACCTGTTCCCTCAATACCACGGTTTTTGCGAAGATCCACCTGGGAGAAGTCCTCGAAAAGTGTATCTATGTCTTCGGGGCGTATGCCTATGCCTGAGTCGGATACGTCAATACGCAGATATATTTTGTCATCTTCGGTTTTTTCGGGTGTAATAGTAAGGTCGATGGAGCCTTTTTCACTGTATTTTACCGCGTTGCTTAACAGGTTAAGGAGTATCTGCCGCACCCTCACTCCGTCTCCAAATAAGCTGGAAGGAAGGCCGGGATCGACATTGATAAATAATTCCAGAGGTTTTTCACCGATCCGCATTTTTATGATGTTTATTACATCATCTACGAGAGATTTTAGATTGTAAGATTCAGAAACGATCTCCAGTTTGCCTGCCTCTATTTTGGATAAATCCAGAATATCGTTTATAAGAGAAAGCAAGGTTGCGCTGGCTCGTTTTATTTCCTGCACACAGGCAGTCATTGTGGGAACATCGTCTGTTCGCAGGGCTATTTCACTCATTCCGGAAATGGCATTCATGGGGGTTCGGATCTCATGGCTCATGATCGAAAGGAAACGGCTTTTTGCAATGTTAGCGCTTTCACTCTGGATTGCTTTTCTTCGGTAGGAAAACATACTCAAACACCCGGACACTACCGAGAGGATAAGAGAGAGAAAAAGCACAGTCCTTAGAAGCCTGATGTTATCCCGCTGGATTATTATAGCCTCATCGCTTATGTCTACCCCGGCGGCGCAGTACACCGTACCGTCGCTTTTGAAAACCGGGGATATACCGGAGATGAGGCCATCCCAGGTATAGGTATAAATACCCAGGTTTGATACCCAGGCGTCCCCCCCCATTATGATTGGAACTGCCTCGGCTGTGGCAGGATCGTCATCAAGGTCGAAAAAAAGTTCCGGGGTAGACATGTATTCCGGATCATCGTCGTTGTCAATGATGTACTGGATCCTTCCGTCCCCGCAATCTCGCCAGTAGTATACGTAAAGCACAAGGTAATCATTGGCAAATTGCCGCAGCCGTCCTTTTATAGCCTCCCATTCGGGCTTGTTCATGTCTTCCCCTGTTTGAAACAGTTCAAGTTCTTCCACAGAAAGGATAGTTGAAGCAGCCCGGGAGGCTGCCAGCAAATGGTTTTGCGTGGCGTTTTCAACCATTTTTACGGTACGGTTCATACTGACGTAAGTCACAGCAGACACAACCAGCATTAGAATAGCGGATATAAAGAAGAGGAAGGAGACTCTGCTAAATTTATTGTTAGTTTTTTGGCTCATTGTCTTTATATAATATATCATATTTTGGCTGATAACGACAAATTTGTTTCACGTGAAACATTACTCAGGTAGCAGCTTCTCCGGGGCAACTAGCTCTATGAGCCGGCGGGCGGTAATAAGGCCGGGATCGATGAGGGGCACAGGTGATTCCAGGTCTTTTAACGCCAGGGGTAGTTCCGTGCAGCCGAGGATAATTGCCTCTGCGCCCCGGTCAGCGAGCGCGAGAATTTCCTGATTTATCCGTTCAATTGCCTGGGAGGAAATTTCCTGGGAATGAGCCTTAATGCCATAGTCTTCATTGTAGATGGCCTCGTGGATTTTATCCTGTCCGGCCCCATCAGGCTCAATCAACAGAAATCCGTCCTCTTTCCTAAAGTACTCGTTGTAAACCCTGCTTTTATGCGTCCCGATGGTAGCCAAAAGCCCCAGGCGTTTTATATGCAAAGATTCCTTAATATTGGCCGCGCAGGTCTCCAGCATATTGATTATCTTCATTTCAGGAAGGGATTCCTTAACCATGGAACAAAAAGGGGCAAAAATCCGGTTCGCGTGGGCGGTATTGCAGGCCACGGCGGCTATACGCGCTCCTGCCAGGTAGAGCCGGCGGGCGCTTTCAAACATTCCGATAGCGGGATTTTCACCCGTTTCCGTACCTTCCAAGAGAAACCCGGTTCTATCAGGGATTATTGAAGAGCAGGAAATAAGCAAGCAGTTAAGATGATCCTGATCTCTTTTCGCAAAGGTATTCGAAAATATCTTTTTGACAAAATCAAGCCCCGCTTGGGGGCCGACTCCGCCAATTACGCCAATAATAGTCATTGGAGAGCTAGGCATAATACCATTTATCAAACCCCGACGACAGAGTTTATTTCTGGTATTTCTTTTTTGAGGTAATTTTCAATGCCCATTTTAAGGGTCATCTGGGCCATGGGGCAGCACCCGCAGGCTCCGGTAAGTTTTACGGAAACCACTCCGTCTTCCGATACGGATACAAATTCCACATCCCCACCATCGGCCTGAAGGGAGGGGCGCACGTTTTCCAGGGCGGTCTTTACTTGTTCTTCCAGCATATTTTTCTCCTGTACTGTTTGCTGACGCTTCCAGTCAACTAATTGTATTATGATTGATAATTATGCTTTTGTACATATAAAGTTTTTTCAATCGGTATACTAAAAATCAATAACCGGGTAAAATTGCGTCATGAATAATTTCCAGACCCCATTTTCATTTATTCTGCCAACTCGGATAGTATTCGGGCCGGGGTGTATAAAAACCATCGGGGATGAGCTTTTGGAACTCGGTATCGCCCGCCCACTTATTGTTACTGACAAGGGCGTTTCCGCGGCAGGTGTAATGGATAAGGTTCTCGCGGCGCTGCCTCCTAACTTGGCTTATGAGATATTTGACAAGGTTGAGGCAAACCCCAAGGATGTTAACGTTGCCAAGGGCGCTGAGGCTTACAGGGCTTTCGGTGCGGATTCGATCGTCGTTGTAGGCGGGGGCAGTCCGATTGACTGCGCCAAATCAATCGGCGTCCTTGCGGCAAACGGAGCATCCGAAATAAAAGCTTTTGAGGGAAAGAACAAGCCATCAAAGCCGTTACCACCGCTCGTTTGCGTTCCGACAACCTCTGGTACGGGCTCAGAGCTTACCTTTTCTTCGGTAATCACAAATACCAAAAATAACTATAAAATGAC
>Ga0082212_10008858_pt1 | contig 13063 bp, 11 predicted proteins | sample TergutNt197P3_FD_71548 | JGI IMG/M metagenome (GOLD analysis project Ga0082212, IMG submission 71548) | Neocapritermes taracua P3 segment gut microbial communities from Petit-Saut dam, French Guiana - Nt197 P3 | ecosystem: Host-associated > Arthropoda: Insects > Digestive system > Gut ... | reverse complement strand
GATCGCTTAATTCGCCGAACCGCCCGTCCTGTTCGACGCACAGATCGCACAGCATCGGCAAGTCGTGTGTTCTCGGAGGATTCAGCCCCTTCTCGACCAAGAAGCCTTTCAGCATCTTCTCAACGCATTGTTCGGACAGATAGCAGATGATTTCCAGCGGCCGCGGGGCGGAATGTTCGTGAAGCGTATTGGCCGACTGAAAGTCCATCTTTGCAAACCGATACCAATCAAGCGCTTCCGTGTTTTTCATAGAGAAGCACCCCTTCGTTGGCGATTGCGCGTTCCAGCGTGATTTGCTTGGAACGCCGTTCAAATGTTTCGGCTGTCCCGGCTAAAATATCCATCGGCTTGCGTTTCATGCCCCGGACGGAACGGAAGATGCCCTGCACGGCTTCCACGGGCCGCGGGCCGTCGTTCGGGAGGACGACGTAAAAATCGTAATCACTGTTTTCGTTCGGCGTGCCGGTCGCGTGAGAGCCGAACAGGTACAGTTTTTCAATGGGCACGGCATGGATGAACTTATCCCGCAACGCCCGTATTTCATCGGTCATTACCACTCGACCACCTCCCAACGGCTCACACCTCCGGCAGCGGTTCGTCGAACGGTTCGCCGGAGAACAGGCGCTCGAATGCCGTGCCGTCCATTGTTTCGTGGTCGAGCAGGTATTTGGCCACCTCGTGCAGTTTTTCCATCTGCCCGGTCAGTATCTCGTGGCAGCGGTCGTGGGCCTTGTCGATCAGGCCCTTTATTTCGCTGTCGATCAGCGCGGCGGTCTGCTCGGAGTAGGAGCGCGTCTGGCCGTAGTCGCGGCCTATGAACACCTCGCCCGAGTCCGCGCCGAAGTTGATCGGCCCGATGTTCTCGCTCATGCCGTACTTGGTCACCATGTCGCGCGCGATGCCCGACGCGGTTTTGATGTCGTGCGAAGCGCCGCCCGTGATGTCCTCCAGTACAAGTTCCTCGGCCATGCGCCCGCCCATCAGGACGATGATGCGCTCGTACATCTCGGCCTTGGACATGTGCGTCTTGTCCTCGCTGGGCAGGTTGATGGTCATGCCGTTGGCCCAGCCGCGCGGGATGATGGTGATGTGGTGTACCGGGTCCTGCGTCTTCAGCGAACGCGACACCACGGCGTGGCCCGCCTCGTGGTACGCGGTGATCCGCAAGTCCTTGGGCGTGATGACCTTGCTGCGTTTCTCCGGCCCGGCCATGACTTTTAACAGCGCATCGCCCAAGTCGTCGTTGGTGACGGCGCGGTGGTTCTTGCGCGCGGCTAAAAGCGCGCCCTCGTTGAGCAGGTTCTCCAAGTCCGCGCCGGTGAAGCCCGCCGTGGTCTTGGCCACGTCGGTCAGATTCACGTCGCCGTCTAAAACCTTGTTGCGCGCGTGTACTTTCAGGATGGCCTCGCGGCCCTTGATGTCCGGGATACCCACGTACACCTCGCGGTCGAAACGCCCCGGCCTGAGCAGCGCCGGGTCGAGTATGTCACGGCGGTTGGTGGCCGCCAGCACTATGATCCCCTCGTTGTTGCCGAAACCGTCCATTTCGACCAACAGCTGATTGAGCGTCTGTTCGCGCTCGTCGTGGCCGCCGCCCAAGCCCGCGCCGCGCTGACGCCCCACGGCGTCTATCTCGTCGATGAACACGATGCACGGCGACAGCTTCTTGGCCTGCTCGAACAAATCGCGCACGCGCGACGCGCCCACGCCCACGTACAGTTCCACGAAGTCGGAACCCGAAATGGACAGGAACTGGCATCCGGCCTCGCCCGAGACGGCCTTGGCCAGCAGGGTCTTTCCGGTGCCGGGAGGCCCGACCAGCAGGACGCCTTTTGGGATGCGCGCGCCGATGTCTATAAACTTCTTGGGGGCTTTGAGGAAATCCACGATCTCGGCCAGTTCTTCCTTCTCCTCATCCGCGCCGGCCACCTCGCCGAACGTGACTTTTTTGCTCTCGTCACTGCCCAGGCGCGTGCGCGCCTTGCCGAATTTCATGGTGCGGTCGCCGCCGCCCGCGCCGCGGTTGAACATGAAGTACCACAGCACGCCGAACACGATCAGCAAGAACACATAGGGGATGAACGCCACCCACCACGGCGGTTCCCACGACAACTCGTAGTCGTAGTCCTTGATGACGCCGCGCTTGACCTGATCGGCGATCAGCTCACCCAAATCCTCGCGGAAATAATCCACGCTGAACAGGTCGTGCTTGACAACTTCGGTCTCGCCTTTTATGGTCAAATACAGTTCGTTGTTGTTCTTAATATAGAACTCCTCAACTTTTTCGAGATGGAAATAGCGGGAGATCTCATAGTAGGTTTTGCTCTTGGGGGCGCTCCCCCTGTACAGCGCCATTGTCGTAAACAGCAGTATGATCAGCACGATCAGATAAAAACCCAGATCGCGCAAGCCGTTATTCCTTCTGTTGTTGTTATTGTTGGCAGCCAAGCGGAACATCACCCCTGTCTCATTATTTCGCCTTTTACGAATATATATCCGGTTTCAAAATGCCTATATACGGCAGACATCGGTAACGCTCGGCGTAATCGAGGCCGTAGCCAACGATGAACGAGTCCGGCACGGTGAACCCCACGTAGTCGGCCTCGATCTTCACCTTGCGGCGTTCCGGCTTGTCGAGCAGCACGCAGAGTTTTAACGAGCGCGGCTTGCGCGTCTTCAACAGCGCCATGATGCGCGAGAGCGTGTTGCCGCTGTCTAATATGTCTTCAACCACCGTCACGTCGCGGCCCTCCACGCTTTGTCCCACGTCCTTGAGGATCATGGTCTTGCCGGAACTCTCGGTGTTCGCGCCGTAGGACGAGACGGCCATGAAGTCGATCTCGCAGTCCCTGTCCAGCGCCCTGGCCAGGTCGGCCATGAACACAAAGGAGCCTTTCAGCACCCCGATCAGCATCGGGGCGGTCTGTCCCATGCCGCCGCGTATCTCGGCCGCCATAGCGGCCACGCGCGCCTTGAGTTCCGCTTCGGTAATCAAGACTGATTCGATGTCGGGGTGTATCATGGTTATGACCCTTTCAGGAACATCAAGACCGTTTCGTCTTCTCCGCCTTCCGCCCCGGCACCGGCCCCGAAACCGTACGCCCCGGCTATCACGCCGCCGGATTCAACCACCGGTATCAGCCCGCGCAGGCGGCGCGGTATTTTGGCGTTTACGAACAAATTTTGCAGTGAACGCGCGCCTCCGCGCGCCCGCAAATCAATCCTGTCGCCCGGCCGCCGCGGCCTTATGCGTAGAATATTCTTTATCATATCAGATTTGACGCAAAAAGAATAGACTAAATTGTTAACATTTGTCGGTTTTTTTTGCCACGACGCCGCAAGGCCCAGTTCCGGCAGGGCCGCGCGCTCCCCGAAACGCAGTTCCACAGGCTGGAAACCGTCGTTTCCGCCGTCTTGACGGACGCAGATACAGCCGTATTCAAACTCCGCCGCCAGCCCGCGCGGCAGGGCGGCGGCTTTTGCGTGAGACTTGCCGCCGCACAGCGCCAAGATGCCGCCCGTGTGCCCCAGCGACAGGTCGGGGAACGATTCCAAGCCCGCCGCCTCGGCGGCCATATGGCGTATCACGCGCCCGGACAGCGGCGGCGGCAGCGCCGCCAAAGCGGCGGCCTCCACGCGCGGACAGGCGCGGTTGTCCAACACACCGAAAGGGCTTGCGTCATAGGGCCGCCTGATCCGTTCGAGTTCACGGGCGGCCAGCGTGTTCAGATACTCCGCGTCGGCGGCCAGCAGGGACGCCGAGCGGCGCAGCGTCCGGTTCAGCGCGGGGTTCTCTTGGGCCAGCAGCGGCATGACGTGGCGGCGTATGCGGTTGCGGCGGTACACGTCGCCGTCGTTTGACGCATCTTGACGGAAGGACAGCCCGTTTTGGGCTAAATACCCGAGTATCATTTCCCGCGTGCAGTCCAGCATGGGCCGTATGATGACGCCGCGCGTTCGCGGGATGCCCGCCAGCCCGTCTAAACCCGCGCCGCGTATGAGGTTTAACAGCATGGTTTCGGCGTTGTCCCCGGCGTTGTGCGCCGTGCAGATATAATCCATGTTTTGTTCGCGCGCCGTCTGTTCCAAGAATGTGTAGCGCAGCAGCCGCCCGTCGGCCTCGAGGCCGCGCGACAGCCTCCGGTCGCGGGACAGGGCCGCCGCGTCGCCGCGTTCGTGGTACAGCGGGATACCCCAGTGCGCGCACAGTTCACGGCAGAACAGCAGGTCGCCGTCGGCGTCCGCGCCGCGCAGGCCGTGGTGGTAGTGGGCGGCGGCCACGGTGAGCCGTAAGGCCGCGCTCAACTCCACAAGGGCGGCGGTCATTGCGGTGGAGTCCGCGCCGCCCGACAGCGCGCACAAGACGCGCGCGCCGCACGGAATGTTCGGGCTGATAATGTCGGTGAGCGTCCTCAATGTATGGTGTCCAAAGACGTAAACGACGTGAACTGGCCCATCCAGGAGAGTTTTATCGTCCCGGTGCCGCCGTGGCGGTTCTTGGCCACGATGCACTCGGCCACGCCGCGCTCCTCGGAGTCCTCGTTGTAGTAGTCGTCGCGGTATAACAACAGCACCACGTCGGCGTCCTGCTCAATCGAGCCGGACTCGCGCAAGTGCGACAACTGCGGGCGTTTGCCGCCCTGCACGTCGCCCGCGCGCGCCAGCTGCGACAGGCACAGCACCGGCACATTCAATTCCTTGGCCATGATTTTCAGTGAGCGCGAGATGTCGCCCACCTCCTGCACGCGGTTCTCGGTCTTGCGCGAACCCTGCATGAGCTGGAGGTAGTCGATGACCACCAGCCCCAGGTCGTCGATGCGGCGGCACTGGGCCAATATGTCACCGACCTTGACAGCCGCCGCCTCGCTGAACACCATCTTGGTCTTGCTGATGGCGATGCTGGCGTTGGCAACCGAGCCCCACTCGTCGTCGGTCAGCGCGCCGTGCAGCAGCGCGTCGGAACTGACCACCGCCTCGGAGGACAGCAAACGCAGCCCCAGCTGCTGGAGCGACATTTCCAGCGAGAAGAACGCCACGCACTTGCCGGACGCGCGCGCGGCGTTGAGCGCGATGTTGAGCGCCATACTGGTCTTGCCCATGCCCGGGCGCGACGCGATTAAAATCAAATTGGAGTTGATCATGCCGCCTATCATGCGGTCAAGTTCGCCGATGCCGGTCGAGACGCCGGGCAGTTTGCCCTTGGACGCGGCCATTTCGTCGAGGTATCGGTAGGTGTCGGCCATAAGCACCGACACGGGCGTGACGGTGTTCTCCGCGCCGCCCTGGCGTATCTTGTATATCTTCTGTTCGGCGGCGTCCAACAGTTCGGCGGCCTCGCCCTCGGCGGCGCTGACCATGGCGGATATTTCGGAGGCCGCGTCGCCCAGCCGCCTGAGCAGGGCGCGGTCCTTGACGATACTCACATAGGCCATGACGTTGGCCGAGGTGGGCGTGATGTCCACCAATTGGCCGATGAACGGGCGCGTGACGGCGGGGTCGTAATTGCCGTTCACCTGCATCCGGCCCATCACGGTCACGATGTCGATGACGCCGCCGCCGATGAACATGCCGTAAACGGTCTCGAACAGCACGCGGTTCTGGTCGCTGTAAAAGTCCTCGGCGCGAAGCCCGGAGGCGATCACGTCCGGGATACAGCGGTGGTCCACCAGCATGGAGCCCAGAACGGACTGTTCGGCCTCTATGCTCCGGGGGACCGAGCGGTACTCATCCATTGGAGCCGCCGCTTTCGGCCACCACTTCGACGGTCATGTCCGCCGACAGTTCATGCCCCAGCTTGACCTGCACGGTGTGGCGTCCCGCCGTGCGGAGCGGTTCGGCCAGCACGATTCGGTGCTTATCAAGCGATATACCGTGACCGCTCTGCAACCCGGCGGCGATCTCCTTGGCCGTCACCGAGCCGAACAGCCGCCCGGCGGTGCCGCCTTTGGCCTTGATGATGACCACCGTGTCCTTCAGTGTGACCGACAGCTTGGCGGCCTCCTCGCGCTCCTTCTTGAGGCGGCGGGCCTTGGTCTCCTCGCGGGCCTTGTAGTCGTTGAGCGCGCCGGACGTGGCCTCGACGGCCAACTTGCGCGGCAGTAAATAATTGCGCGCGTAACCGTCCGAGACCTCCACCAAATCGCCGCGCTTGCCCTGATCCTTCACATCGGCCTGTAATATCACTTTCATATGAACCTCCGCATTTTAATCCTTATCCGTCTGGCCGCCGTCGCGTTCGCTGAAATACTCGTCGATGGCGTCTAACAGCCGCTGTTTGGCGTCGGCCACCGATACGCCGGGAAGCTGCGCGCCCGCGCTGGTCTGGTGCCCGCCGCCGCCAATCTTCTCGGCGATGACCTGCACGTTGATGTCCCCCAGCGAACGCGCGCTGACCACCGCCTGCCCGTTTAACGTGGTAAGCACGAACGACGCCTGCACTCCCGACACCGACAGCAGTTCGTCGGCCGCCCGCGCGGCGGTCACGCGGTCCACCGAGCGTTCGGCGGCGGCCAAGGCGATCTGGCCCCTGATCATTTCGGCCTGTGATATGACCTGGAACCGCGCCAGATTGCTGGCCAAATCGGTCTGGAACAGCTTCTTGACGCTCACCGTGTCGGCCCCCGCGTCTTTGAGGTAGGCGGCGGCCTCGAACGTGCGCGCCCCGGTGTGCATGGTGAAGTCCTTGGTGTCCATGGAGATTCCTGCCAAAAGCCCGTCGGCCTCCTCGCGCGTCAGGTCGCCGGTGTCGGTGGTGTGCTGTAACAGTTCGCAAACCAGTTCGCTGGCCGACGAGGCGTACGGTTCGTGGAAGGTCAGCGCGGCGTTGTCGATGTACGTGGGCGCGCGCCGGTGGTGGTCGATGACGGCGATACGATGTACCGCCTGCAATAACTCGGGGCTCTCCACCATCTCGGGGCGCGAGGTGTCCACCACGATCAGAAGCGTCTCGCGGTCGGCGAGAAGCAGGGCGTTTTGGGTGTCGATGAACACGCCGTGGTACATCTTATTGGACGCCAGCCGCTCGATCAGCGCGGCGGCGGCGGTGTTCTTGGTGTCGGCCACGATGTGGACGCGCCGCCCCATCTTGCGCGCCAGCGCGACTAAGCCTCCCGCCGCGCCCACGGCGTCGGCGTCGCTCTGGGTGTGGCCCATGATCAGCACCATGGACGCGGCCCGCACTAATTCGCGCAGGGCGTTGGCCATGACCCGCGCCTTGACCTTGGTGCGCCGCTCGACCTCCTTGGTCTTGCCGCCGTAAAACTCGAAATTGCGTTTTTTCTTCAACACGGCCTGGTCGCCGCCGCGCGACAGCGCCATGTCCACCGCCAGATTGGCGAACTCCAAGCACTCGTGCAGGGACGCGCCCTCGGAGCCGAGCCCCACCGACAGCGTGGCCGGTATGCCGCCGCCGCCGGTCAGTTCGCGCACGCTGTCCAAAAAGGCGAATTTGCCCTCGATAATCTTCTTCAAGCCGCGCGCCTCGAACACGCACAGGTAACGGTCGCGCTCATATTTGCGGACGATGCCCTTGATGCCCGCGTTGAAGTTTTCTATGCGGTCGTCCACGGTGGCAATCAGCACGGCCTTCTGCGAGTCGGACAGCCCCTTGACCACTTCCTCATAGTTGTCGAACGCGATGACGCCCACCACCGGTTCGCGCATGGCCAGTTCGCCGCGTATGCGCGTCAGTTCGGTGACATCGATCCAGTGCAGCAGGGCGGTCACGCCGTCGTCGCCGCCGCGCGCCGCCGTGCCGTAGACCGAGAACTCGCGGTCGCCCAGCGTTACGGTTCTTGGGCAGACGTTCCTGCGCTCGGCCAACCACTCTAAGGTCAGGCCGGTCAGGTCGGTGATGCTCTGCTCGAAAGCGGACGCGGAACGCCCGGTCAAGTGCAGGAAATCCGCGTTGCCCCACAGCAGTTCGGCGTCGTCCAACCGCACCACGCAGGCCGGGAACGGCTGGTTTAGAATACTCATGACCGGCAATATGGTTCCGGGCGGGCTGAAAACGCCCGCCGACTTGCCGACGGCCCCTCGCTGCGCGGCCCTCATGCGGCGGTAAAGGAAGTAGACCAGTATGGTGACCGCCAGTTCACCGACGGCCAGCGCCACGCTGAAAAAAACCGTCGCGGAACTGAACAGCAGCATGACCATGATAAAGATGCGGTTGTTCGGGCCTCTCCTGACGGCGCGGCCCGCCTTCGCTTTTTGAGGTTTCTTCTTCACGCTTTCACGTCCCGGCATCAGCAATTGTTCTTTACTTGGGATATTATATCAGCCCAAGATGAGATATGCAAATTTTTCAAGCCTCGTCAAAACCCGCGACGTTAATCGCGGGTTTTGACGAGGGAGGCTAAGTTGAGGTGATCTATAGTCGAGGCGATCTAAAAGCGTGAGTAAAGCTGTGAGCTGATTATCCGCCAGGCGAGGCGGACGACGCGGCCTTACTCATGTAAGGCAAGGAGGACAACGAAGCATGGCTGATAATCAGCCGCAGATTTGCCACGCTTTTAGATTGCCTCGACTATATAACATATCAGCGGTCCGTTACACTGAACGAGCCGGAGATGCTTGAAAAGCTGATACGGGAATCGGCGTCTTTGTTTTGCAGGGCTTTCTTGTCCGCCTTTTGGTCGTTATACGTCAGATTGCCGCTCTGTGTATTGAATGTGATATTGTAATTCTTCGCGCTGCCGGACAGCTTGACGCTCCCGCCGCCGTTGACCGTATTCAGGCTGATGCTGCTGAAAGTACAGTCCTCAACACTGGTTTTGCCGCTCACGCTGCTGAGTGCGGCTTTGTCGCTGAATGTACTGCCGGTTGCGGTTGTACTGCCGCTCACGTTGTTGAGCGCGGCTTGAGTGAACGTGCTGTCTTTTACGGTTATTTTGCCGCTCACATTGTTGATCGTTGCTCTGCCGCTGAACACAGCGCTGTCTGCGGTCACGCCGCCGCTCACGGCGTTTACCGTTACGCCGCCGACGAATTTACCGCCGTTGATACCGACGCCGCCGCTCACGGTGGTTATCTCCACGACTCCGTTGACTTCGCCGGCGGCGAGGTCAACCTTTCCGCTGACAGTAACAGCCGATACAGCATTGAGTCTTACCGACGCCGGTATCACCAGTTCGACCGTTTGATTGATCTGCTTGTCTTGGGATTTCAGATACTCTTCAAGCCAGCCGTTGCTCTTCCAGCCGTTTTTCGACCGCAGCCACGGGGGCGCGTTGTAATTCAGTTTCAACTTCCCGTCGCTTACATTCAGGGTATACTGATCTTCCATCCACTCGTAGTAACGGATGAACACCTTGTCGCCGCCGCGGGTGATCTTGATGTTGTCGTATATCGTCGCAATGTCAAGGGATGTCACATCGTCGAAATAACGCTCCGTCAGTTTCGCCTGGTCGAACACCAAATGTTTCAACTCGTCAATGCTGTCGTACACTTTCTCATTGGAAGCGTTGAGCGTTCCGCTCCAGTTGTAGCTCATATCCGCGTATGAGCTGTTTATCACTTTTTCCATCTCGGCCATCGCGTCGCTCACGGAGCCGTTCACGCCGTCTATCAAGCCGAGCAGCCCTGCCTGGGCTTTCTCCTTGGGTTCGGCAGGTTCGGGCGTCTCGTTCTTGGGGGCGCGTATGGCGTCCGAGAGGACAGGCAGCCCGTCCGAAATCATGGGGTTTTCGGCGGTCTCCGGGACCTGATCCGGTTTGGCGGCAAAATCGAAGCCGACCAGCAGCCCCACGGCGAACACCAGCGCGCATGTCACGATGAACAACGCCGCGCCGCTCTTCTTGGCCGCGCCGAGAATATTAGAAAACCGTTGCTTTAACATATTCTTCCCTCCGGTAAAATTAGTTGTGAGCGGGCCGCGGCAGGCACGCGGGCCGGCCGCCATGCTCAGAATGATCTCGCTGTACCTTCTTCTCAGCGTCATATCCATGCCGCTGACCGTCTGAGAGTCGCACGCGGTCTCGATGTCCTTGTTGGCCTGCGCCGCCATGATATGGATCACCGGGTTGAACCAGTACACGCCGCGCATAGCCACCAGAGCCAGCTTGTACCATAAGTCGCGGCGTTTGTAATGAGTGAGTTCATGCCGGAAGATGAGCGGCAGGTCTGAATGGCCGCCGTACGAATGGGGGAGCAGAATCACCGGGCTGATGAAACCGGTGAGCATGGGCGAGTGTATGCCCTTGCAGAGCCTTACCCGCACGTCGGCGCGGATGCCCATGTCCGACCGCTCCCGATAAAGCGTGCCGATGACGCCGGGGTCGTCCGAAGGCAAACCCCATTTTCTGACAAAGCGCCTGAACTTGAAATGCACCCGGACGTGATAGATCACAAAGATTGCCAAGCCCAACAGCCAGACCGACAGGATGACAAGCGGGACGCTGATATAGGGCATACGGAACCCGCCGGGGGACGCGGGCGCGTCATACGCACCCTCCGGGACGGGCGCGGACTCCGGTATCTCCGTGATCCAAGGTATGTCCGAAAACTGCGCCGCGTTTTCAAAGGCGGCGGGCGCGGGCACGTCTATTTGAAGCACCGGGCGCGGCAGGAACGTCAGGAACGGGATGCACAGCCCCGCCATAACGGTCACCCACAGCCAGCACCGCCCGCGCGCCGCGAACCATTTGTCGAGTACCGGCGTGAGCATCAGCAGGATGACCACGATGGGCGTGATGATCAGCGTCGTGCTGATCAGCGAAACGATCAGGTTCATTTGGTCACCGCCTTCTCGTCGATGTAGCGTTTCAGTTCCTCGAGGTCGTCTTTTGAGATGGCGTCGCCGGTGTAGAGTGACGCGACAAGGCTTTTGACCGAGTTGCCGTGCAGGCGTTCCAAAAACGACCTGCTCTCGTTTTCGATGTATTCCGCTTCGTTGACCACAGAGGTGTAGATGTTGGCCTTGCCGCTTCTGCGGACGGTCACAAACCCCCGGTCGGCCAGCCTTGACAGGAAATTCAGCACGGTCGTCACCGCCCAGTCTTTCCTGCCGCCCAGCTTATCCATGATATAGGCCGACGTGGTTTCGCCCCCGCTCTCCCAGATGATCTTCATCACCTCGAGTTCCGCGTCCGGTAACCTCGGCGCCGCCATATTCATCAACTCCCGTCTGTACGCGCTTTGATTCTACAATTGCAGAACGACAATATCATTCTACACCTGTAAAACCAAAATGTCAACAGTAAAATAAAAAATATTTTCGACCCGGAGAGGAGTTTTATCCGAATCGGCAAATATTTATCGAATAGCGATATATTTATATTGACAAACACGCCTCACGTGTGCTATGGTAATATCAATAACACACGGGAGGCATGTTTAGTTATGAGAGAACCGCTTGTGAGCCGTATCCTGCGCTATGCCCTGTACGCCGTCTTCGCGCTGGGCGTTGTGATCACCGTCACGCTGCCCTTCATGCTGGACAAATATTTCGAGCTGCTGTACGACGCCTACTCGGTGGAGCCGGGTTACCGCGCGTTTATCACGGTGTTTTTGATGGCCGTCGGGGCCGCCGGGCTTTGGGTGGCGCTGGAGATGATCTTTATGCTGCGCTCGATACCGCTCGGCCCGTTCGTGGCGCGCAACGTGCGGGCTTTGAACCGGGTGGGCGTGATCTTTATGGCGCTGGCGGCGGTGTTTTGGGGCAAGTGTGTAGTGTACGTCACCTTCCTGACGCTGGTGGGCGGCGCGATCTTCCTGTTGGGCGGCCTGTTCGCCTTCACGCTGTCGAATCTGTTCCGGCAGGCCGTGGCGTTCCGGGAAGAGAACGACCTGACCATATAGGGGGCGCGGATATGATCATAGTGAATTTAGATGTGATGATGGCCAAGCGCAAGATTGGCCTGGCCGCGCTGGCCGAGCGCGTGGGCCTGACGCAGGCCAACCTGTCAATACTGAAGAACGGCAAGGGCAAGGCCGTCCGCTTCTCGACGTTGAACCAGCTGTGTAAAGAGTTGGACTGCCAGCCGGGCGACATTTTGGAATACAGGGAGGGCGATTTGCATGAATGAACAGCAAGAAAAACGCGCCGTGACCGCCTTTGAGCGCGTCCTGCTTGCGGCGGCGCTGGCCGTGGCTATCCTGTTTGACAGGTTAGTCGTCAATATGATGTATGAGTTTGAAGGGGACGTCCTGATTGGCGCGGGCGTGTTCTGGCTCTGTTATTTAGCCGGGTTCTACGCCCTTTACTGGGAGCGTTTGAAACGCGACGCCGTGCTGTGGTTCATCGCGGGGTGCGCCGCCGCGCTCTGCGTGTGGAACTTCATCTACGGCAGCGCGGGCGATAACTACGAGTACAGTATGCTCACGTTCTTGGCTGTCCCCTGCGTGCTGATGGCGCACGCGCAAATGACGGCAGGGCGTTATAAGCTGAAAGAGACCGGGCGCATCGCGGCGGCGTGGTTTTTGGGCTGGGTGGCCAGGCCGTTCACCGGGCTGCCCGCGCTGTTCGAGTCGGCCGGCTCGCTGATGGCGGGCGGCAGGCGTCAGACCGCCAAAAAGGCGGCGCTGGGCGCGCTGATCGCGCTGCCGCTGCTGTGCGTTATCGTGCCGCTGTTGAGCGGCGCGGACCTGGTGTTCGGGTATTACTTAGAGCGGCTGACGGCCAGCTTGGAACTGTCCTCAATCATCGGCCACGCCTTTGTGATCGCAATCGCTTTCGGGTTGTTTTACTCGTTTTTGTGGAACGTGGGGTTGGGGCGCAAAGAGAACCCCGTTGAGCGGAAAGACGCGAATATTGACGCCGTTGCGGGGACTGTGGTTCTGTGTACCGTCATAGCGGTCTACGCGCTGTTCTGCGGCGTGCGGTTCACCTACCTGTTCTCGGGCGCCGGGCTGCCGGACGGCATGACCTACTCGTCCTACGCCCGGGAGGGGTTCGCGCAGACGGTGGCCGTGTGCGCCATAAATCTGCTGATTTTCGGCGTATTCCTGCGGTACGGCGGCGGGCGTTTCACAAAGACGCTGCTGGCCGTGCTGCTGGGCCTGACGGGCGTTATGCTGATCTCGGGTATGATGCGGCTGAACCTTTACATCGAGGCGTACGGGCTGA
>Ga0082212_10008857_pt1 | contig 13064 bp, 10 predicted proteins | sample TergutNt197P3_FD_71548 | JGI IMG/M metagenome (GOLD analysis project Ga0082212, IMG submission 71548) | Neocapritermes taracua P3 segment gut microbial communities from Petit-Saut dam, French Guiana - Nt197 P3 | ecosystem: Host-associated > Arthropoda: Insects > Digestive system > Gut ... | reverse complement strand
TGTCCGACCGTTTGGCGACGCTATTTCAGATATTCGGAAAGGATTAAAGAAATAAATATATGTATCATATTATTATTTCAGAGCCTGCCGAGCATGATATACGAAAAGCGGTAGAATATATTGACGAAGAATTACAAAACCGGATTGCCGCCGAAAACTTTCTTAACGATATTGAAAAATCAATTTTATCATTATCTGATATGCCCCTGCGGTATCCGCTTGCCGCCGACGCTCAACTTGCAAGTTGGGGAATCCGGGTTTTTCCGGTAAATAATTATCTTGTGTTTTATGCTGTCCGTAAAAAAACAAAAACTGTCGTAATCGAAAGAGTTTTGTATAAGCGGCGTGATTGGGAAGCAATCTTGAAAAATGATATATAACAAAATTATTACTTCTTTTCCCTCAAAAATATATACGTGTACGCTATCCCCAGAACCATTGCGGCAAGCAAGATATATACCGTGCCTATCTTGAAAAACAACGCCGCTATTATCGTCAGTCCGAGCATGATAAAATAAAATAAATCTTTTTTGTTTTTCTTGTTGAGTTTAAGCACGGCGTTTAATATCAGCAAGACAACCCCTGCCCGTATACCATTGAACGCATACTCGACGTATTTTAAGTTTTTGAACTCATCGAAAAACAACGATATTATGCTGATTATAAGCAGAGACGGCAGGGTTATCCCGATAGTCGCTACTGCCGAGCCTAAAACCCCCGCGATTTTATACCCGACAAAAGTCGCGGTGTTTACAGCTAAAACCCCCGGAGTCGATTCGGCTATAACTATCATGTTGAGCATTTCGTCGTCGTCGAGCCATTTCGTGTTGCTGACAACCTCGGCGTGAATAAGAGAAATCATGGCGTATCCGCCGCCGAATGTGAATATGCCGATTTTGAAAAATTTTATAAACAATAAAAATATGTTTTTTAGTTTGTTATTTATTTTGCTTACCTCTCTTTAATTTATTAATAAAAAACCTGTAAATTTTTCTCGCTGTAAAATCAATTATTATTTTTAACGGTACGCACATAACAAGAAGCCCGGATAAAAATAATAACGCGCTTAAACTTAAATCGTTTAAACTCGCAAGGCTGAAAATATTGTTGAAAAAATACGCCGCAGTAAACAGTCCGGCAGTTGCGGCTACGCAGACCAATGTTCGCAGAACAGTAAACGGCTTGCATGATTTTATTAACGCCATTATGCTTATAAATCCCGTCAAATAGTAATTTATAGTTTTCGCGTGTTCATCGGGGATATATAAAACGGGCGAGATATATTTCACGAATAAAAACATCAGTAAAATTAATATGGCGTACGGCAGAGACCCTCCGATAACGGTGTTCAAAAATTTGCCTTTTAATCTTCTGTGGGTAGGTTCGAGTATTAAAGCGACTCCGGGGAATCCCTCAGCCATCGCGTTAATTAACGTGACCTGTACGGGAATAAACGGGAAAGCCGCCAATGTCAGAACAGATAATATAATCAATAAAGCCGAATACATTGGTTTAACAAAAAATACGCAGGCTGAACGCGTGATATTGTTGACAACGCGCCGTCCTTCCATTACTATGTCGGGCATAACCGAAAAATCCGAATTTACTAAAACAAGCTGTGAAACCTGTCTTGCCGCGTCGCTCCCCGACCCTATCGCAATACTGCAATCAGCTTCTTTTAACGCAAGCACGTCGTTTACGCCGTCGCCTGTCATTGCGACGGTTCGCCCCTGAGATTTAAACGCTTTTATCAATGATTTTTTCTGATTTGGGTTCACGCGTCCGAAAATATCGTATTTTCTTGCCGCTTCATATATTTCTTCGTCTGACTGAATATCTGTCATATCTATATAAGACTGCCAGTTTTCAAGCCCGGCTTGTTTAGCGATGCTTGAGACAGTCAACGGATTATCGCCCGAAATAATTTTAACGTCAACGCCCTCTTTTTTGAAAAAATCGAGGGTTTGTTTTGCGTTTTTTCTTATCGGGTCGCTTAAACTAATCGCGGTGGCAGGGGTAATATCAAGACTTGCCAAGTCCGGCAAATTATCGCTTGTTATCTGTTCTTTGCAATACGCAAAATATAATATGCGTTCTCCCGTGCGGCGCGCCGGGTCGTCGCGCCCTACAATAATATTATTATCATTATTATCCGAATTATCCGACAAAATTTCCGGCGCGCCTAATATAAACGTGCCGATATTCTCAAAAGTTACAGAACTCCATTTGCGGTTCGACGAAAACGCGACTTTTGATTTCACAGTATATAAAAATTCCGGAGCAAATTTTTCTTTCAACGCCATGAAAGTTGCGTTGCTTTCTTCGACGTCCTGCATTGCCCCGACAAAACATTTTATCGCCTGTTCGGCTGATATTGGCAACTGAGTATTTTCAAAATCAAAAATATCGGTCACCTGCATTTTCCCCTCTGTGAGCGTACCCGTTTTGTCGAGACATAAAGTATCGACCCGCGCAAGCATTTCGATGCAGTATAATTCCTGCACCAGAACTTTTTTTGCGGCGAGTTTTATTATCCCGGTCACGAGAGATACGCTTATAAGCAAAACCAAGCCTTTCGGCAAAAGCCCAAGCAAAGCCGCGGCAGTAGTCGTCACAGAATCCGTTATTGTGCTTTTAGCCAGAAAAAGCGATTCAAATAATAATAAAAAAGCTATGGGGAAAATAAAAAATCCGGTGAAATTCGTCACTTTTCTCATAGAATTCATCAGCTCGGAATTTACTTTTTTGTGTTTTTTTGCCCCTGCCGCAAGTTTTGAAACGAAATTGTCTGAACTTACATGCTCCACTCTCGCGTAACATTTTCCGCTAACAACAAAACTCCCGGAAAGCAAAGTGTCTCCGGCAGATTTTAAAACGGGCTCGGCTTCGCCCGTAAGCAAAGACTCGTTTACTTCGATTTCGCCGTAAATAATAACAGAATCAGCGCATATCTGCCGCCCTGTCCGCAACACGGTTATATCATCGAGAACGAGTTCGTCAACGGGAATTTCAGTTTCTTTTTTGTCTCTTATCACGCTTGCTTTCATAGCTGAAATAAGAGAAAGTTTTTCGACTAATTTTTTAGCGCGTATTTCCTGTATAATCCCGATAGACGTATTTAAAAAAATAATCATCAGGTACGACATATTAACCCATGCCCTGACAAGGGCGAGACATATCCCGATAGCTATGTTAAATGCGTTGAACAACGTAAAAATATTGTCTTTGAAAATCTGACCTGTGGTTTTCGTGATTTTTTCCTGTACGGCGTTTGTCAGATTCTGCTTCCGGCGTAATATGACTTCGTTTTCGGTCAGACCTTCGTTATATAATTTATCGAATCTATGAATTTTTTCGTTTTTATTATTCGTAACCAAAAGAGATACCTCTTTATATTTTATAAACAGCGCGGAACGGATTTACCCGTTCCCGAATCATCAAAAATATGTCATAATATATATGATATTATGTTACAATATAGCCTAATTATATTTATTATATCATAATATAATAAAATAATGGAATTAATATTATATAAAGATTCGTGTGTTATATATTGAGATTGTGTGAAATCCCGTGTAAAATATAAGATAATATTTAAAGAAAGCGAGAGTATGTATTTATGTCAAAACCTAAAATAAATATACTGATTGTCGAGGACGACCAGAACACTATTGATTTTATCTCAGCCGTTTTGATTACCGACGGGTATTCGGTGATGAAAGCCTCAAAAGGCAAAAAAGCCATATCTATGACCGCCGACAATAATATTGATTTGATTCTGCTTGATTTGGGTTTGCCCGATATTGACGGTATGCAGGTATTAAAAAGCGTCAGGGAATGGTCGGACGTTCCTATTATTATAATAAGCGCGAGAACAGAAGAATCCGAAATAGTCAAAGCGTTGGATTCGGGGGCTGACGATTATATAACGAAGCCATTATGGATTAACGAATTGCTGGCAAGAATACGCAGGGTTATCAAAACCCAGAAAAAAATTTCCGGGAGCAAAGAAACTACAGAAGATTCATTTACGCTCGGCGATTTGACCGTGGATTATTTCAAGAGAAAAGTAACGAAAAACGGGGAATACGTGCATCTTACCCCGATAGAATATAAAATCGTGGTTTTGCTGTCAAAAAACGCGGGGAGAGTGATGACACATGATTTTATAATAACGCATGTATGGGGCGGATTATACGAGAGCGACGACCAAGTATTGCGCGTGAATATGGCGAATATACGCCGTAAATTAGAAGACAATCCCGCACAGCCACAGTATATCCAGACAGACGTCGGCATAGGTTACAGAATGATTGAGCCGAAAGAGTAAAATTATTTTTGATAAATACGGAACATTTAAAAATTATCGCCGTCTAATTATACAACATAATTTATTACCGATAATATTTAAGAATCAGGGAGCGTGTGTTTATGAAACCGAAATTTATGAAAATTATAATTTTATTTCTCGTGGCAATGATGATTATTCCCGGACTGGCTTGCGAAAAACCAACTGAAATAAAAACAGAAAATCCCGAAAAAATAACGGAATCTAAAGAATCAAAAGATTTAAAAGAAATAAAATTTGATTTACTGGCTGATACAAAAACTATAGAAACAACTGATTATATTGAGTTTTACGTCGGGAATTCCGTTTGTCATGTAAACGGCAAAAAAACAAAAATCGACGCAAATAATCAAAACGTCGCGCCTTACTTAAAAAACGGGCAGGTATATTTGCCCCTGCGTTTTATGGCGGAAAGTTTTGGCGGGACTATTGAATGGGACGATAAAATTAAAACCGCGATATTAAAAACCAAAAAAGGAAAAATATATAATATCGCCGCTAACTTAAATTCAGAATTGAAAGACGACAGGACTTATGTCCCCTTTGAAACAATTTCGGAAATTTTCGGCAAAAGTATGCTTTACGAGCGCGGACTGATTATTATAGGCGATGAAAAACAACTGCCCGATAAAGTTAAAGACAAAGCTAAAATAGACAAGTTAATCACGGACTTTACGGGGATAACAAATATCGGGACAAAAGAAAAATTCGTCGAGTTATTAGGTTTTGACCCCTCAGAAGAATATAAATATTATAATTATTCCGGCATTTACGACGATGAAATTTGGCTTGATTATGATATGTCTATGGGAATAGTTGCCGCGACAGGTGAACCCATGGACCAAGTTGAAACGGAAGTTGTCGCGGATTCGCCTGCCCCGGCAAAGGCTGACGGCGGTTCTGATGAAAATACGGGTTTAAGTTCAGATGATTCCGCTGATTTTTCCGAGACTAACACTCAGGTTAAAGGAGTTGACGAGGCTGATATAATCAAAACCGACGGACAGTATATTTATTATGTGAGAAATCAAACTATAGAAATTGTCAAGGCTAATTCCGACGGGAGTTTTGAATATATGTCCTCGTTTGAAATGCCTGAAAATGATTATTTTAATTTCAGCGATATATTTGTTGACGGCAATAAAATAATCGCAATAGGAGGTTATTATAATCATAAAGCCAACGGATATTATACAAAAGCCGTAGTAATCAATACGGAAGATAAAAAATCTCCGAAGTTTGAGCGTTCTGTCGAAGTTATGGGCAATTACGTGACTTCGCGTAAAATCGGCTCCAGCGTTTATTTTACAGTAAACCAGTATATTTACGGTTATTTCCACGATGATATAACGCCGGTATACTGCGATACCGCCAAATCTGACGATATTATTGAAACAGGTTATGAAAATATACGCTGTTTCCCGGCTATTTACGACAGAAGTATAACTTCGCTTGTCGGGTTTAATATCGACAGACCGGACGAAGAAGCTTTTATCGAAACTTTTTTGGGCTGCGGGAATAATATTTATATGTCTGAAAAAGCGATGTATATCGCGGGGATAAGCTATAACAAAAATACCGGAGAACACGAGACGGTTATAAATAAATTTATGGCTGACGACGGCAAGCTTGTTTTCGTGAAAACAGGGACTGCGCCCGGTAATATTTTAAATCAGTTTTCTATGGACGAATATAATTCTTATTTCAGAATCGTTACAAACGTTAACAGTTATAAAAACGGCAGGTATGATACATATAACGGTTTATATATTTTTGACAACACGATGCAGATTATAGGGCAAATAGACGATATTGCTCCCGGCGAGTATATTTATTCGGCAAGATTTATGGGTAACAGGGCGTTTATGGTTACGTTCAGAACGGTTGACCCGTTATTCGCGCTCGATTTGTCAGACCCAAGAAATCCTGTTGTTATGGGCGCGCTTAAAATCCCCGGTTACAGCAATTATCTGCACCCGTACGACGAAAATCATTTGATTGGTTTCGGCAAAGACACAGTAGTCGATTCATACGGCGGGGCTTTTTATACAAGCATGAAAGTATCGCTTTTCGACGTGACTGATATAACCAACCCTATTGAAATGTTCGTTGAGACTATCGGCGACAGGGGGACTGAATCCGAGTTGTTATATAATCATAAAGCGTTGCTGTTCTCGAAAGAAAAAAATCTTCTGGCGTTCCCCGTAGTCGTTTATGAATCCAAAGAAAAAGCGGTTGACGGTAAAATGCCGCAGTACGGGACGTTTGCTTTTTCGGGAGCGTATGTGTATGATATTGATTTGACAAAAGGGTTTAGTCTCCGAGGCAAAATAAGCCATCTGACTAATCAGGATATGCTGAAATCGTCGGATTGGGGCGGTAATACTGATTTATATATAAACAGGCTGATAACTATACAGGACAGGCTCTACGCCGCGTCAAACGGGAAATTAACGTCGCATGAGTTAAAAACGCTGAAAATACTCGGCGAATTGAGTTTTAACGACAGATAATAAAAATAAAAGTTAATATCAAGTAATCTTGTTTAAATACCTAAAATTTTTGTAGGGCACACATTAATGCGTGCCCTACGATTATTTTTATTCCTCACGCGAGATATTCCAGCATATCAAGCGTCACTTCGTATTTTAATTTCTTCTCGTTTTCATATAATTTATACTCATGATACATGCAGTCGCTCAAATGGCAGAGTTCGTTTCCGTTAACTCCCGCGACATGCGGGGTTAAAATTACGTTCTCTAAATTATAAAGTTCGCTGTTTATCTCAGGCGGCTCAGGCTCTGTTACGTCTAATATCGCCGTAAGGGTTTTATTGTTTTTTAACGCGTCTGTCATGTCGGATTCAACAATCTGCGCTCCCCTGCCCGTGTTTATAAACGTAGTATAATCGCGCATTAAATCAAAATGAGTTTTGTTGAGCATTCCTACGGTCGAAGGCAGATTCGCAACGTGGTTTGAAATAACGTCGCATGTTTTGAATATTTCTTCGAGGGAAGCTTTTCTTACGTTCATAATTTCAGCGTCTTTTTCCGATAAATACGGGTCATATACCAGTATATCTGTCATTACTCCGAGATTTTTCAGATTTAATATAACTTTTTTCCCGACTGCCCCCGCTCCGAGAATACCGATTTTTGTATTGTAATTGCCTTTATATTTTTCGCCCGTGCTTCTGTTCATGCCCCACCAGTCCTCAGGCTTTTTTACTTTCCCTAAAATTTTATAAAAGCCTTTGCATGATAAAATAATCTGCGATACGGTATATTCCGCGACAGGTATGCCGTTTACAATCCATGCCGAAGTTATTTTTATCCCGCTGTTCAGATAATCCCTCGCGAAATACCGCACAGACCCTGCCCCGTAAAATATCACTTCGCATTTTTTGAAATATTTCGCAATATCGTCTCCGGTCATTTTAGGCATACCCCATGTCGAGAATATATATCTGCATTCGTTTGTAAAATTTTTATACTGTTCTATGTTGTTTAAATCAATAATTGCCGTATCTGCCGGAAATTCGAGTTCGTTTTTTAGTTTTTGCATTATTTCGGCGTTATTGCCGTAAACCCGGTCTACCGAGCCTTTATTTTCGCATAAAAATACCGTTTTGTTTTTCGTGTTCATATAAAATCAACCCTCCCGATTTTAAAATAAAATCATAGCCATTTGACTAAAAAATCATACGCTTTCGCGCCTGAAATCTGATGTTCGCCTTTGAATATATCAATATCTATTTTTTCTTTCGTGTTTAATTTGCCGTAAAGATTCTCTAATCTTGCGTATGAAGATTTTACCGCGTCGAGCGGGAATATATTGTCGTCGGTACCGGCTTCTATCAGCATTGGACGCGGGGCGATAAGCCCGAATAAATCAGCCATTTCACCGTTGTTTACAATCCCCGGTATGAAATTATCCACACAGTGATATATGCTCATAACGCTGTCTTTGAACGTGCATAAAAAACCGCTGACGACGCACGTTTTGATTCTTTTTTCGTAAGCCGCGAAAAACGACGACGCAAGCCCTCCGCCTGAAATGCCCATTACGCCGATTCTTTCAGAATCAACGTCGCCGCGGCTTATGAGATATTCGAGCATTCTTTCAGCCTGCCAGACTCTTATGCCAGCCATTGTTTTTTTGTACATCAATAATTGGGTCGAGAGCATAAAACACGAACTGCCGTCCCTGCGATGATTTTCGTTTGGGGAAAGCATCAATTCTCCGAAACCGAATAATTCCGGAGCGGCAACGATAAATCCTCTTTTTACTAATTCCACCGCGAAATTCTTCTGATAACCTTGGTCAATATCTTTTGGTTTTTCTTCGCCGTTTTCCGTCAGTCCGACTATATCGGCGACCCCGTAGCCGTGTCCTGTCAGAGCTATCACGGCGGCGTTTGATTTTTCCGAAGATTTTGCGTTGTCGGGGACTAATATATACGCGGGAGCTTTAAAATTTTCGTCAACCGTATATTCGATTTTTACTCTTGTATATCCGTCACATTGTTTTACATATAATACAGCCGGCTCTAACGGGAAATTTTTTGGCATTTCTCCGAGACATTCTGTATATGATTCGTACATGCCTTTGGAAAATTCCTGTAAATCCTGTTCGTTTTGTATTTCGTCGATGTTAAATTTAGCTTGGTTTGACTGATATAAATGCTCCATATAATTGTCAACGTTGTGATTATAAGACATAAAACTTTCTCCTTTTTAATTTATTTTTATTTAATCAATAAAACAAATTTTTGTCATATCGGGTTCGTGAGGCGCGCCCGATTTTTCGGCGTATCCGACTAATACAGCCATACCAAATTCCCAGTCGTTTGTAAATTTCGCTCTTTGTTTGAATTCTTCGCCTTTCGGTCCGCTGAACGGTATCGCCGCCATGCCGCATATAACATTCCCAAGTCCGAGAGCAGCCGCCGCAAGCGATATATTTTCGCTGACTATGCCAATATCAAGGTCAGTACCGGGCTTCTTAAGTATCAGAAACATGCACGGGGCGTTATAATATAATTTGCCGCCGCGGTTCATGAATCTTTCGTATGTTGATTTATCCTCGGATTCTGATAATATTCTCATTCCCTCAGCGTCCATTTCGTCGATGAAATTTTTGTCTTTTAGAATATTTATTTGCCAAGGCTGACGGTTCATTGCGCTGGGCGACTGGATTGCGGCTAACGCTATTTTTTCGAGTTTGTCTTTTTCGATTGGCTTGCTTTCGTAAGCGCGGCATGAATAACGGGTTGCGATAATATTAAGAGTTTCGTTCATATATTTTTTCCTTTCTTGTTTTAAATATATTATTATTTTGATTTTAATAGCAAAATTAAATTATAATTGTTTTTTCTCTTGACTGTTTTGCAAATTTATTGTAAAATTTATTATATTGATTTAATTAATTTAATTGATAAATTTTGAAAGTGAGGCGGCGGGATTTGCTTAAACAAGCTGTTCGTTCGGTTTTTGTAATATTGAAATACGCGAGAGTTCCTACTATTTTTACGCTTATTTTAAGATTTATTCAGGCTTTTGAAACGCCGCTGAGTATTTTTTTCACGGGTAAACTCGTTAATAATATCGGTTTTTACATAAACGGCACAGGCTCGCTTCCGGAAGTTATAAAATGGGCTGCTCTTTTGGTTTCGGTTATGTTGTTCTCCGCTAATTCCGGATTGTTTCTTGGATTGGCTGAAATTTATACGCATAAAACCCTAAATAAAAATTTCACGGGCGTAGTGCTTGAAAAATTCAGAAAACTTGAATATTCGTGTTTTGAAGACCCGGACGTTTTAAACACGCTTGAACGCATGGGTTCAGAGCCGCATTTGCGTATATATTATCTGTATAACAACACGATAAGCGCGGTTTCTACGTTTATTTCTTTGGCAGGCACGGCGGTTGTTTTTACGCAGGTTTCGATTTGGTTCGCGGTCGTGTATTTTATACTTCTTGCGCCTATTTTATGGTTTAACTACAAAGCTATAGAAGCAAGGCAGAGACTTTGGAATACTGAAATGCCAAACTGGAGAAGAAGAACGTATTTATCTGCGTTGCTTGCGGACAAACACGCCGAATTTGAACTCAAAACTTTCGGGGCGATTGGGTTTATTTTATCAAAATGGAAGAAAATAGCCGACGATTTCAGACGTGAATATGTAAGTATGCGAATAAAATCGAGTAAATACGGCGTTTTTCATGTTATAACGCTTGCAGTCTGGGCTGTGTTTGTTATATTATTTATGATATTCGGATTTCTGGACGAGACTAATCAGACCGTAAATATCGGCGTATTTGTCGCGTGTATCACTTCTATCGGGGCTATACTCAACAGTTCGTCAGTTATGAGCGGCGCGTTTTCACAGGTCTCGCAGGATTGCCTTGAAATGAAACATTACGATATATTTATGGGTTTGCCGGAGGTTGCGTTCGTAGGGGACGGCGTCTTCGACGTCCCGCCGATAAAAACCAACGTAAATTCAAATAAAACCAATATAAATTCAAATTTACGGCGCGCCGAGGGCGTCGCGCCCTACACAATAAACGCTCCGCATATAGTATTTGATAACGTATATTTTTCATATCCCAAAACCGATAAAACTGTTTTAAACGGCGCGAATTTCGAGATATTACCGGGGGAACGCGTTGCCCTTGTGGGTGAGAACGGCGCGGGGAAATCCACGATAGTTAAGCTTTTATGCGGGTTATACAGTCCAAACAGCGGAGATATTTATATAAACGGAGTTTCGATTAAAGAAATTCCGTCGGCGCAACTTCGGAAAGTATTCAGCGTGGTTTTTCAGGATTTTTGCGGTTATGAGCTGACTTTACGTGAAAATGTGGCGTTTGGGAGTATTGACAAATTAAACGATGACGATGCGATTAATAAAGCATTAACAGACGGGTTATGGACGGAAACGCAAAATTTGACTCTTGATTCAAACCTTGGCAAATTAGAGGACGACGGAACTGATTTATCCGGCGGTCAATGGCAGAAAGTCGCGGTTTCACGTTCGATTTTAAGCGACAGCGCGTTTATTATCCTTGACGAACCGACTGCGTCTTTAGACCCTGTCGCCGAGAGCAAAATGTACGAAACTTTTCAATCGGTACTGCAAAAACGGGGCTGCGTGATGATTTCGCACAGGCTCGCAAGCGCGAAACTCGCGGATAAAATCGTTGTGCTTGACAACGGCATAGTTACGCAGACAGGCACTCACGCAAAATTGATGTCGCAGGGTGGGTTGTATTGCGATATGTTTACGGCGCAGAGCGCGTGGTATGTGAATTAATTAAATAATGGAGGTAATTTTTATGACGAACAAACAAATAAGATATGAAATCATGAAATATTTAGCAAATAATTTAGGTTGTAACGCAGATGATTTTTTAAGTGATACAAATAAAGTATATTTGAATGACAATCCGGAAGACGAATTTTTTCGCATGATGTGCTTCGGAAACGCGGCAGTCGTCAGAGCGCATGAAGAAATATGTAATTGGTGTAAGAATTTTGTGTCAAAATATATAGGATTTCGTTGCTTTGATGGCGTTCAAATGTCATTTATCTGCCGCGAACTCGCAAAATATGATTATACTGTTTCATGCGGACAGGGTGCAATTCCTGACATGAATTTTATCCGGAACAATAAAAGCGGGTTATATAATTTGCGTATTATCAAAAAAAATGAAGTTAAACGATTTTATTCAGATGAAATATACGGGAGTTTTTACCCTGATGATAAAGAGTGGCATATGTTGAATTATGAAGAAGAAACCGAGTACATTGTCGCAAACTATGATAACAATAAAGTCACAGGTTTTGCGACAGCGGACAGATGTACGGATAATATATATGAACTTGGAGTCGAAACGCTTCCCGAATATTGCCAAAAAGGTATCGCAACAGCGGTGACGACTGAACTGACAAATTTACTTCTGAGTATGGATATTATTCCTTATATTGGTTTTGCGTGGTCTAATATTGCTTCAAAAAATACAGCCATAAAAAGCGGCTACATATTGGTACGTTCAAGTATGGAAAGTAGTAGGGGCTCATGGTTTGAAAAAGTTTTTCGCGGTGAAACAGAATAATATAACCATTTATAACATAATTCAAGCAGGACGAGGTGAGAAAAATAACCGAAATATCTGATAAACCTGAAAAGAAAAAAATAAAATATTTTAATATATACGGCAAGGTGCTTAAAAATTATTTTAAGTTTGCGCCTGTTTCGTCGGTTTTTACGTTGGTGAATTATATCGTCGGGGGATTATTCCCCGCGTTTACGGCGTATGCTCTCGCATCGCTGTTTGACGAAGCGTATAAGATTCAACAAGGTGTTAATACGTCAAATAACTTGTTGTTCTGGGGATTGTTTTATCTTGTCGCGTATGTTGTCAATAATTTTTTGATTTTTATTACCGACCTTGTTATCGAACTCGGAGCGGATAAACGTCAGGTGCATTACAGATATCTGATGTGCGTAAAATTGTCGCGTATGCCGCTTATTGATTTTGAAAACTCTACTATAAAAGATATGCAGCAAAGAGCCGAAGAACATTTATACGGCGGTGTAATGGACAGAATTATAAGAAATAGTTTGCGTCTTATATTTTTGAATTTATTAAATTTTATAACTTTGTCCATAGTATTGGCTCGATACAGTTTGTGGTTTATCCCGTTA
>Ga0082212_10008856_pt1 | contig 13067 bp, 23 predicted proteins | sample TergutNt197P3_FD_71548 | JGI IMG/M metagenome (GOLD analysis project Ga0082212, IMG submission 71548) | Neocapritermes taracua P3 segment gut microbial communities from Petit-Saut dam, French Guiana - Nt197 P3 | ecosystem: Host-associated > Arthropoda: Insects > Digestive system > Gut ... | reverse complement strand
ACGGACATTGCGGAGCACTTTAATTTGTTCCGCTACCTTAACCATACCTACCGTTTCCTAAAAACGACCCAGAAGGTAGCGCCCCTGGCCGGGAGGGACCTTGAAATTGCCCTCCATTTTATCGAGAAAATTGGGCCTTTGGCTGGCCTCTCAAAAGTCTATTACAATGACGAGTCCCGGATTGTGGTACTGTCCGGCCCCCTGGCGGGGCTCGAGGGCAACATCGTCAAAGTGGACAGGAGGAAAAAACGGGCAAAAGTCAAGCTGGACGTCTATGAGGACTCCTTTTTAATCGACCTTGGCTTTGAGGTGATAGAAATGGCTAACAAGCAGAAAGCGTCATGATAACCAAAGCGACACTGGCTAAAGATCTCAAGCGGCACAACCTGTCTTACAGGACGGCCGCCCTTTGCGTGGACCTCCTCTTTGAGTCAATCAAGGGGTACCTGTCAGAGGGCGAACATATTGAAATACGGAATTTCGGGACATTCAGCATTTCAAAAAGGGCACCGAGAAAAACGGCGCTGAACGGCCAGCGCGTAATCCCCGCCCACGGCAAGGTAACGTTCAGGCCGTGCGAAAAGCTCAGAAGGTCCGCCTGGGGCCCCATACATGACAACCCAAAATGAGGCATTTCCTTTTTGAAGACAAAGATTACCGGATCAGGGCAACGTTCAAAAAGAGGCGGATCCGGGACCCTGCCCTTGAGCTGGCACGGCTGCTTAAAAAAAGACACAAGGGGCCTTCTGGCGGACGTGCCCGTAAAACCGACTTAAGGCAAAGGTGAACCGCGAAGATGCAGTATTCAAATAGTATCGAAGCGCATAAAGTCCAGCTGGAGAAATACCTTGTCAGGGAGGGCGCGGGGCTTGACGGGGAGAGGCCGGGGCTTTTTGGTACGGATCCTGCCGTGTACCAGGCTAGCATGGTAGGGAAAAATTTTAGGGTGTTCTTAAGCCCGGAATCTCCGGACGTTGACATAAAAAAACTGGGTGAGGATTTTATCAGGAATCTTGAACAGCAGACGGGCTACCGTTTTTACTGGCAGGGGGCCTGCCACTACAACACGGCGCACCCCCACACCCACCTCCTGATAAACGGCGTAGATAAAAACGGCAGGGAGGTGAAATTCCCCAAAGATATTGTTAAAACTTTTATGCGTGAGGCCGCCCGGGGGCTCTGCACTACCCAGCTCGGGGAGCGCACCATGGAGGAACTGGAAATTGAGAGGGAGAAGGAGCTATCGGCCCCGCGCTGGATAAAACTCGACAACCATATCCATACTATTTGCAGCGGGCTTAACTTTATAAGGCCGGGCGCGATAACGTTCGACAGGAAACGCACCCTCGTGCGGCTTGAGTCCCTGCGGCTTCACGGCCTTTGCTCCTATGTTAACGGTGAGTATGTGTTCAGGAAAAACTGGGACGAGGACTTAAAAAACAATTCCAGGTACAACTGCTTCCTTAAGGCAAGGGGGGAGCTGCTGCACTCCGAGCCTTCCGCTCTTTGCCTGTACAACGGCGAACAGGGGCAGATCACCGGGAAGGTAACCAAAATATACCGCCCCGACGACGACGCGAGCGACAACCATGTTGTTGTCATCGAAAGCCCGGACGGCAGGGCCTACTTTATACCCCTCTTGAAAAAACCTGAAATGTATGACCTCGGCAAAAAAACCATTGCGGAAGACGGGAAAATCAAGCTTGGCAAGTCCCCCTTGGCAGAGGGCGAAATAATAACCGTTAAAACCTACCAGACGCAAAGGGGCAGGCTGACCCCGGTCTTTTTGAAACAGGACATAAAGTCAATGCAAAAGGAAATGCAGAAGGGCAATTATCCCGGGCGACCCACATCGGCAACAGCCCAGGGCAAAGGAGCGATACATGAAAGGCAGTCAAAATAATACACCTGTTGAACAGAAGCTTGCCGAAGCTTCAGCATTGCTTAGGGAGACGGCCCTGCAATTTAGTAAAGTAGGGCTAGAACTTGATTTTGAAATTACAATCAGAACTCAAGTTCCAGTTTGCATTTCAAATTTAGAAATTAACCCTGGAGAAAAAATATCCCCTTCAATATAACATTTAAAATGTTCAGCAAGTTTTGGTATTGGTTTTTCGCTCATCATGGAAAAAGCTGGTTTCATGCCTTGAAAAGCCATAATACTAATCTGGTTTTGGATGTGTAACTCTGCTGCTATCAATGCCATTGCCTTTTTCGTTTCTTCGGTCATTTTGCCCCTCCTCTGGGAAAAATATGTTGGTTGTTTATTTATTATACCATGGGAGGGGCATTCTAATACCTGAATATGCCTGACAAAGAAAACAGTTTACCAGCTCTCTTTGAGGATATAGAGAAAAATGATATAATCTCTGACAAACAACTTGACAAATTAGGAGCGTTATATGGATCAAGCAAAAAATACGAACGAAAGCTTCGCGCAGCTGCAAACCGTATATCCGGAGCCCCGCTGGGACGCCAAGATGTATCTATCCGAATCGGATTTGAAAAAGGAAGCCCAAGCCTTAAGCCAGGAATCACTACCGTCCCCTTCGGAGCCCTCTCAGAATTAAAAAAATAAATCAGTAGAAGGGCATCGGCACGCCGCTCGCGGAGGACATCCTTAGGCACAAGCGCATTAATTACCGGCAGTACCTGCGTCCGGACGCCCCAAAGGACGCGCCGCCCATGGGCGCCGCGCCCTCCATGCCCCAGCAGCCCGTCTTTGTGCCGCCGTCCCAGGCAGCTGCGCCTGCGGCTGCCCCTTCTTCTTCCCCCTCTTTTTCCGCGCTCCCCAAATTGGCCGCGTCCGTTATACTCGATGCCGCCGCAGGCGTCCAGGGCAGGTCAAAAAGCGGGGAGGGGAGGCAGGCCAGGCAGCTCGCGAAAACGCTCGGCGTAGGCGTAACGACGCTCTACGAGGCGAAAAAGCTCCTTAAGTACGGCGGGCCCGGCCTTATAGGGCAGGTCAGGGACGGCACGCTCTCGCTTAAAAAAGCGTGCAAACTCCTTAATCAAAAAGAAAGAGCAGTAGAAGAAAATGTTGGATAAATTTCCTTTACAGATCGTTTCAGGTATATTATACTGTTTATTAATTAAGTCATGGGTTTTTTAAAAACACAATTATAATACTGCTCAACTATTTTAATAAGGGATACCATGGATAAATACATAACAGGCCAATATGCCCTTAATATCCACCATTCAGGCAAAAAAGACGAGCCTTCCGGCGATTGGCATGGCGCTATTTGGGACAACATTAAAGAGCTGCCGCATAAAGACGTAAAGTATGCAGGCGAGGGCTGCTTCATTAATACATTCCACATTTGGGGCGATTTTGGGGTATATGACGATACCGAGCACCTAAAAAATTGCAACTTTATTATAAAAGAAAAGAACGTGTATGTTGCGAATTATTACCGGGCAATACTTGATATGGTTTATGAGAGCCTAATGAAGTATAACGAAATTATTAATCTCAATTGTATTACTTACGACTGTTTAGATAATGACGAACAGGTTATGCTGGTTGTAAATAAAGCAAAAATTCTTGAAAAATATTTAAATAGTAGTCAAATTATTGAATTAAAAAAATGGTTTTATAACGAAACGCATTACGAGGAGGTTAGGAAAAATAGGATTTATGAATATTAATACGAAATATTTAAAAAATATTCTAGATGAAATAGCTTTTTTTATTTATAACATTAGGATGAAAATAGCTGGGAAAAAGATATATAACCATAAAAATAGGCCAAAAAATAAAATTATAAAAAATATTTCACCTTATATATTTTGGGATATGAACATTGACCTTCTTGATTATAAATATCACTACCAATATATTATTGAACGTATAGTTATATATGGAAATTCCAAAGACGAACAATTAATGTACAAATTATACCCAAAACGAAAAATAATAAAATGTATTACAAAACTTTATATTTACAATGATACCGTCATTGAATATTATAGCTCGGTTTTTGACTTAAAAAAGGAGGATTTTAAATGCTATGGAAAAATACCGTCTCACGTAAACTGCTAGATCATTATTATAAAATAACTAATGATCATATGTTTGATGATTATTTTCTTGTTGGCGGGACTGCACTTGCACTTCAATTAGGGCATAGGGAATCTACAGATATAGACTTATTTACACTTAAAACACAGGACAATGAAAAATATTTAAAATATTTACAAGACAATTTTAAAAATGTTGAAATTATTAATAATAGTAAAAATATTTTGCAGATTGTTGTTGATGAAATTAAGATTGACCTAGTTTCAGTAAAGGGTAAATTAATAGAACCGCTAAAAAAGAAGATAATATTACTATGTGTGGTATAAAAGACCTTTCAACAATGAAATTATTGACTGTACAAGGTAGAAAAAAAGCAAAAGATTATATTGATGTAACATACTTAATAAAAGAATTATCATTAAAGTCAATGTTCGATATTTATAAACAAAAATCACCAGATGTTAATATAGAAAATATTAAAACAGCCTTACTAGAGACTAACAGCATTAATCTTTATGAATGGTATGGCGTAAAAATGTTTAAAAATGATATTGAAATATTTGAAATCCCCAAATTTTTAAAAAATGAGATTAATAATTACAATAATAAAATTGATGTTCATTCCCAGCCACAACCACAAAAAAAAGGACGATCTTTGTAATGTTATTATACAAACAAGCAATTGTATATTGCATATAAAAACTTTTTTTAGGAGCAGTATCATGAAAAAATCCATTATCTTATTCGCAATTGCATTAGCATTAACCATTGCCGCCTGTAGCAAATCTGGCGCGGCAGCCGGATCGTCGGATTCGGATGAAAAGAAAGCGATCGCGGCAGTGGAAAAATATTTTAACTGTATTGGGAACGATGATTTTGTAAATATTAAAAAATATGCAAATAGCGGTGGTGTTGATATTGCTATGTTCATTAATGCTTTTTCATCTGAAGCAGATAAGGAATTAATGAAAAATTATAAAGTCGATGTTGTTGAAGTTGAATTTGAAAATAATAATTACTATATTACCGTTAATTGTGTTTCCGGTACTGAACGTATTCAGTTTATTAAAGAAAATAATATTTGGCTTGTTAATGACTTTATTGCTAAAACAAAATAACACGCCTTAAAAGTTTTATTTTTATGCCGCCCTTCTGGGCGGTTTTTTACATTAATAAAGGCTTATATTTTTTAGGAGGTTTTTATGAAAAAGTTCTTTTTTGTATTATGCGTATTACTGGCTGTTGCCCCAGTGTTCAACGCGGGCGCACAGGGGATACCGGTTATCGACGCCGTTTTGAATACAACGACGCTTGGACATGGCATTGAGAGCGCCATACATTTTGCCCAGCAGATATATCAGACGGTTCAGAGCGTACAGGAGATGTACAGCCAGACACAGCTTATGATAAAACAGGCGGAGAGAGCCGTCAAAAACATCATGTCTGTTACGGACATACGCAGTTTCGACGACTTTATGCGCTGGACAAACAGGCAGCTCTACATGGCACAGGACATAGAGGGGCGTTTTAACAACCTGGGGGTCGTAATAGGCGGGAAAAAGTTCTCGGCAAAGGATATTGACGATATACCGGGGGCGCTCCGCGAATCCTTCGACGACTCCTACTGGTCAAGCCAGTTCACCGAGTCCCAACGCATGGAAATGTACTCCAAGCTTGGCCTTTCCCCGGCAAATTTTATGTACCTGCAGAAATGGAAGCAGCGGGAGGACGAGTTCGCCAAAAATGCGCAGTTTATGTCCGAGATAAACGAGGAGGAGCTACAGAAAGCGGCAGACATGTATAACGCGCTTGCCGAGGAGTACGCCATAAGCAACGAGGACATGGACATAAACCAGATCATGAAGAACATGCACATCACAAACATGCGCACGGAGCTTGCCATCCGTGAGATGCTGGTGCAGATGGCAAAAAAGAACGAGTACGACGTCGCCCAAAGCAAACTTGGGGCAGTCCCCGCTAACAAGCCCCGGCTACCTGACACCTATGACGCCGACTACTGGGAGCCAATAGCAGAGGGCAAAGGCAGATATACCGACTAAAAAGCCGGGAAGGTAACCTATGAACAACGTCAACACCTCCTTTTACCTGGTCTTCGATAAAATTATCGAGCTCCAGACATTTTTCCTGGCAGAGGCATGGAACATAGGCAAGGTCGTTCTCCTTATCTCCATACTTTCCGCAGCGGTAAACTACGCAATGACAGGAACAGGTCTTAAGGAGAACGTCATAAAGCTTACCAAGGCTATTTTGTTTTTTGTTGTCGTTATGAACGTTTACCCGAACATCATCAGCTGGATCACGTCTTACACGTACAACCTGGCATTAGGCTCGACGGCTTCCATAAAAGGCTCTGTTACCAACATGCATTCAATCATCAGGCAGGAGTCCCTTGACGAGCTTCGCCTTTTCATTGAGCGGGGCGGAGGCAAGGTCGGCCATGCTGTTGCCATGGCTACCGGCAGGAGCGGGCGTGAAATTGCGCCAAGCCCAGGGACCATTAAAACGCTTGTTGACAAATACGACACGGACACGCTATCATTTTTTTTAAAGGAGGTTGGCCTCTATGACGGCAACATTAAAGCGCTCACCGAGCCGGAAGCAAGGGCACTTAGAAGGGCCCCGTCCCTTGACGAGGCAAGAAATAGAATCCTTGCGGCAAGACAAGCGAGAAACGCACAAATGGGCTCAAGAGGCCCTCAAAAAGATGAATATCAAGCCCCCCAAATAAGCCCACTCGACATGCACCACCGGCGCAAATTCCGCCGGTAGCAAATATAGCATTTTTTTTATTGAAAATATCTTAATAGCTAGCCTTAATAATGCAGCCTTTTAGAGTTAACACTCCTTCTTTCGGCCTCCCAGGGGAGCTTGTCATAACCATACCAGATGAGCCGCGCTTCTATTCGCTATACGCGGACGGCGCGTTTTCACGTAAGACGTACATTAGGGAGGAGGCCGCCTCCCTTTTCTCCTACGCGCCCGGCGCCGCCGTGTTCCTTTACTACACATACCCGACGCACCGCGCGGCTACCCTCGTCAGGGCAGCCCCGGGCAATGCGGGTTTGCCGGGCCTCTCCATGCGCGTCTGCGTTGTCTGGACTGTGCACGCTTCCAAAGTGGACAAGCTTAAGCGAGCGGTAGCCTACCTTAACAAAAACGCCGGGGGCGCTTACCGCTTCGGCGACGGTTTTTATATGCGCCTTTATTTTATCCTTTTACAGCGCGGGAAGCTTAATTATGTAGCGCTTAAGAAACTTGCGGGGAAACAAAATGTGTAACTGTTACGCCTCTATCGACAGCGAGCTTAAAAAGATCCACGGGGGGAAGATCTCCCTTTATACCGGCGGCCATTTTGGCTACATAAGGGACGGGGGATCCCTTGCCCTTAAAATCGCCATCCCCTTCAATTTCGAGCATGACCATTCTCTATGCAGCTCCATTACCGTTTCCGGGCATCACCTCGTTACCGCTCGCTTTTGCCCTTTCTGCGGCGGCAAGCTGTAAATGTTTTATTGACTTAACTCCCTAATTTGCTATAATTATTTTTAATGGCTACCCATTTTTTAAAACATAAAAATATCAAAGTTGCCGAATTGACTATCGAAGACGGCGAAATATACGAAATTTCCGTATTTGAAAAAGAAAGGCTCCCATTCCTTAATGAAGAAAACATAAATAAAAATATTAAGCTTATTAATTCCTGGGCTGCAAACCGCGGTATCCCCCTAAGCAGGGAAGGGTACGATAGGCTCATTGAAAAATACCATGTTCATTCAACAAAAGAGCTTTCAATACTTGGTATGGGGCTTAACCTCACCGACCATTATTGGGTTTCTGGCATAAATGATAAAAGGCAATGGGTAGATGTTAATTACCATGATAATGGTTTTTCACACCGCCTTGGCGAATTAATTCCAGAACTTGAAGAAAATGATGGCAGCTTAATGAACCCTGACTTTTCAAGTAATGGTCATCTAAAAAAAATATGGATCATTGAAGACGGCAAGCGCTACCTTTTAAAAGCCGGAGGAAGCGACCTTAACCAAGAGCCATTTAACGAGCATATCGCTTCTGTTATTTCAGATAGATTAGGCATCCCCCATGTGGAATATACCCTCCATAAATATAAAAATGAAATATTCAGTAAATGCCCCTATATGGTTGATAAAAAGCTTGAATTTATAAATAGCTTTAGTGTTTATTTACACGGCGATAAAGATACGGACAAATATAAAAACTATATTGCTATCTGCGAAAATAATGGTATAAAAAACGCGCGTGCGGATATTGATAAAATGATTGTCCTCGATTACCTTATTCGTAACACTGACAGGAATAGCGGGAATTATGGTGTTCTGCGGGACGCCGATACACTACAATGGGTAAAAATCGCACCCCTTTTTGATAACGGCAATTCTTTATGGTATAACACCCACACTGTTAATAATATTGGCGCAGCTTTAAAAAGCGAATGCCGCTCCTTTACCGGTGAAAATGAGAAAAATATCCAGCTTGTCGGCGATATGTCCTGGTTTAATAAAAAATCCCTTAAAGGCATAGACAAAGAAATAATAAATATATTTTCTCTTAATAAAAATATTGAAACAGAAAGAGCCCAAAAAATAGCTTCCTCTTTTGTTGACAGGGTTCATAAAATAGACAAACTTCTTAACACTCAAAAAACAACAAAAAGCATACACCGTTAATCTTTTTTTATAACTATTTTTCTATCAATTTTTCTTGGAGCCACCATTATGTTAATACTCACCGAAAAACCGTCTGTCGCTAAAGATTTTGCCTCGACATTGGGCTGCGCTGATTGCCACCGATGCAGGGAGGGAGGGCGAACTTATCGTGCGTATTGCCCTTAAAGAAGCTGGCATTACCGATATATCGCGTTTCAGGCGTTTCTGGGTATCAGAAGCCTTAACAAAAGAAGTTATTTTATCAGGCATTTCATCCGCAAAGCCCTTCGCGGAGTATGACGCTGTAGCAGCGCAGGGTTTTTCGCGACAGCACGCCGACTGGCTTGTCGGTATGAATTTTTCCCGCCTTATGAGTATAGGGAACCCCTCGCCAGCTTTTTCCGTAGGACGAGTCCAGACTGCCGTCCTTTCCTCCATTGCTTCCCGCAATGATGAAGTACAAAACTTTGTTCCGGTTCCTTATAAAGCTCTTGAAGCATCCATTATTACCGACAATAATCAAATATTTTCCTCCCTTCTTGAAAACCCCAAAACAGCAAAAACAGCTTTTTTTGAAGACGACTTTCCGTACCTTGAAAGCGCCTATAAAAACTGTAACAGCAAGCCTATTGATTCTGTCTCCGTTGAATCCCTGGAATGATTAAAGGATTGTTATCTTGACCGACAACGCAAAAAAAATACTTGAGAACGTCATGAAGGAGGTTACCGCGGAGAAGGCCGTCTCCTTTGTCCGCGAGAAAGTCTTCTCGGACGGCGTCTCCGTCCCCTGCAAAAAATGGTCCTTCATGAACCAGTACATCACCTATATGCACGGCACCGGCGACGCCCGCGGCTTCCAGCAGTGGAAAGAAGCCGACAGGCAGGTCAAAAAAGGCTCGAGGGCGATCTATATCCTGGTGCCTATGCTGTACAAGCCAAAAGCCCAGGAAGAGGGCATCGAAGAAAAAGAGGTCCACGGGTTCAAGGCCATGCCGGTTTTCCGCGTTGAGGACACCGAAGGCAAAGAGCTTGACTATGTAAAAAAGCTCCGGGAATTTGACCCTGCCTCCCTGCCTTTAATCGGTGTAGCCTCCGCCCTGGGCGTCAAGGTCTCCGCAGGGCTTACCGGGGACGCCGGGGGCTGGTTTAACCCCAATGACAACTCCATAACCATGGGCAGCAACAACGGGCAGGTGTTCCTGCACGAGCTTTCCCATGCGGTCGACAATGTGATCCCCGGGAAAAGCAACGACCGGGCCTTTGGCGAGGTGGTGGCCGACCTTTCCGCCGCTTTCCTCTGCAAACTGTACGGCTATGAGTGTAACCTCGATAACGCGAACGCCTATATCCGCGGGTGGGCGGGCGCCGCCAAAGGCGCGTTTACCTTCGTGAGGGCAATGGAAAGGGTGGAAAAGATTTACCGGCACATCGAGCAGGTAAGGCCCCAGGCCATTGCGCCGGAAAACGGGACACAAAAAACAATGGAGGGAAAAGAAATGAAAAAAGAAATTATCGAGAAGAAAGATCAGATCTTCGGCGATTTCATTAACAGAAAACCGGGATCCAGCTATTTGCAAACAATCGAAAATCTAAGAGGCATTGGGCTTTCCCAGTTCCAGATTAAGCAATCGATAGAAAAAGCAAGGATGGAAGCGGGTTATTTCCCAAAACCGGAAAAACCAAAACAGCAAAAATCAAGGGGGCTTAGGTGAGGGTGCACGACCGTAAGGTTTTAAAAACAAAAATAGAGCAGTGCGAAGACGACCCGAAAATCTGGCCAATCATCGAGGGGTACCTTGATAAAAAATATACCGGCGTCGGGATGTTTTCCAGGCTTGTAGATTTTTATGAGGGCGACCGTAGCTCTGCCGACAGGGTTATTTCTGAAATCCTGAAGTATGAAAAGGAATCTACCTTGCCGTTGCAGCTTGAAAGGGACCATCACCAAAAACTATCAAGGGGTATGTAATGCCAAAGGGAAAACTTATAGGATCAGCACCTTCTAAAGAAATACTTGCAGAGGCTATCGGCAGCCATTATTACTGGAAGGAGCCAGCTGTCCTCCTGGAACGTGAAGACGGCCTATATAATATCCATTACCCGGAAAGCAGCCCCAGGGCGGGCATGGTCATGGAAAACCACCAGGTGCGGGTCAAAGATGGGCGCTGGCGCTTTGAAAGGAAAGATGCAATAAAAAGGAAGCTTGGAAGGTGATCCATCGGGCTTCCTTGTAACCATTATATTTTTATGCTAAAATTAATTAATGTGAAAACAAATTTGCTGGATTATCTTATTGAAGAAAAAAACATGCGCCTTAAGGGCGGATTGTACCATTATACCCAGGTAAAATTTGCCTATAACACCAACCGCATCGAGGGCAGCGAACTTTCGGAAGATGATACGCGCTATATCTATGAAACCAATACGATAAGCACAAAAAACAATGAATCCGCAAACATTGACGATATCATTGAAACGGTAAACCATTTTGCATGCTTTAACTACATGCTTGACACTGCAAAAGAGCCGCTTTCAGAAAATATTATAAAGGAATACCACAGGCTTCTAAAGCAGGGGACTTCCGACTCAAGAAAATGCTGGTTCAATGTTGGTGAATATAAGGCCCGGGACAACATAGTCGGGGATATGGAAACGACACCTGTCCCAAAGGTTAAAGGCGAAATTAAAAAATTACTTTCAGCTTATGTGAAAAAAGATAATATTACCATTAATGATATTATTGATTTCCACTACAATTTTGAAAAAATACACCCTTTTCAGGACGGTAACGGCAGGGTCGGGCGCCTGGTGATGTTCAAGGAATGCCTTAAAAACCAGATAACGCCATTTATTATATTGGATGAAAAAAAGCATTTTTACTACCGGGGCCTAAAGGAATATAAAAATACAAGTGGCTACCTAATTGACACATGCCTCCATGAACAAGATACATATAAGGATGTTATGCGCTATTTTAAAATAAACGCCCCTGGAATAAGTTTGCCTAGCAAAATTACCAGTCAGAAAAAGAATGGAAACCGAAAGATATAACGTTTTCCCCATTAATTTTTATTTATATTTTGAGTGTTGATTATTGTTTTTTAATTTATTATTATTTTATTAATAAGGAATTTTAAATGAAAGAATATAGTCTTATTTTACCAGATCGTCTTAAAACAAAAGAATTGGAAATAAAACAATTTACTCTAGCCCAACACTGGAAAGATAAAATATTTCGGCCTGGGTTCTGCGCACATGTTCTTGGCATTGACAGGTTTGATTTTCAAACTGAAGTTTTAGATAGTTTTGGTTTGTCGTTTATTGGGGACGGTAAATAAATTGAATGATAATGAATATCTAAATTATGCTGATAAACTTATTATTTTCGATGCTTCACCTATAATTGAATTACATAAACTTGGCAAACTTGAATATCTTAGTAAATTATTAAAAAAAGAAAATATTTCTGAAATTGTAAATAGTATGAGATCCCATAAATTCCATATACCTGATAATGCCACAGATATCATTTATGGAAAAAAATACTCAATAAATAAGGGTATTAAAATATGACTATAAAATATAATTTTCCTGACTGTTTTGCCCCTGATGAAAAGGAATTTCAAATATTTTGTTCAATAAAATTACTAAAAAGTAAATATATAAATAAAATTGAGGCTATGGATATATGCGGTTTTTCGGGAAACGAAGAAATCAAGTTTGATCAATTATTAAATAGCTTTGAAAAATATTATAAAACCAAATGCGGGCGTGTCTACACTGACCTTGAATGGGAAGAAGACCCAAAAGAAAGATAATACTACCACTATTAACTGGCTTCTAGAAAAAACTTAAATACTAATTTCGAGCCTATCCTAAAAATTGTGTAAATGGCCATAGTGAGGTAAAGTATGGTCATGGCACAAAAAAAAGAGAAGAAGGAAAAGGACATTCTGGATAAGATCCTTGATACCATTGATTTCCGGGGTCTTACCCAGGATGAAGTCGCGGGTAAAGACGGGCTGATAAAACAACTAACAGGAAAGATACTCCAGAGGGCTCTTGACGCAGAAATGACGGAGCATTTGAGGTATGAGAAAAACTCAAGTAACGGCGACAACAGCGGCAACAGCCGGAACGGGCATTCCGAAAAGACCGTCCTGCTTGAAAACCAGGAAGCGACAATTGAAGTACCCCGCGACCGGAACGGAACATTCGAACCGGTAATTGTCCCGAAGCACCAAAAGCGGCTGCCGTTATTTAATGACCAGATTATTTCGCTGTATGCCCGCGGGATGACAGACCGCAAGATACAGGATCATCTGGAAGAGATATAT
>Ga0082212_10008855_pt1 | contig 13068 bp, 9 predicted proteins | sample TergutNt197P3_FD_71548 | JGI IMG/M metagenome (GOLD analysis project Ga0082212, IMG submission 71548) | Neocapritermes taracua P3 segment gut microbial communities from Petit-Saut dam, French Guiana - Nt197 P3 | ecosystem: Host-associated > Arthropoda: Insects > Digestive system > Gut ... | reverse complement strand
AATTTGGATTTCCCGCAACATTTTTTGTGGTTACTGATTTGCGTGAAGATGAAAATTACATGAGTTGGGAACAAATCCGGGAATTATCGCAAGTAACGAAAGATGGGAAATATCTGTTTACTATCGGTTCTCATGCACACACAAATATCTATCCCGGTTTGCAGGATTTCACCGGCGATGCGTTGAGGCGGGAACTGGAAGTTTCCAAAAATCTCATTGAACAACATATATCTCCTTTTTTATGCACTTCATTTTCACTTCCTTTCGGTATTTTGCCGGATGATGATGACAGTTTTTACAGTTTGGCCACAGAGTTGGGTTACGAAATTATCCGAACATCAAGAAGAAGAAGTGTTAATATAGCTACAGACTGGCTATTCAATTTGCCTTCTCTGCCACTTTACAGTTTTACAGAACCCGAATATATCGGAGCATTTATTCAAGATACGATTCCAACTCCCTTTTTTCATCCTGTACAGGATGTTTATTTTGAAAAAATACACGTTATTAGGGCGCCCATGACCGGAATAAAATTAGATATGCCTTCCGGCAACGCCGGTATCGTCATTGAAGCCTTTGCCGATACCCATGAAATCATCAGAAACCTGAGTGTTGAATACACTTCTCCACAGGATTGGGCAATTATCCGCATTGAAATCAATGATGGAATTTATGGACGTGAAAAAATTAATCTGAAAGTGTCCGCACCGGGAGCATATCCGAGTTCAGATTATTTTTATGTAAATGTTGAACAGGTTACGGGCGTACCGGAACTCTCGCCCGGCAACATATTTGTTTTCCCTAATCCCGCAACAGACCGTATCGAAATCAAAAACGCGGATGATACCGTTTTGTACAAAATATACAGCATAACAGGAAGCCTTGTACTTACCGGAAGAGGCAACAAAATTGATGTATCTGCATTTCCGCAGGGCGTATATATCCTGACAATTTATTCCGATAATGGAGAATTAGTTACGCTGAAATTCGTGAAAAATAAGTAGAAAACAGATTCGAGCCGTCCCAAGTAGAAATAGTGAACTTATTACGGTCTTAGATATCTTCCACCGTAAATGTTTCTGTTATCGAATTTCCGGCGTCATCTACCAAAATCAGGCGATGTGTTCCTGCAGCGGGCGTCATTGGTATTTGGTGTGGCGATTCGGTGCTGCCAATAAACTGCTGGTCAATATGCCAAAAGATAATAGCGCCTTTACGACGATGTGCGGCACGGAATACCACCTGCCCCGGTGAACCATCCAATTGACGGGGCAAAACAACTGTAAGGTTTTGTTGCGGATATATCAGTTCCATTTGCCGCTGACCTTCCGAACTCATACAGTCGGGATGTATGGGCGGTAGCGGTTTGTAATCCATGTTTTTAGTTTTGTAGTACCATTCCTGCGCCGGCGGCAACACGAACCAGGGTACATGCACCATGTCGCCCACGCTGGCGCAATCGCTGTTAACGCGGTATTTGAGATCTTTGCTCAAATGAATCATGGCGTGATAGGGACAAGGCTCCGTTTCGATACCATTTTTGGCAACCCACACCGTATCCGTCTCATCGCAGATCATTGAAGCGCGATGCCCGCTTTTGCGGCATACAGCCAGTTGAATCATATTGTCATACGGAATGTTGAACCACGAGCCATGCGGCATTTGCGCCACTACGTCAAACAACACCGGCGCGGCATAGTTTACCCCTGTGAGCGTTGGCCGGCCTTCGCCAGAGGCGTTTCCTGCCCATACGCCCACCACGTAAGCCGGCGTTACCCCGACAGCCCAGGCGTCGCGGTGACCAAAGCTGGTACCGGTTTTCCATGCAATCCGTCGCGACGACGAAAACGATTTCCATGTTGCTTCCTCTTCCGGACGGTTCAGTTCAGATAACGACTGAAAGGTCTGCCAGATTGCAGCCGCTTCGATGGGCGCTGTCGTTTCGGGGCGCGAAACGGGCGTTTTCGGTTGGTGGCGGGTAGATTGCCGGGCATAGAAATTCAACGGATGGCGACCGGCAGGATCGTACATGCCCGAATGATTGGTATAATGCTGTAAACTGCGCGAAAGGCCGGCATATATACCGGTGACGTCCCACAGCGTGCCTTCGGCGCCGCCGAGAATTAAGGTCAGACCGTAATGGTCGGCCGGTTGTGTCAAAGTGGTCATTCCCAGGGTGCGCAGCAATAAATGAAACTTCTCAAGGCCATAGGTTTGTAACATACGTACCGCCGGCACATTGAGCGAACGTTCAAGGGCACGGTGCGCAGGTACAGCCCCGTCGTAACTTCGGCTGAAATTTCTGGGCGCGAAATTGCGGATTTGCAGCGGAATATCAGCTACCAGCATGTCGGGCAATAAATCGCCCTGATCGAGCATGGCAGCGTAAAGCAACGGTTTCAGGATGCTGCCCGTGCTGCGTGGAGCGGTAATTACATCTACGCGGTTTCCGTGCGCCGTGTTGTCATGGTCGTACACATTGCCCACATAAGCCGTCACATCGCCGGTTACGGCTTCGGCCACTACCACAGCCATATTATATACGTAATTACCGCGGTATATGGCGGCATGTTGCTGTACGATGTGGTTCGTTTTCAGTTGCAACGACCTGTCGATGGTGGTTTTGATGCGTTTTCCTTTTTGAGTGGCGGCAATCCTGTCCAGAAGATGCGGCGCATCGTTGGGCAGAGGTAAGGGCTTATCGGGTAACGGTTCGTCTTTGGCTAACGAACAGGTTTCGGCAGAAATGACGCCTTCATCGAATAATCTGTCTAACAGCCGGTTTCGTTTATTCAGCAGTCGTTCCCTGTTTCGTCCGGGATGAATCAGCGAAGGCGCATTGGGCAAAATAGCCAGCGTTGCGGCTTCTGCCCAGCTCAACTCGTCCGGTTCGCGACCGAAGTATCGCCACGAAGCGGCGCCGATACCTACCACATTGCCTCCAAACGGAGCGTTGGCGGCATAAAGGTTCAGTATCCCGCTTTTTGAACAGCGTAACTCCAGACGCGTCGCCAAAATAATTTCCTTGATTTTTTGCAGAATATTACGCGGCGGGTTATCCTGCATCATGCGTATGACCTGCATGGTGATGGTGCTTCCGCCGCTCGTCACGCGACCTGTGGCGATGTTTTGTCTGAATGCGCGTCCCAATGCCGGAAAATCTACTCCGAAATGCCGGAAAAACCGCTTGTCTTCAAACAACACCAGCGCCTTGATATATTTATCGGGAAGAGAATCGGCAGCCGGAAACCGCCATTGGCCGTCGCCGGCAATTTTGGCGCCCAAAAGCCTTCCTTCACGGTCGTCAATGACAGTGCATGTAGGTTTGTCAAACAATATTCGCGGAAGCGAAAAAGCATATCCCATCAAAAGCGCCAAAAGTAACGCCAACCCAATATACCTGCGTTTGTGGCTGATTATATGAAATTTGATTTGCTTCAAAAGATATAAATCATTCAGGTGATGATATAAAAAACGGCGAAACTCATGTCCGCCGTTTCCTGTTTATCCTAAATAACTTTTCAGCAATTTACTTCTTGAGGTGTGCCTCAATCTGCGGATGGCCTTTTCCTTGATTTGCCGCACACGTTCGCGGGTAAGTCCGAATTTTTCGCCGATTTCTTCGAGGGTCATTTCCTGTACGCCGATACCGAAAAACAACTTGATGATATCGCGTTCGCGTTCGGTAAGCGTTGCCAATGCCCGTTCTATTTCGCGCGACAGCGATTCGTTGATCAATGCGCGGTCGGCGTTCGGCGAATCGCTGTTGACCAGCACATCCAACAGGCTGTTGTCTTCGCCTTCGATGAAAGGAGCGTCCACAGAAACGTGCCGTCCTGACACACGTAAGGTATCGGCAATTTTTTCCTTGGCAATTTCCAGAACGTCAGCCAATTCCTCTGTAGAGGGGATACGCTCGTTTTCCTGCTCGAATTTGGAAAACGCCTTGTTGATCTTGTTCAGAGAACCGACCTGATTCAGCGGAAGGCGTACAATACGCGACTGCTCGGCCAGCGCTTGCAATATCGATTGGCGAATCCACCACACGGCATACGAAATGAACTTAAATCCGCGTGTTTCGTCGAACTTTTCGGCAGCTTTGATCAATCCCAGATTACCTTCGTTGATCAGGTCAGGCAGGCTTAAGCCTTGATTTTGATATTGTTTTGCTACAGAAACCACAAACCTCAAATTTGCCCGTGTCAGCTTTTCCAATGCTGTACGGTCGCCTTTTCTAATCCTTTGAGCCAACTCCACTTCTTCCTCCACAGTGATCAATTCTTCCTTTCCGATCTCCTGAAGGTATTTATCTAACGAAGCGCTTTCACGGTTAGTTATTGATTTTGTGATTTTTAACTGTCTCATTCTTTTTTTAAAATTTTCACGAAATTATAACAAAAAAAAAAGCCTTCAAAATATTTTTTTGCGATATTTGTAACTCTCTATTTGGCAATCGCATAATAACCTACTTGACCATTCGGATAGACGCCATTGATCAGGATTCGTCCTCCTGACTCAACTGCATCTGCAATTTTCCGGATATCGTTTACCGAACTGACAGGTTTATCGTTCACTGCGGTAATGATGAACCCATTACGGATACGCGCTTCCCTGAACTTACCCTGTCCGACCTCTTTAACTTTGACGCCGGATTTGATGCCAAGATCCTGCTTTTCTTTTTGTGAAACCTCCTCAAATGTCGTGCCAAAAATTGTATTTGAACTTTCTCCACGCAAAATTTGTGTATTCCCTTCTATATTACGTAAAGTAACCATAAAATGTTGCGTTTTTTTGTCGCGAATTACAGTTACATCCACTTGATCGTTCGGACGATATTTACTGATTTGCTCCTGAAGTTCCCCGAAACTGTTGACAGGCACATTGTTAATGGCAGTGATTACGTCGCCTGCTTTAATTCCGGCAGCAACTGCGCCGCCATTTTCTTCTACACTACCCACGTAAATACCCTCAAGCCCTATATTTTTTTCTCTGGCAAGACTGGCATTAATCTCTTGTGTACCCACTCCCAGCATAGCGCGTTGCACAACTCCGAATTCTTTCATGTCGGCAATTACCTTCTGTACGATGGTTGCCGGTATGGCAAACGCACTACCCGAAAATTCTCCGGTTCGCGAAAAAATAAGCGAATTGATTCCTATCAGTTCGCCGCGGATATTGACTAAAGCGCCGCCGCTATTACCACTATTAACAGCCGCATCGGTCTGTATATATGCTTCGATGTTACTTAATTGCTGTTGTGATTGCTGCGATCGCGGACGTTGTCGTTGAGATTCGATATTCAGGTGACGCCCTTTAGCGCTGACAATTCCGGAAGTTACAGTGGACGTGAGATTGAAGGGATTTCCCACAGCCAGCACCCATTCGCCCACGCGCGTTGCTTCGGAATCGCCAAAGGTAAGAAACGGCAAATTGGTTTCGTCAATTTTCAGCAAAGCCAGGTCGGTAGAAGGATCCGTACCTATTACCTGGGCTGTAAACGCACGATTGTCGTTCAAAACTACTTCTATTTCCTCCGATCTACGGACTACATGGTTATTGGTGACAATATAACCATCAGCGCTGACAATTACACCCGAACCGGCGCCTTCTACGGGAACTTGTTGCCGTTGTTGGGGGCCGTAAAAGAAATCGTAAAGCGGGTTGCCCGAACCTACATTTCTTTCCTCCATTGATTTTACTTTCACATGTACTACACTGTTCACAGCCTTTTCGGCAGCAAATGTAAGATCGGGGTAGGATACGTCGCGAATGTTTTGAGGTTCTAACGACGCAAGATGGTAATGGTTTGGCGATACACCATACGATGATTGATCCTTACTGTCAGTTTTATGCGGATATACTGACACAGCGATGAGACCGCCCAACATCGAGGCGAGCAAAATAAATAATAAATTCTTGATTTTCATATTACAATTTACTTTTTTTAAATGTTTATTACTATTATAACAGATGACATCTTGTTTTGTTAATTTTGAATTACAAAAATATTGCCATTTTTTATAAAAACGTAATACTTAACAATTTTTAACGGGAAAAGACTCTGGCTTTTTACTCTTTCCGTCTTATTCTTTTTTTTCATCCAATCAATGCTGAATTTCTCAATTATTTCTTGAAATCGGCTGCGCAAAAGCCATCACATCTGCATCGGTTATTGTCATGTCGCAAAGAATAATGAGCCGTTCCACCACGTTGCGGAACTCGCGGATATTGCCCGTCCATTTGATTTTTTGCAATTCGGTAATGGCCTCATCAGTGATTTCTTTTACCGGCATACCGTACTCGGCACAAATCTGCGCGATGAAATGTTCAGCCAGCAACGGAATATCTTCTACCCGTTCGTTGAGGGTAGGTACGCGCACCAATATGACGCTCAGGCGGTGATACAAATCCTCCCTGAACTGATTGTTTTCTATTTCCTTTTTGAGGTCTTTGTTGGTAGCGGCCACAATGCGTACATCTACCCTGATTTCCTTGTCGCTCCCCACGCGCGAGATTTTGTTTTCCTGCAAAGCACGCAAAACTTTGGCCTGCGCCGAAAGACTCATGTCGCCAATCTCATCGAGAAAAATGGTTCCCTTATTTGCTGCTTCGAACTTGCCTTTGCGATCCTTGTATGCCGAGGTAAACGAACCTTTTTCGTGTCCGAACAACTCGCTCTCGATGAGTTCCGACGGTATGGCCGCACAGTTGACTTCCACGAACGGGCCGTTTGCGCGGGCGCTTTTTTCGTGTAGCCAGCGGGCTACCAATTCTTTGCCCGTACCGTTACTTCCGGTAATCAGCACACGGGCGTCGGTGGGCGCCACCCGTTCAATAATTTCCATTACCTGCATGATAGCAGGCGACTGCCCTATTATTTCGTAAGTTTTATTGATGCGACGTTTGAGCGTCTGGGTTTCGGTAACCAAATCCTTACGTTCGAGCGCATTGCGGATTGTAATCAATAACCGGTTGAGATCCAACGGTTTTTCAATAAAATCAAAAGCGCCTTTCTTGATAGCCTCCACTGCCGTATCAATATTCCCGTGTCCTGAAATCATGACAATCGGGGCATTTCCGGGCATTTCAATGAGTTTTTCGAGTACTTCAATCCCGTCCATGTTTGGCATCTTAATATCACAAAGCACCAGTTCGTACTTACCTTTTGCAAACATCTCGATACCTTCAGGGCCATCCACCGCCGTATCTATCTCATGGTTTTCGTATTCCAGCACTTCTTTCAGCGTATTGCGAATACTGCGCTCATCATCGATGACTAATATTTTTGCCACAATAAATAGAATTAAAAATTAAGAATTAAGAATTAAAAATTAAGAGCGAAAAAAGTTGAAAGTTTTGTTATTTATCACTCTTAACTCTTAACTCTTAACTCTTAATTCTTAATTCATAATTGATTACAGGTCTCTGATCCAGATATTACGGTAACTCACGGGGTCGCCGTGATCCTGTAACGTTAACGGCAGCCGGCCATGCGGTTTGTATGACGGCAAACCGATGTATTCCGTATTTCCTTTAATAATGGTGTTGTTGTGGATAACCACGCCATTGTGAATCACCGTGATACGTGCGGGTGAAATCAACTCGCCTTTGCCGCAAAATTCCGGTGCGGTATAAATAATGTCAAACACCTGCCATTCTCCCGGTTTGCGACAGACATTCACCATCGGAGGCGTTTGCTTGTAGATGCTTCCGGCGCCGCCATTGGTATATGTGGGATTGTTGTACCCGTCGAGTACCTGCAATTCATAACGGCTTTGCAGAAAAATACCGCTGTTACCGCGTCCCTGACCTGTTTTCTTGGGATCGACTTCGGCAGGCGAACGCCATTCGATATGCAACTGACAACTGCCAAACATACGTTTGGTCTGAATCGTACCGGTTCCCCTGACTACCGTGAAAAAACCGTTTTCGACTTTCCATCTGGCTTCGTTGCCATTTGGATGCTGCCATGCCGATAAATCCTTACCGTCGAACAGTACAATGGCGTCTGATGGCGGTTTTGTACCTTCGCCGGGAGTGATCACAGGCGGTTGGCTGTTCCAGTACTCGGTGTGTTCGGGTTTCCACTGAAATTCCTGCTGGGCAATTAGTTTTCCGTAAAAACATAATAAAATCAATATAATACTATACTTTTTCATGATGGATAATTTTAAGGTTAATGAATTTTTTAAACACCAAAAGTACATATTTTTTTTGAAAAAATATTTATAAGTTTCAAAAGGGTATTATTTGAAAGAATTTTCATAAATTTGCCTCAAATATTCGTATTATATTTTTGAATGATTCATTTTTAACCAAAACAAGCAAATATCAATGAATACTGATAGACGTAATTTTATTAAAACCAGTGCAATAGCAGCAGGGATGATGGGGCTTGGCCAGTTGACCAATTCCTGTTGCGGGAGCGGCAACACTGTCAAAGAAACGCCGCTCAATTTGTCCTTTCAGGAAAGAATTGCTCCGGGCGAAAACCTGAACGAAAGGTTAGATTACATGGAAAATCTGGGTATTGTGGGGCTTGAACCCAGCGGCGGAAGATTAGCCAGTCGTGTCAACGAGATTCAGCAAGCGCTACGTGGCCGTAATATTAAGGTCAGCGTTATATGTGCAGGATTTTCCGGATGGCTGATTGCCGAAGACGAAGAAGAACGCAAAAAATGTATGGAATCGTCGAAGGAAATCATGGCTGCCGGAGCTGAATTAGGCGCTTTGGGAATGATCCTTGTGCCTGGTTTCATCCGTCAGCAACCGTCGCTGCCGATGCCTCAATCCCGTGAAATACTGATCGAACAACTGAAAGAATTGGGTGATTTTGCCGTGAAGCACAACACCTCTCTGATCCTTGAACCGCTCAACCGTCGCGAAACATGGTATCTGCGGCTGGTTGCCGATGGAGCGGCCATGGCCAAAGATTCCGGAAGCGCCGGAATTACGGTTATGGGCGACTTCTGGCACATGACATGGGAAGAAACCAGCGATTACGGCGCATTCATGTCTGCCGGCAAATATTTGAGGCATGTACACGTGGCAAGTCGCGGAAACCGCAAAATGCCGGGTGAAGATGGCGATGCGGACAATTATACAGACGGCTTCAGGGCGCTGAAAGAAATGAACTATCCGTATTACGTCAGTTTTGAATGTGGAACCGATGGTAAACGTGAAGAGACCGTACCAGCCGCCGTTAATCTGTTGAGAAAACAGTGGGCGAAAGCGTAGATTGATTCAAAAATTCAAAGATTCAATAATTATTCATCAAATAAAATTTAAGTTAAAGAAATGAGAAGAAAGCTTAAAATGGGAATGGTTGGAGGCGGAAGCGACGCCTTCATCGGCGCTATCCACAGGATAGCCGCGTTAATGGACAACCAGTGCGAACTGGTTTGCGGATGTTTCAGTGTTGATCCTGAAATATCACTGTCGTCGGGACGGTCGTATTTCCTTCCTGACAACCGTATATACAGGACATATCAGGAAATGTTCGAAAACGAAGCGAAACTTCCCGCCGGCGAGCGGATGGATTTCGTGAGCATCGTGACCCCCAATCACGTGCATTTTGAGCCGGCAATGATGGCGCTTAATGGCGGATTTCATGTGGTTATCGACAAGCCGATGACGTTCAGCCTCGAACAGGCCAAACAACTGAAAACAAAAGTAGAGGAAACCGGTTTAACGCTTGCGCTCACGCATACTTACAGCGGCTATCCTGCCGTGAAGGACGCCAAAGCGCGTCTCGCCCGCGGCGACTTCGGACAGATACGCAAAGTATATGTGGAATATCCGCAGGGTTGGCTTTCAAAACGCATTGAACTCGAAGGCGGCAACAATGCAGGATGGCGTACCGACCCCAAGCGTTCGGGTAAAGCCGGCGCGATGGGCGACATCGGCACACACGCATGGCATCTGGCCGAATACATCACCGGCCTGAAAGTAACCGAACTGTGCGCCGAACTAAAAGCCTTCGTTCCGGGACGCCCCATCGACGACGACGGCGCGGCGCTGCTCCGTTACGAAAACGGCGCTACCGGCGTGCTCATGGCCTCGCAGATTGCAGCCGGCGAAACCAATACGCTGAAAATACGCGTGTATGGAGAAAAAGGAGGTCTTGAATGGCGGCAAACAGATCCGAACCTTTTGTGGCTGAAATGGAGCGACCGTCCGGCAGAGCTGATCGACGTTGGCGGCAATGCAAAGATGACGCCCGACGCGCTGTACAATACCCGCACTCCGCAAGGTCATCCCGAAGGATATCTGGAAGCTTTCGCCAATATTTACCGTAACTTTGCCAATACCGTACAGGCAAAGATCGCCGGCGAGCAACCCGATCCGCGCTGCGCTGATTTCCCCAACGTAAACGATGGCGTGCGCGGAATGCAGTTCATCGAAACCATAGTGACCGCCGGATACGACGATAGTCGCAAATGGGTGAAATGGGTTGAATAAATGCAGAGTGAAAAAAATCGTAATTTTTAATTCGTAATTTTTAATTGAATATGGCAAGACCAGTTACATTATTTACAGGACAATGGGCAGACCTTGATTTTGAAGTTGTTTGCCAAAAAGCAAAAGCAATGGGCTATGATGGCCTTGAATTAGCATGTTGGGGCAATCACTTTGAGGTGGAAAAAGCCGACGACGCTTATTGCCAGTCGCGCCGCGACACGATGGCAAAATATGGTTTGCAGCTTTTTGCTGTCTCCAATCATTTAGTGGGGCAGTGTGTTTGCGACCTGATTGACGAGCGACACAAGTCTATAGTATCCCCGTATGTTTGGGGCGATGGCGAGCCGGAAGGCGTGCGGCAACGCGCCGCACAGGAAATCATCAATACCGTGCGGGCGGCACACCGCCTGGGTGTGAAGGTAGTGAACGGTTTCACGGGGAGTTCCATCTGGCATTTGGCCTATTCGTTTCCCGCCGTGCCCGACTCCATGATAGACAAGGGTTACGAGGACTTTGCGCGTCGCTGGACGCCTATCTTCGACGAGTTCCAGAAACTCGGCATGAGGTTTGCTTTGGAAGTGCATCCCACCGAAATAGCGTTTGACGTCGCTTCGGCGGAACGGGCATTGCAGGCGGTGAACTACCATCCCGCCTTCGGGTTTAACTATGACCCCAGCCATTTCGGTTACCAGGGCGTAGATTATGTGGAGTTCATCTACAAGTTTGCCGATCGTATCTTCCACGTACATATGAAAGATGTGGGTTGGAGCCCTTATCCGACGCAGGCAGGCGTTTTCGGCGGACATTTGAACTTTGGCGACCGCCGCCGTTACTGGGATTTCCGCAGTATCGGACGCGGCAACATTGAGTTTGAAGAAATCATCCGCGCACTGAATCGTATTAATTACAACGGGCCGCTCTCCGTAGAGTGGGAAGACGGCGGAATGGACCGCGAACACGGCGCTGCCGAATCGTGCGAGTATGTGAAAGGGATAGATTTCCAACCTTCAAACATCGCTTTTGATTCGGCTTTCGACAAAGCAAATCAGTAAAGCTTTCTGAAGGAGGCTGTTCAAAAAGTCTTTTGGCACGCAGATCACGCAGATTGAACAGATCATCGCAGAGATTCGACAAATCTGCGATGATTTGGTTCATTTGTGTCATTTGCGTGTTTTTTATTATAATTTCTGATTCGCATCATTAACCATTAAGAGTTTGTTTAAAAATTATTTTTTGCCTCTGTTTCGCATGATTCGGCACATGGTAAGATGAATGAATGCGGTACTGCCATCAATATTCACTTCGTAGTCCTTTGCCAATCTTCGATTGAAGTTGAACCATCTGAAGGTTCGTTCTACTGTCCACCGTTTAGGTAACACATTAAACCCGCTAATACCCACTACTTTGTGAACAATCTCCAAAGTCCGTCCAAATCCTTTCAACACCCGTTCTGTCAACTGTCCCGTATATCCGCCATCAGCCAATATTTTCTTCAAACGGGGATACTTGTAGCGCAGTTGCTCTATCACTAATTTTGCGCCTTCTCTGTCCTGTATATCAGCGAGGTGGATGACAGCTGCCATCAGTAAGCCAGGCGTGTCCGTAACGATGTGATGTTTTCGTACCTGTACTTTTTTGCCTCCGCCGTATCCTTTTTCTGATGTCATCGAAGACGTCTTAACGCTTGGACTGTCTCTTAATCCCAAACCCGGGCCTGCTTCCCTGCCGGCTTGTTTTCGGCACATGGGGTACAACAGTTCGTGCATTTCTTCTATCAAGCCGCAGGAAGTCCATTTACGGAAATAACAGTAAACTGATTGCCATTCAGGATATTCACTAGGAAGCATACGTCATTGTATTCCGCCTTTTGTGATATAAAACAACGCATTTAAAACGGCTCGCAACGAATGTTTGCGTTTCCTGTCCTCAAATATCTTTTCTATCTTTGCCCATACCCACACAATCAAATACTTCTCCACACTACATTGATTTCTTTCTATATAATACGTTTAAAAAACCAAAATGTTTCAAAAAAATTAAAAAAATTACGAGAGGTCTTTGAGTGAAAATGAAAATGTAGCGCCATGTCCATGAGAACTTTCCACCCATATTTCACCGCCTATTTTATTGACGAAGTCCTTACAAAGAACCAATCCCAGCCCGGTGCCTTTTTCGTTGGCGGTTCCGGGTGTGGATTGTATCGTGTCGGGGTTGAATAACTTTTCAAGTTTTTCTTCAGTAATTCCCATTCCGCTGTCCTGTACCGAAACCTGATATGAATTGTCCGTTTTGATCAGAGATACCTTAATGTATCCGTTTTGCGGGGTGTATTTGATGGCGTTGCTGATCAGGTTGCGTAAAATGGTGTTGATAATTGCCCGGTCGCTTATAAGCGGATAATTGCCCGAAGTAGAATATAACAGATTGATATTTTTATTTATAGCCATCGTTTGGCCAATTTGCACATTGTCGATGATCAGATCGCTCAGGTTCAGTTGTTCGGGTTTGACCACAATCCGGTCGGCCTGCAATCGCGACCATTCCAATAAATTGTTCAGTAAATCATACGTTCTGGTAGCAGATTCATTCATGATCATTGATAACTTT
>Ga0082212_10008854_pt1 | contig 13069 bp, 12 predicted proteins | sample TergutNt197P3_FD_71548 | JGI IMG/M metagenome (GOLD analysis project Ga0082212, IMG submission 71548) | Neocapritermes taracua P3 segment gut microbial communities from Petit-Saut dam, French Guiana - Nt197 P3 | ecosystem: Host-associated > Arthropoda: Insects > Digestive system > Gut ... | reverse complement strand
TATCGCGGAAAGCAAGAAACGGACGAAAACGCAGTTTAGTCGGCGAATGGGCGTCGAGCAGCGTATAACGCAACAGGATTTGTTCTTTCTGGTCAACCAGCAAACTTTCCTTGCACAACTGAACGCCGCCTACCTGATAAACAGTTTTTGTAACAATATCCGTAAAGAAATCAGCCACATACTTATGACCTTTTGGTTCATAAACCTCTCCGGCGTACTTGTGGATACCCAGATTGAACTCGCTGTTGTGCTGAACAACCGTTTCGTCTAACGACGACAGGAAAACAAAACGTCTGTTTTCATACTGTTTCACGGGGCATACCAACAAACCATGATATTTTCGCGTATTGCAACCAATAATGGTCGTCATACAGAATGAACCTCCGCGGTTGGTACGCAGAATCTCACGATTGAGTGAATATTCCAGATTCACCAATTGAGTTTTGTCAAATTTCAGATAACTCATGAATATATATAAAAATTGTTAATATTCTTACTATCAACACAATAATAAACGCATCAAAGGTACAAAATTATACATTATATTAATAATAGCAATGAAAAATGATATTTATCCTGCTTTTTTTATATTTGTCAAAATGAAACTTTAATGATACTTATACGTATAAAAGAAAAAAAAGATTCATGAAATCTTTGCCCAAACATTTGTTGTATCCGGCGGATATTTTTGTTGATAAGGACCCATATATTGTGAGTACCGTTTTGGGGTCGTGTATTTCGGTTTGTTTGCACGATCCGACGCTTGGGAAAGGGGTTATCAACCATTTCATATTGCCACGTTGGAATGGATATGATTTGGCAACCATGAAATATGGCAATTTGTCCATTATTCGCATTTTGGAAGAGTTGTTGAAATTTGGCAGCAGGTTTGAAGATGTACAGGCTAAGGTATATGGCGGCGCAGAAGTGCTTACCGGAACGGCTACCAATTTTCATATCGGCAGCCGTAATGCTAAGATTGCTTTCGATATTCTCAACGAATTTAAAATCCCGGTTCTTTTTTCAGATGTTGGAGGAAATAAAGGACGCAAAATCAATTTCAATACGTTAACAGGCGAAGTGGAAATGGATTTTATCCGACATAGGGAATAGTCTCTATAAATTTATTTGATAAACAGTATATTATATAAAAACGTCGGAGATTTATAAAATCTCCGACGTTTTGCTTTTAATCTCAATCCGCAACTAAAATTTGTATGCCACTCCTGCGACAAAATTCAAACGGGTATGACCGTCACAAATTTTGATTCGCAATTCGCCGGTCAGTGAAAGAGTGGGGGTGAGCGCATAGTCCGCGCCGCCGCCGAGCGAAAAGACAAAGTCGCTATTACCGTCAAAACCTTTTAATTTTGCTCCGAATATACCAAGTCCAACCGATGGATATACTACAACCTGATCGGCTACGGGAAACAGGTAATGACCGTATACACTTATATCCCAACATGTTGTTTCATATTTTGGAAAAAAGAGGTCGAACTCCCCTGCCAGACGGATGGGGTCGGTCACATTGTAAAAGAACTTTGCGCCAATACCGACATTAGTCCAACTATCGCCGGTTCCGATAATCAAATTGCCACCCACAGCCATATCGCCCTGTTGTTGCGCTATTGCCGTCACACTCATTGTTACTGCTGCGATTGCTATGATCGCTACTTTCTTAAAAATACTTATCATTTGTTTGAAATTTAAATAATTAATGATTAAAAAAAATAATAATAAAACTTTCTGAATTTGCTTTTTTACTCAATTTTCCACTGCCTGAAGCACTGTTGATGATTGTAATTTGCCCTTATCATTATAACTTTCGGTTTTCACCGTACCGATACCGGGGGCATACCACGAAACGGTTTTTGTGGTGGTGGTTTTGCGCATTACGGTAGCAGTGCCGGTTTGTGTCACTTTGTGGCATTTGAACGTTCCGGCCGGAACGGTTACATCCTCGATGGCAAGACATTCCTGCTCGGTAAGCGATATTTCGGTTCTGATTTTGAAACCCATGTTCAGCGTCATGGTGAATTTGGCGTCGTCGAGTTTATCGCCGGGCGAAAGAGATGAAGGTATGCGGAGTTTATCGCCTTCTATTTCGATAAAACCTTCCGTACCGGGAGCGGCATACATCTTCATGTCCCATTCCACTACGCCGTTGTTAACGGTTACAGTGAAGGGAACTTCCAGATCGCTGGCCGGTTTGCGGTTCTTGTCGAGCAACTGCCCGACATAAGTGATGGACATGTTGTTGCCCGATCCTTCCACTTGCTGGATGGTTTGGCGGGTATAACTGTCGACTTTATCTTTTGCATCCAGATTAGCATAAAGTAACGTCAATCCCTGCCGTGAAGGAAAAAAAATGTCTTGGGCGGAAACGCCCCATGCAGTCATAACGACCGAAACAATAACTATAATTAACTTTTTCATATGATGATGGTTTTTAAAAATTTACATTTGGGAAAGGTGGTTCAATATCATTTAACCGTCGTAAATAATTTACCGAACCAATAGGACATTTTTTCGCTCTGCTTGTGCATCGAGGCGGCTGATGTTAGTGAAATAACCGGTATGGGCGACTCTCTGATGATTTGGTTGGCCACAGCTCCGATATATTTGTCGGACGTACTGACTTCCTGATGGGTCATGATCATCAAAGCGTCTGCATGAATTTCTTTGGAATAATCCAGAATCACTTCATGGATATTCGTTTTACTTTTTTTGAACAGTTTTTCGGTACATTTCACCCCATTTTCGTCAATCATCTTCATCATTCCCTGCATCTTCTTGTATATACGACTTTTACGGGGCGATATCCCGCCCATGATCACGGAAACAAGGTGGATGGTAGCATCGAAAAATAATCCGAACGATATGGCGTTGAACACTTCTTCGCGGGTTTGTTTGGTCAGATCAATCGGTAATACTACATTTTTTATGTTCGTGTTACATGTAACGGTTGGAATAGTGATCACGGGACATGGCGCTTCGCCTACCACATTTCTGGCGTTTGAACCGAACCATCCTCTGCCTGATTCTTTAGATGTCCTTCCCATCACGATAAAGCGGGCTTTATTCTCCTTGGCGATGGATAAGATACGCTCGTAAATTTTACCCGTTTCAATACGATAATCTACCTGAACACCCGATTCAGCCAACGCATCGCTTGCCACTTTTTGCAGCCGGCCGGCAATCTGCCTTTGCATCACGTCGGTAATTTTTTCCTTCATTTTGTCCGAATGTTCGTTTTTGAACACATCGGTTAACATGAGTAAGTCGTCATTGAACACCAAAACCAGCAAAATGCCGCTATTGATAAAACGAGCAAGATCATAAGCCTGTTTCAGGGCGGCATTGGACAACTCCTGAAAGTCGTATGCAACTATAATTTTATGCTTTTTCATTTTTAGATCTTATCATGCTGATTATTAATTTTTTGACAACAATGCTATTTCTCCAAAGAAAAATTTTCACAAAAATAAGATTTTTTTATGATTTTTTCACAAAAAAAATGTTTCTTTTGACGCAACATTTTTGTAATATTGCGTCTTATTATATGGCAGACCTTTTTTCTGATATCATCAAGCGCTGCAAACGTGGAGACAGGAAGGCCCAGGAATCTGTGTATAACCTGCTTGCCGGTAAAATGTTTGCAGTTTGTCTTCGTTACTGTGCCGATTATGAAGAAGCCCGGGATGTGTTGCATGATGGTTTTGTGACCATCTTCACCAAAATAGGGCAATTTCATCATGAAGGGAGTTTCGAGGGTTGGGCGCGCCGGATATTTGTCAACCACGCCATAGAGCGTTATCGCAATAATACCAAATTGCCGTTGGTTGATGGAATGGATGAAAATGACCTGCATTTTGCAGAGCCTGAAAATGATGAGGAGGAGGAGTGGAAGGCTTACCGGTTAACCGAAGCGGAATTGTTGGCTATGGTTGACGAGTTGCCCCAACAGTATAAGGTCGTATTCAATTTGTATGTGATTGACGGATTGTCGCACAGGGATATCAGCAAAAAACTGAGAATATCCGAAAGTACATCACGTTCAAATTTTTTACGCGCCAGAAGTATTTTGCAAAAACAAGTAAATGATAAAGTTGAATCAATGCCTGTAAGAAACAATGCAAGTAAGTAACGATTATATCGACGAGTTATTTGCCCGTAAATTGGGGAATTTGGAGACAACTCCACCCGAAGACGGCTGGATTCGTATCCAAAACGAGTTGGTTCGCCGTAGTCGTATGACACGGAGATTCTGGCTGGCAGCAGCATCTTTTGCATTGTTATTAAGCGTAACAGCAACAGTGGTTTACATGCAGACCCATGTTACGACAGACAGGAACACAATCGTGGGTGTAGTGGAAAATTTCCCGAAACAGCACGAAGAGCAACCGTTAATAATAACTCAAGGCGATGCCATCATACCTTTGGAGAATAACCAACCTGTAACAGCACAGCAGAACGAAAATAACAATAGTTCACGGGGAGAATCATTTGCGCCGGTAACAGCCGATCCTTCTTCCGTATCTGTTGTTTCAACTGCGTCCCATAACGAAGACAGCGCTGTGTTGCATGAAACAACAGAAATAGCGCTTATGCAGAACAACATCGCTGTTTCAGATGTTCGCGAAAATGCGGAATCTCATCCAAACGTATCGGTGTACATTGATTCGTGGGATGAATTACTTCGGTCGCAACCGATGAAGACGAACAGACTTGAACTCTTGTCGGATAAGATTGCGCGACTCAAACCGGAAAGTTTTGAGAAAAAAACGGAAGAAATCCCGTCGCGTTTACCCTTTTACGATGATATTACATTCATGGATATCGCCGATGGCGCTGCCACATCACGGTCACGCAACCGCTGGGAAATTACCGGACAATTTGCACCGGTGTACCAGTCATACAGATCTATCTCAAGCGTACCGAGCGGCCTGCGAAGGTCGGATTTTGACGATGCTGAAAGTGCTCTGATGGCTTATTCGGGTGGTATTTCATTTTCCTACAAGGTATTTAATCGGTTGAGTGTACAAACAGGGATATATTATTCGCAAACGGGACAATCCATCAATAGCGTCACTCCGGTTACCAACATGTATGCTTCCGTCAGTTCCAACAATTCATATTCCAAAAACTTTGTCAGAACTTCGTCGGGAAGTGTTACTGTGGCTTCGAACCTGAAATCGGACGCTAATACCACATACGCATCATACTTCAATTCTGAATCCCATGCAGTTAATTCCGCAACTGCGGCAAGTATTTCCAACCCTGCGAAATACAGGCTCATTGAACGGGTTGATTATTTAGAAATTCCGGTAATGCTGCGTTACAGGATTTTTGACCGGAAACTGAACTTTTATGTTTTGGGCGGGATGAGCGCCAATGTGTTGATGGACACTAATGTATTTGTTGACAATGGTTCCGAAATAGTGAAAGGCGGAACCATATTGATGGCACGTCCGGTAAATTACAGCAGTACTTTTGGCTTGGGAATCGGTTATCAAATGATGAAAAATCTGTCGTTCGGGCTTGAACCTTCATTCAAATACTACCTGCAATCCTATACCACAAGCAGCCAAATAAGCAGCAATCCGTATGCTTTTGGGTTGTTTACCAGTGTATTTTATTCTTTTTGAGAAGAAAAGATACAAATAGATGGATATATTGTGAATAAACAGTTTGGTATATTACCTTTCAACCTCTACATTGTTGGTTTGCCTACTAAAATCATAAATTTACTTTCGACGAACTCAATGAGCTGGCCAAAAAAATCGAAAAATTCGTGACGAAAATCGTTGTAAAATGCTTCCACGACAGAGATGGCAAACTCGGTTTCGTTGGGTAAGGATGTGCGTTTCGACATGGTATCGAATACGTCGCGTATGCCTTCGAGTGTTGCGTAACGCTCAATCCAGCGTTCGTTCATGAACCCCGGCAGGTAGTTTTGCAGTCGTTCGGGTAGCAACTCGAATTTATTCAGCATTACGTTGTGCATCCGGTTTACATAGTCGCGCAACGGTATATCGCTGAAATCCTTCCAGTTGTTGGCCAAGTAGTGGTCATAAATAACATCGGTAACCACTCCCGAATAACGGGCATATCGCGAATGGAAACGACTGGCGCTCAATCGTACTATAGGATGCTGGTCGGTAAACGAATCAATGTTACGATGCAACAGAATACCTGTTTGGATATTTTCGGAGTACTTCAAGTAATCGCTGCCTTTTACCCAATCGCCGAGGAAATTCCCGATTTTGATGTCGTCGTTGTCGCCTGACAAGTATGTATGAGCCAGATAATTCATCCTGTCCTGCTACACAAAATATTTGTGAAAACCGATATAATAATGTATACCAAAATTATGACGGCCAACCCCGCCCATTGCAGAATAACCAAAATTACTGCCGAAAACGCTATAAAGACATACCTGATTTTGTTATTTTTCCAGTCGAATGATTTGAATTTAAGCGAAAAAAGAGGTAATTCGGATACCAGTAAATACGAAAATATGACGGTCACCGCCAACAGAAAAAAGAGATTATTCGTAAGAAAATTCCAGTCGCTCAATGAAATGAATGCTAACGAACAAATGAAAATTGCATTGGCAGGCGTAGGCAGCCCGATAAATGAGTCGCTTTGCCGTGTATCTATATTAAATTTTGCCAGCCGTAATGCCGAAAATACAGCTATGATGTATGCCGCAAACGCTATCAAATAATAACCGGCATTCCACAAGAGCATATACATGATAGAAGCCGGCGCTACTCCGAAACTGACCATATCGGCTAAAGAATCAAGTTCCTTTCCCATAGCGGAATATGCTTTCAGCCAACGCGCAGCGAAACCATCGAAAAAGTCGAAAACCGAAGCAACAAGAATGAAGTATGCCGCCATCTCCAATCTGTCGCTAAACGCACAGACAATAGATAAACAGCCGCAAAACAGGTTCAGGCACGTAATCGTGTTAGGCACATGACGTAAAGGCGATATTTTCATGGACATGATGATGATTGATTTTCGACAAATGTATGAAAAATTTGTTTTCATATCGACAAAATGAATAATTTTGGACTTTATATATTTTTTTTTGTGATGATTGACAATAATGCTTCTGTACTTCTGATATATACGGGCGGAACCATCGGAATGATTGAAAACAGGGATACCGGTTCGCTCGAAGCCTTCGATTTCACGTACCTGAAGGAACATTTGCCCGAGTTTGCCCTGTTGAAATTCGCTATCGACTGCATACAGTTCGATCCGCCCATTGATTCGTCGGATATGGACATGGAGGGATGGGTGAAAATCGTGCACATCATACAGGAAAACTATAGCCGCTATGATGGGTTTGTGGTGCTGCATGGCACGGATACCATGGCATACACCGCGTCGGCGCTGAGTTTTATGCTTGAAAATATCGACAAGCCCGTTATCCTGACAGGTTCACAGTTACCCATCGGAAAAGTGCGAACCGACGGCAAGGAAAACCTGATTACCGCGTTGGAAATTGCCGTTGATAAAACATCCGGCGGACGTCCGTTTGTGCCCGAAGTATGTATCTTTTTTCAGAACAGTTTGATGCGGGGCAACCGTACCACCAAGGTGAACGCCGAAAACTTCAATGCGTTCAAATCGTTTAACTACCCGGCGCTGGCGCAGGCAGGAGTACATATCAAATATGAGCATCATCTGATCATTCAACCGCGCATCCGTCAAATGCCACGGTTTCACTACATGCTCGATCCCAATGTGGTGATTCTGAAACTTTTTCCGGGTATTTCCCCCGATATGGTCAAAGCTATCCTCAATATTCCCTATCTGAAAGGGGTTGTACTTGAAACCTACGGAATGGGCAATGCCCCGAATCTCAGATGGTTCAGGCAAGCGGTGAGAGATGCGGTAGACCGTGATATTGTCATTGTGAACGTAACACAGTGCATTGCCGGAACGGTAGAAATGGAGCGTTATCACGCAGGAACGATATTACTTGATGCAGGCGTGGTTAGCGGCTACAACAGCACAACCGAAGCGGCTGTAACCAAACTGATGTTCCTGCTGGGATGCGGAATGAACGCCTCACAGGTGAAAGAACATTTACAGTGTTCAATTGTGGGGGAGATAGATGTGAATAACTGAATCGCATCTTTTTTTGCTCATCTTTTTTTATTTTACAAAAAACATTATTTTTGCGCACCAAAAATTTAAAATAATATTAATCAAATTTAAAAACCAAATATGGATCAACCTAAACAAGCGACTCAAAAACTACCTGACGACCACGTTCAGAAATTAGATCAGATTGCGGAGGTAATTGCCAAATACGAGGCAAAGCCGAGCAATCTGATTATGATTTTGCATGCGGCACAAGGTATTTATGGGTATCTACCCTATGTAGTTCAAAAGTTTATCGCGGATAAGATGAATCTGGCAGTGTCGGAAGTGTCAGCCGTGGTAAGTTTTTATTCGTTTTTCTCCACCAAACCCAAAGGAAAACACACTGTTATGGTGTGTATGGGTACTGCCTGCTATGTGCGCGGCGGTAAAAAATTGGTCGACGGTCTTCAGAAACATCTTCACGTGGACTGCGACTGTACTACCGAAGACGGCAAATTCACACTGACGAAAGCGCGCTGTATCGGCGCATGTGGATTGGCGCCCGCTATGATGGTCGATGACACAGTGTATAAGGCTGTGAATCCGAATAAGTTAGAATCAATCCTGTCAAAATATTAGGAGGAACTGTTATGGGTAAGATAAAATCGATTGCTCAATTAGAAGGAATTAAAAATGAGTTCCTTAAAAATCAGGAAAAGTACAAATACCAGATTTTAGTGTGCGGCGGAACGGGTTGCGTTTCGTCAAATTGTGCCGAAATAGAAAGCGCCATCAAGGAAGAACTTGAAGAACAAGGCATTGCAAAAAATGTAAATGTATATCAAACCGGTTGTATGGGCATTTGCGCCATGGGACCTGTGATGCTGGTGCTTCCCGACAGAACTTTCTACACCAACCTGACTCCCGAAAAGTCTAAAGAAATCGTTCAGCGTCATTTGGTTAAAAATGAAATTGTTGAAGAATATACATTCTACGACAAATCGTTGTTGAAGTATGTTCCCAAAATTGATGATATTGAGTTCTTTAAGGCTCAGGTAAAGATTGTTTTGGATTTATGCGGTATTATTGATTATACCGATATTAAAGACTATATCGCTCACGACGGATATTTGGCTGCTGCCAAGGCGATTACCGGAATGACGCAGGAAGAGGTTGTCAAAGAAGTAGAGGCTTCCGGTCTTCGCGGTCGCGGCGGCGCAGGATTCCCAACGGGCACCAAATTTCGCGCGGGATTTTCGCAAAAAAGCGATATTAAATACATGGTTTGCAACGCCGACGAAGGCGACCCTGGCGCATTTATGGACAGAAGCGTTATCGAAGGCGACCCGCACTGCCTCATCGAAGGAATGATACTTTCAGCGTATGCCATTGGCGCACAGCAGGGTTATGTCTATATCCGTGCTGAATATCCGATTGCTATCGAACGTTTGAAAGTGGCTTTGGAGCAGGCGCGTGAATATGGTCTTTTGGGCAAAAATCTGTTCGGAACAAAATACAATTTCGACCTCGAAATCCGCATCGGTGCAGGCGCATTCGTTTGCGGCGAAGAAACGGCTTTGCTGGCTTCCATCGAGGGAAAACGCGGCGAACCGAAACAAAAACCGCCCTTCCCGTTCCAAAAAGGATTGTTCGGTTATCCGACTATTATTAATAATGTTGAAACGTTGGCAAACATACCGAAAATCGTCCGTAACGGCGGTAAATGGTACGCTTCGTTCGGTTTGGAAAAAGCGCCCGGAACCAAGGTATTTGCCCTTGCCGGTGATGTGGTCAATACAGGTATTGTTGAAGTGCCGATTGGAACTACCATAGGTACAATCATATACAATATCGGTGGCGGCATTCCCAACAAAAAAGATTTTAAAGCGGCGCAAATCGGCGGACCTTCCGGCGGTTGCATCACGAAAGAAAATCTCAACGTTCCTGCCGATTACGAATCATTGAGTAAGATGGGCGCCATTATGGGTTCGGGTGGATTAATCGTGATGAACGAAGATACCTGTATGGTCGATACGGCGCGTTTCTTCATGGATTTTATCCGCGATGAATCGTGCGGAAAATGTGTCGCCTGCCGTGTGGGAACAAAAAGGATGCTCGAAATTCTGGAACATATTACCGAAGGAAAAGGAAAACAGGGCGATATTGAACTGCTGGTCGAAATCGGCGAAGCAATTCAGGAATCAGCCATGTGCGGTCTCGGACAAACAGCACCAAATCCCATCCTTTCAACTATTCGTTTCTTCAGAGAAGAATATGAGGAACATATTAATAAAAAATATTGTAGGGCAGGCGTTTGCGCATCGATGTTCACTTCGCCGTGCGAAAATACCTGTCCCGCCAATGTCAACGTAACCGGTTATATTTCATTGATTGCCGCAGGTCGTTTCCAAGATGCGTACAATCTGGTGATGCAGGAAAATCCTTTCCCTGCCATTTGCGGAAGAATTTGTACCCGCCCGTGCGAGCGTAAATGTCGCCGCGGCACTGTGGACGAACCTGTTGCCATTCGCGATTTGAAACGTTTTGCAGCCGATTACGCATTCAAAAACGAACTTCCTTACAAAATGCAGCTGACGTTTGCGAAAAAAGGAAAACGTGTTGCCGTTATCGGAGCAGGCGCATCGGGCTTAACCTGTGCTTACTATTTGGTAAATATCGGTTACGATGTCGATGTTTTTGAATCACAAAATGTTGCAGGCGGCGTGTTGGCATTCGGTATTCCCGAATATCGTTTGCCGGAAGCCATTATTCAACATGAAATTAATCTGATTAAACAAGCAGGCGTAAATATCTACCTGAATAAAGAAGTGGGCAGAGATTTGAATTTCAGTCATTTACGAGAAGGATACGATGCTATTTTCATAGGTACCGGAACACAATATCCTGCGAAAGTAAATATCGAAGGCGAAAATCTGCGCGGCGTAATGCATGGACTTAATTTCCTGAAAGATACCAATTTGCGTGATGATATGAAACTGAACGGAACTGTTGCCGTTATCGGCGGTGGAAACACGGCTATTGACTCGGCTCGTTCTGCGCTTCGTATCGGCGCCGATCGTGTTATAATAGTGTATAGAAGAACGCAGGACGCCATGCCCGCTTATATTGAGGAAGTTATAGAAGCCATCGAGGAAGGCGTTGAACTTATGGAATTGACGGCTCCTGTGAAATTCATCGGAAAAGACAATAAAGTAGTTGGTATCGAATGCGTTAAAATGGAGTTGGGCGAATTTGATGCTTCGGGAAGAAGAAAATCCGTTGAAATCAAAGGTTCCAATTTCGTTCTTGATGTGGATTATGTAATTCCTGCCGTAAGTCAATATGCCGACTTGCCGTTTATCAGCAAGGATGAAATCGGCGTAACGAAATGGGGAACATTCATTGTTGACCCCGACACGCAGATGAGTACCATGGAGGGCGTGTTTGCCGGCGGCGACGTAGTGAGAGGTCCCGACACCGTCATTACCGCTATTGCCGACGGTAAAAAAGCCGCTTCTGCCATTGATGTTTATCTTGGCGGAAACGGACTTCTGAACAAAGGTGCTCCTATCGACATCCCGAATGTTTATGACGACGACGAAGTTGTTGCTCATCCGCAGTTCGAACAGGAAATGTTGTCGCCCGAAGTGCGGAAACAATCGTTTGCCGAAGTAGTTTTAGGTTTTCATAAAATTAACGCCATCGCAGAATCCATGCGTTGCTTACATTGTGAAAGGAGATAAGTAAAGTAATCTTTCCGAAAGCGAAAAAGCGACAATTGCTTAAGAATAAATGATATGGCTAAAAAGGAAAATATAACGGTACAAGGGACAAAGATTGATGTCGTCAACAAGGTTGGCGGCGAATACATTTGTATTACCGACATTGCCCGTCATAAAAATCCAAAAGAGCCGAAAGATGTGGTAAAAAATTGGATGAGAAGCAGAGGTACAATTGAATTTTTAGCTCTGTGGGAAAGAATCCATAACCCCAATTTCAAAGGGGTCGAAATCGACCCCCTTTTATTCGAAGCAGGCAGTAATTCGTTTACAATGAGCCCGACAAAGTGGATTGAGATAACAAATGCAACAGGCATTTATACAAAAACAGGCTCCGGAGGAGGTTCATACGCACATAAAGACATTGCTTTTGAATTTGCTTCGTGGATTAGTTCCGAGTTTAAACTGTATTTATTACTTGAATTTCAGCGTCTTAAAGAAGACGAACAGCAACGTTTATCTCTCGAATGGAATTTACAGCGCACACTTGCTAAAGTAAATTACCGTATTCATACTGACGCCATCAAATTGCACATCATTCCGCCAACTGTAACAAAAGAGCAAGCCAATATGATTTATGCATCGGAAGCGGATTTGCTCAATGTTGCATTGTTTGGGAAAACCGCACAACAATGGCGAATCGAAAATCCTAATGTCAAGGGAAACATTCGCGATGACGCCACATTGGAGCAATTGGTTGTATTGAGTAATCTTGAGAGTATCAATGCGTTACTTATTCGTCAGGAATTGCTACAGGGCGAGCGGCTGGTTCAGTTGAATCTGGTTGCGATCACTCAACTGCAATCGTTGTTTGCCAATACGCATATTAGAAATCTTTCGGAAAGAAATAATAATCAATAGATAATATTAATGTAATGATAGAACTTAAAATCAATAATAAGAAAATCAGCGCGGCGCCGGGAACTACGATTCTCGAAGCTGCCAAACAAAATGGAATCAACATCCCTTCGTTGTGTTATCTGGAGGGCGTTCACAAGTTCGGCTCGTGCCGTATTTGTTCCGTTGAAGTAGAAGGAGCAAAAACGCTTCAGGTTGCCTGCATGGCAGAAGTAAGGGAAGGAATGGTGGTGCATACCAACTCCAAAAAAGTGCTCAAAACACGCAAAGTGCTGTATGAACTGATGCTTTCCGACCACTCCAAAAATTGCCTGAGTTGTAACCGC
>Ga0082212_10008853_pt1 | contig 13070 bp, 10 predicted proteins | sample TergutNt197P3_FD_71548 | JGI IMG/M metagenome (GOLD analysis project Ga0082212, IMG submission 71548) | Neocapritermes taracua P3 segment gut microbial communities from Petit-Saut dam, French Guiana - Nt197 P3 | ecosystem: Host-associated > Arthropoda: Insects > Digestive system > Gut ... | reverse complement strand
TCTGATGATGCGTGAATCGTCAGGCGGAGGCCGGCAGACGCACATCCCGGGGTAGGGATAGCGCGATGGCATGCTATTTGAGCCGGCCACGCGACTTTTCATGCGAATCAGAGTACAGCCGCGGCGCCCCCTGAATAGCTACTTCAGCGCGATTACTAATCACCGTCTGCCCATAAAGTGCTGCGCGGTATGGTTTTTTTGTTGAGGGAATACCGGTGAAAAGGCCGGTAGCTGACCAGCGAACCAAAGGTTCGCGAACAACAAAAACCATGCCACGCAGCACTGCAAACGAGCCAGCCTCTGCACAGTAGCAAATCGCGAAAATTTGCGAAAACAGAAGATATTTCGAGCATGAGGGAGATTTTTAGAAATAATTGGTCAGGAAAGGTCAAAATCGGAATTGCATAGAACGGTCGGGGAGGGTAGAATGCACATAAGGTCAAAGTTAGTCAAAGTCAGAAAGCGAGATAGCGTTATGGGAATCAGCGACATAATTGCGGGATTCATAGACGAAACTCTGAGCGAAATGGGCGGGACCGCCGAACTGCAGCGCGCGGAGCTTGCCAGCAGATTCAACTGCGTACCGAGCCAGATCAACTACGTGATATCGACGCGTTTCTCTCCGGAACACGGTTACATCGTCGAAAGCAGACGAGGCGGCGGCGGGTATATCAGGATCACCCGGGTCGTAATGGAACAGGAAATGCTGATAATGCACACTGTAAACGCCGTCGGCGACAGAATAGACGTCAACACTGCGGCGGCGCTCATCGCGAACTTGCGGCAGGGCGGCGCGGTGGGAGACGCGGAAGTCAGGCTGCTGACCGCGGCGATCGGAAACAATGCTCTGCGACCTGCTCCGCCTATGGAACGGGACGCGCTCAGGGCAAGCATTCTTAAACAAATGCTGATAAACAAACTATAAGTTGTTAAGCATGAGCAAAACCATAGAAAATCAGGAAAGGATGATAATCATGAAATGTCAAAATTGCGGTAATAACGAGGTCAATTTCCATTATTCGTCAAACGTGAACGGATGCGTCACAGAAACCAGCCTGTGCGCCGAGTGCGCCGGGAAGTCGGGATATGATTTCGGAGAAATGTTCGACACAAGCAGATTTTTTGAAGGTTTCTTCCCGTTTTTCGGGGTGCCGGGCGGGTTCTTCACGACGCCGGCGCGCAGGTTCGCGGCGACTCCCTTCCCGGGGCTTGGCCCGATGTTCTCCTACGCGGCGCGTCCCGAACCGTTCGGGATCGCGATGGAAAACGACCGGAGCTGCGGATGCGATACATGCCGGACAGGCGCGCAGAGCGAAACGGGCGAAACAGACGGAACGAGCGAAACGGGCAAGACCGGCGAAACCGCGGCGGAAGTCGACGAGGAAATGAACAAGCGGCGCGAGGTCAACATGCTGCGCGAGCAAATGCGGCTTGCGGCTGAAAACGACGATTTCGAGAAGGCTATCGAGCTGCGGGAGAGAATAAAAGAAATCGAGGTGTAAAGTGAGATTTGACGACAGATTTACCGAGCGCGCGAGAAACGCGTTCGAGCTTGCCCAGGCGGCCGCGTCGGAATTAGGGCACAGTAACATAGGCAGCGAGCATATTCTGCTCGGGTTATCGCGCGAAGGCGGCGGGGTCGCCGCGAAGATCCTGCGAGAAGCGGGGATCGAGAGCAAGCTCATTTTTGACCTGATCGTTAAGAACATCGGCCGCGGCGATCGGGGGGAAGCTCCGCTTCAGGGCCTGACGCCAAACGCGAAGCATATAATCGAGATAGCCCTTATGGAAGCCAACAGGCTGGGGCACGGCTACGTCAGCACTGAACACGTGCTGCTGGGTATCCTGCGCGAGTACGACAGCGTAGCCGCGAAGCTCATCCGCGTCACAGGCGCCGATCTCAACAAGCTTTATACGGATATTATCAACGTTTTCAGGAGCAACGTCTACAAGCCTGTGAGGAGTACGGCTTCGGCGGGAAGGAACAGCAAGGAAAACGAAACGAAAACGCTGGACCAGTACAGCCGCGACCTGACCGAAGCCGCCGCCGGAGGCTCGCTCGATCCTGTCATCGGGAGAGAAACCGAGATCCAGAGGGTGATCCAGATCTTATCGAGGCGTACAAAGAACAATCCCGTGCTGATAGGCGAACCGGGCGTTGGCAAGACCGCAATAACGGAAGGGCTTGCGCAGCGGATAATCACGGGCGACGTTCCCGAAACGCTGCTCAATAAACGCGTCGTGACGCTCGATCTGTCGAGCATGGTCGCGGGCACGAAATACCGGGGCGAGTTTGAAGAGCGTATAAAAGCCGCGATCGAAGAAGTGCAGAAAGCGGGCGACATTATCCTGTTCATCGACGAGCTGCACACGATAATCGGCGCGGGCGCGGCCGAAGGCGCCATAGACGCCGCGAACATAATCAAGCCGGCGCTGGGAAGAGGCGAAATGCAGATCATCGGCGCCACGACGCTAAACGAGTACAGGAAGCATGTCGAAAAAGACGCGGCGCTCGAACGAAGATTCCAGCCGGTCATGGTCAACGAACCGACGCAGGAGGAATCCGTCCGCATACTTAAGGGCCTGCGAGACAGATACGAAGCGCACCATAAGCTGAAAATAACCGACGAAGCGATCGAAGCGGCGGTGAAGATGTCGAGCAGGTACATAAACGACAGATATCTCCCCGACAAAGCTATCGACCTCATAGACGAAGCGTCCTCGCGCGTCAGAATGGACAACCTGAGGCTCCCGCCTGACCTGAAGGAACTTGAGAACCAAAACGAGGAGCTCGCCAAGGAAAAGGAAGCCGCCGTGCAAAGCCAGGACTTCGAGCAGGCGGCGAGGCTGCGCGACCGTGAAAAGGAACTTCGCGACACTATTGAAAAGGCGCGCAAAAACTGGGAGGACGTCAAGAGCGGCAACTCCGGAAGCGTCGGCGTCGAGGATATCGCCGCGGTCGTATCCGGCTGGACCGGAATACCCGTCACAAGCATAACGGAGGACGAGAGCGAGCGGCTTTTGAAGATGGAAGAGACGCTGCACAACCGCGTCGTCGGCCAGGACGAAGCGGTGACCGCGGTCGCGAAAGCGATCAGGCGCGGGCGGGTAGGGTTGAAGGACCCGAAGCGCCCGATAGGGTCGTTCCTTTTCCTCGGGCCGACGGGCGTCGGAAAGACAGAACTATGCAAGGCTCTTGCCGAGGCGATGTTCGGCGACGAGAATGCTATGCTGCGGGTCGACATGTCGGAGTATATGGAAAAGCACACAACTTCCAAGCTTATCGGCTCGCCGCCGGGCTACGTAGGATATGACGACGGCGGCCATCTTGCGGAAAAAGTGCGGAGAAGGCCTTATTCGGTGCTGCTGTTCGACGAAATCGAAAAAGCGCACGAGGACGTTTTCAACATAATGCTCCAAATCATGGAGGACGGCATACTGACAGATTCACAGGGACGTCGCGTCGATTTCAAAAACACGATTATAGTAATGACGTCCAACGCCGGAGCCAGGAATATCACGGAAAAGCGCACAAAGCTTGGGTTTGGCGCCGGGGGCGACGACGGCGACGAGGCTGATTTTGAAATGATACGCGAGTCAGTCATGGAAGCGGTAAAACGCGTATTCAAGCCGGAGTTCCTCAACAGGATTGATGAGATGATCGTGTTTCATAAGCTGAGCAGGGAGGAGATAAACGAGATCTGCTCGAAAATGCTCGATATGGTCAAAGTGCGAATGGAGTCGATCGGAATAAGCATGATCGTGGATGAGTCCGCCATAGAGTTTCTGTCGGAACAGGGGTTCGACCCCGTTTACGGAGCGCGGCCGCTGCGCAGGGCGATCCAGGGGGCGGTCGAGGACTCAGTCGCGGAGAAGATGCTTGAGGGAGTCTTCAGGGACGGCGATACCGTCACGGTGAAAGCGGAGGACGGAAAAATAGTTTTTGCGTGAGAAACGAGCCAAAGTGAAATTAGCCAAAATGGCTAATTTCACTTTTTTCAGTCGCATTCATCCGGTTTTGCGTGTTCCGCCGCCTCTGCCTGCCTGCGTACCTGCTCATAAAGCTCCCACGTTTTTGCGCGTTTTTCAATGTACTCGACAGCGGCGTTTTGCTCCCTGTCGATCCTTCGTTGTATTTCACGTTCCCTCAAAGCGGCCTCTACGTCAACCGGAACAGACCTTTTCACCGTCCTCCGGTTTTTTTTGTACCATCTAAACCAAAAGAAAAAGTTGACCAACACTATTAAAGCTATGACAGAGACTAAAACGCCATACATATTGCCCATTAATAAGACACCCCGAAAGAATTCTACCATAAACCCGACGCGTTTACAATCGCGGCAGGAAATTTCCACGCCCAACCAATTATTACCACGATACTGACCGAAACAACAAAAACCATGCCGCGCAGCTCATAATAGATTTTCAAAGTCAAAAAACTTCCCACAAGTTATAATATTTGTGATATACTCATACAATTACATGGAGTCCGTATTGTGCGGACGGATAGGATACGAAGATGATAACTGTTAACAACTTGAGCCTGCAATTCGGCGGCGTAACGCTTTTTTCGCGCGTAGACCTCCAGTTTACGTCTGGGAACTGCTATGGCGTTATCGGAGCCAACGGATCGGGGAAGTCGACGTTCTTGAGAATACTTGCGGACGAACAGGAATACACGACGGGGAGTGTTGAAATAAAGCCCGGTCTTCGTATGTCCGTCCTCAAGCAGGATCAAAGCATGTACGACGAGTATCCCGTCGTTGAAACGGTCATAATGGGGAATCCGCGCCTCTTCGAATGCGGCAGGGAGAAAGACGCGCTGTATCAAAAAGAGGATTTTTCCGACGAAGACGGCATCCGCGCGGCGGAGCTTGAAGAAGAATATGCGGAACTTGGCGGATGGGAAGCGGAATCGAACGCGTCGCAACTTCTGCAGGGCCTCGGGATACCGACCGCGCTCCACGGCGAAGACATGTCAAAAATGGAGCCGCGACAGAAGGTAAAGGTGCTTCTGGCACAAGCTCTATTCGGATCGCCGGACATCATCCTGCTCGATGAACCGACTAACAATCTGGACGTCGGTTCCGTAGTATGGCTTGAAGACTTCCTGATGGATTACGACGGAACGGTCATCGTAGTCTCTCATGACCGCTACTTCCTGAACACAGTATGCACGCATATCGTAGACATCGACTTCGGAAAAATAAAGATGTACGTCGGAAACTACGATTTCTGGTACGACTCCAGCCAGCTTATGCAAAGGCTGGTAAAGGAAAAAAACAAAAAGAACGAGGACAAGATACGCGAACTGGAAGAGTTTATCCGCCGTTTCTCAGCAAACAAATCTAAATCAAGGCAGGCGACCTCGCGTAAGAAACTGATCGAGAAAATCGCGCTCGAAGATATGCCGGCATCTTCGCGAAAATACCCCTGGGTGGGTTTCAAGATGGATCGGGAGCCGGGCAAGGACAGGCTGTTCGTAACGGAAGTCTCCAAGACGGTCGACGGGGTGAAAATACTCGACAAAATAAGCTTCATAATGGGGCGCGACGATAAAATCGCGTTCATCGGTGAAAACGAGAACGCGATCACGCTGATGTTCGCCCTGCTGGCGGGAGAAGTTGAACCCGACGAGGGCGAGATCAAGTGGGGAGTCTCGACGACGCAGGCGTACTTTCCGAAGGACAACTCGGCATTTTTCGACGGGTCCGACCTGGAGCTCATCGACTGGATACGCCAGTTCTCCGAAGACAAGAAGGAGAGCTACCTTCGCACGTTCCTGGGACGTATGCTGTTTACCGGGGACGATGTCTACAAACAGGTAAAAGTCCTGTCCGGCGGTGAAAAAGTGCGCTGCATGCTCTCGAAGCTCATGCTGTCCGGCGCGAGCGTCATGCTGCTGGATCAGCCGACGAACCACCTCGACCTCGAAAGCGTCGCGGCCCTCAATAACGGTATGACCGACTTTGGAGGCAATCTCATATTCACTACGCACGACCACCAGATAATCCAAACCGTAGCGAACCGGATCATAGAGTTCAAAGACAGCGGGATCGTCGACCGCGCGATGACATATGACGAGTACGTGGAAAGCACAAGAGTCGTTGTGGATTGAGTTTCGCCCGACGACGCAGTAAGGAATGTAAGGAGATGTTGTATGGATCATAAAAGCACATATTTGAGCAAGAAACGTACGCCGCAGGACGCGGTGGCGCTGGTCAAAGACAACAGCAGCGTGTTTCTGAACTGTGAACCCATGGCGTTGATGACGGCGCTAAAAGATCAAAAGGACAGATTCAGCCGCCTTTATTCGCACACAATGCTTAGTTTAAGGAGCACTGAGGCGCAGGAAGTCATGCTTTCGCCTGAAGTAGACCGCAGATTCTTCAACGTCGTTTGCTACTACGGCAAAGCGGAGGGGGAAACAGCCAAAAGAGGTTCGCCTGTAGAACAGGTGATTTGCAGCTTCAGCCAATACGAAAGTTATATTGAGCGGATCAAACCGGAATATTTATTGGCCAATGTTTCGCCTATGGACGGGGAAGGGTACTTCAGCCTGGGATACGCCCCGAACGGGCGGGTCGCTATCGACGCCGGGGCGAAGGTCATCTTGCAGGTCAACAACCACATGCCGTTTATCACCTCGGATTACTACAAAGTACATATCAGCGAGGTCGCCGCATTATGCGAAAGCGATCATCCGGTCATGGAGTTTTTTGACGCAAAGCCGTCGAAAATCGACGAAGAAGTGGCTTCGCATATTATCGAGAGGATCCCGGACGGCGCTACGATCCAGTTGGGCATTGGCGGCCTCCCGAGCGCTATCGGCGTATTCCTGAAAGACCATAAAGATCTGGGCATACACACAGAGATGTTTTCGGATACGATGACAAGGCTGATGAAGCAGGGCGTTGTGAACAACTCAAAGAAGAAATTGTATCCCGGGGTCAGCGTCTCCTCATTTTTCCAGGGGTCAAAGGAAACGAATGATTTCATACATAACAATAAGGACGTCCTGAACAAAAAGCTTGCGTGGGCCAACGATTCGGAAATAATAGCGCAAAACAACGACATGATATCTATCAACTCATGTCTGGCTGTCGACCTGAGGGGCCAGGTGTGCTCGGAAAGCCTGGGGTTCAACACGTCGGGAGGCGCCGGGGGGCAGCTTGACTTCGCGAGGGGCGCTCGCAAGTCGTCCGGAGGCAAGTCGTTCATCGCTATGCATTCCGTAGCAGAAAAAAAGAACGGCGACCGCATATCGAAGATTTCGCTGGCGCTCCCGCTCGGGTCGATCGTCACGACGCCCAGAACGGACGTCCAGTATATCGTGACCGAATATGGCGTGGCGGAGATGGAAAACCGTACCGTCAGCGAAAGGGCGCTGAACCTGATCGCCATCGCGCACCCCGATTACAGGGAGCAGTTAAGGTTTGAGGCAAAGCAAAACGGGTACATATGATAGCAAAACCGCGCATACGAGGGAGGCGGAATATGATTGACGATACGCGCAACGCCGGCAGGCGGGAGGAGATCGACCGCAACCGGAAGTTCATGAAAAGTTCTGATTTTGACGACGTTTCGTTTGAAAGCGATCAGGGCAAAAAAATGCCTTTCCCGCCGCTGTGTAAGAGCGCGAAAGGGGAAGTCATTGAACTACCGGCCGATTTCGACGACATACTGATACACGACGCGTACTCGGAGTTGCTGGACATACGTCGGAGCGAGCGCGTTTACGACGCGAAAGCGCCGGTAACGCAGAATCAGCTCGCGTTCATATTGTGGAGTACGCAGGGTATTCAAAAAGTCGTGGGGAGAAAATACCGCACGCTGCGTCCGGTAGCGAGCGCGGGCGCCAGGCACTCCTTCGAGACGTATTTTATCGCCCGCAGGGTTGAGGGGCTGGCGCCGGGTATCTATCACTACTTGCCGATGGAACATGTCGGCGAAAAACGCGTCGCCGTCGAATTTTGGGGAGATTTTCCTCATCCCGCGGAGCATCTGACGAAAATGCTTGCGGATCAGAGATGGACAAAAGCGGCGCCGGTCGCGCTCTTCTTATCCTGTGTCGTCTATCGCGCGGAATGGCGGTACAGTACATTTGCGCACCGCGCCGCGCTGATAGACCTGGGGCACGTCGGTCAGAACCTGATGCTCTCCGCTTCGGCGCTGGGCCTGGGAAGCTGCTGCATAGCGGCTTACGATCAAGCCCTTTGCGATCAAACATTAGGCCTTGACGGTCAAGAGGAATACACCGTTTATGCGTTTACCGCCGGGAACCATAGGAATAGAAAAACCGGGTGACCGGGGCGGCGCCCCGTGAACTGTACCGAAGCGTTCAGCGGTAGTTAACTGAACTTCAGACTTATGTCCAGCGCCTTCACGGAATGGGTCAGCGCGCCTATTGAGATAAAGTCCACGCCTGTTCCGGCGACTTCCTTCAAGTCGCGCTCGCCCATATTGCCGGAGGCCTCTGTCAGCGCGCGCCCGCCAATCAGCCTGACGGCGTCCGCCATCATTTGAGTCGTCATATTATCCAGCATGATTATGTCGGCGCCGGCTGAGAGAGCCTCCTCAACCTGAGCGATTGTCTCGGTCTCGATCTCTATTTTCAGAGTATGCGGGCTGCCTGACCGCGCGAGCCTGACAGCTTCTGTTATACCGCCCGCCGCTATTATGTGGTTGTCTTTTATCAGGACGCCGTCCGACAAGTTGAACCGGTGGTTGGCGCCTCCGCCGCAGCGAACGGCGTACTTATCGAGCGCGCGCAGCCCCGGGATCGTCTTGCGCGTGTCGACGATTTTTGCGCCGACACTCGTTACTGCGCCTTCGCTTGTTGAGCTTTCACTGTTTATTGCGTTTTTACCGATTGCTTCTCCTGCGTTTATCGCTGCGCTTGCGCATTCATTTCCTGGGTATGCGCCTTTTACCGCGGCGACTGCCGCCGCGGCGCCTGTCGCAACGCCGGACATATGCTGGAGGATGTTAAGCGCTGTCCGCTCTCCTGTCAGGATGCTTCGCGAGGGGCCGGTTATCGAGGCTATTACGTCGCCTCGTTCAACCGGGGCGCCATCTATAACTATCGGCGTAATGCAAACAGCGCCGTCAAGCAGAGCGAACAAGCGCGTGATTACGCCGAGCCCGCATATGACGCCCGGCGCTTTAGCGATAAACGTCCCTGTTGAGACGGCGGCTTCCGGGACGCATGAGTTTGTTGTGATATCCCCGGCGCCAACGTCCTCGCGCAGAGACGCGAGCAAGAAATCGTCCAGACCGATATAGTTGAAGTCCATTTTCAGTAAACCCTTTCGTTTTGTGTTTAAGCAGTCAGCGCCTCAGTTGCGCCGGAATCTCGCTATGGACGCTTTGCGAAACGGATGTTTTCAGGATTCAACGCAATGCGAACCGATGCTCTCGGGGCGCTTGAGCGCCGCTTCGAGGATCGCGTTGGCGACTGTCGCTATGTTCAGCGTCTCGAGATACTCGTCGGAATCATCGTAAACAGATTCAAGCTTTTTATAGATCGCGTTTATCCGGTCATACGCCGTTTTCATACCGGCGGGGTTTCTTACGACGTGGCAATGATCGCTCATCAACTGTTGGATAGTGTCCCTAAGTTCGGCATAGTCAAGCTCCGAGCGGGGCCTTGACGGGACGTCTTCGATACGAGTTCCCGTGACGAGCCTGCCGTCTTTTTGCGCGGTACTGATGTATTGCGCCGCGCGGCGGCCGAATACCAGGCACTCGAGCATGGAGTTCGACGCGAGCCTGTTCGCGCCGTGGACGCCCGTATTCGCGGCCTCGCCGCACGCGTACAGACCTTTAATATTCGTTTGCCCGAAAAGATCGGTCTCGATGCCGCCCATCATATAGTGCTGGACAGGGCAGACGGGGATCCTGTCATGCGCTATGTTTATGCCGTGTTTCAGGCATTCGTTATATATTGTCGGGAACCTTTTGCTCAAGAATTCTTCGGATTTTAACGTTATATCTATATAGGCGTGATCCTTGCCGCTGCGCCGTAGTTCCTTGACGACGCCGCGCGCGACGATATCGCGGGGCGCCAGCTCTGCGAGCTCGTGTTCGCCGACCATGAACCGCACCCCTTCGCTGTTTACCAACAGGCCGCCCTCGCCGCGTACTGCCTCAGAGATAAGAAACTCCGCGCCGTTCGTCGACGCGTTCCAGAGCCCGGTGGGGTGAAACTGTATGAACTCGATGTTCGTCAGCTTCGCGCCCGCGCGCATGGCCGCAGCGGGGCCGTCGCCGGTGGCGACCGAAGGGTTGGTGCTTGATTTATAGACTTGCCCGACTCCTCCTGTCGCGATTATGACATTGCTTGTGCGAATGAGCACGAACCCCTTGTCGTCGACGCGGACGACCGCGCCGGTAACAGCGTCGCCGCCGCCTTCGCCGTCCGGGCCGGTCAGCACGTCGAAAAGGCAGGTGTGCCCGCTGAATGTGATGTTCTTTCGCTGTGAAACTATGTGCGCCAGCGCCTTTACGGTTTCACGCCCCGTTGCGTCGCCGCCGGCGTGGACGACGCGATTCTTATGGTGGCCGCCTTCACGCGTTATCTGCAGCTCTCCGTATTGGTCAAGGTCGAAAGGTACGTTGAGGGACATGAGTCTTGCGATGTCGGCCGGACCTTCGTTTACAAGCACTGTAACCGCTTCTGTGTTACAAAGACCCGCGCCCGCAACGACCGTGTCCTGCAGATGGAACTCGGGCGTGTCGTCGCGGCTGATGGCCGCCGCGATGCCGCCTTGCGCCAGCCAGGAGCTGGAAATCTCAATGCTTTCTTTGGCAAGGATGACGCAGCTCAGTTTTTCGTCGATATTGAGCGCCGTGTAAAGCCCCGCCAAACCCGCGCCGATGATCACGACGTCGTAATCCAGTGTTTTTTCTATTATTGAGTCCCTGCTGACCGCAAACTTCAAGTAAACCACCCCTACACACGGTATAATAATTGATTAGAGTGAATTATAGCAGATGTTTATGGTATAGACAATGAAAATATTTAGTATCCGTTCAGTGGGGTACGCATCTCTCCGGGCTGCGGGGCATGGTTTTTGTTGTTCGCGAACCTTTGGTTCGCTGGTCAGCTACCGGCCTTTTCACCGGTATTCCCTCAACAAAAAAACCATACCGCGCAGCCCTTGATGGGCAGACAGTGAACAGCTACAATACTTATGATAGCGCTGCCACGAGAATCCCTGATGCGCCTTACATTCCTTACCTATGGAAGAAGGCGTGCTTTACGCCGGGCAGCAATAAGCAGTATGTTTAACGTGAAACATCGGAAATCAGTTGCAGGCAAACACGTATCGACTGGTGGAAGTAATGAAAGACACTATGGAGATTAAAATGAATATCGTTGATTTTACGGCGGCCCATGTCGGGCCTGCAACCCGAATTGCGCTGCGAAATTATGATGAAGAACGGGCGCGGGTGCCAACGCTGCCGCCTATTGAGCGCGTCCCGGATCTGTCGCCGTATGCGGAAAACGGTCTCGGCGTCGCGGCATATATAAATGACGAAATGATTGGGTTCCTTTGCAGTGAACCGCCGTTTCAAAACGCGTTTCGCTCCACAGACGCCGTCGGGGTCTTTTCGCCGATGGGCGCCAACGGGGCTATAGGTGAGAAACGGGCGGAGGTTTTCGCCCGCATGTATCAGGCGGCGGGGGAGAAATGGGCGCGAGCTGGGGCGTCCAGCCATGCGGTTTGCCTGTACGCACATGATAAGCAAGTTCAAGAGCAGTTCTTCAGGTATGGCTTCGGGCTGCGATGCCTGGACGCGATCCGCGCGCTGGATAACGTTGACTCGCCGTCATGCGATGGACTCACATTCCACGAAGTATCTGGCAACAAAGACGCACTGGAAGTACTGCCGCTGGAAAACATGCTCCACAGCAGCTATTTGAAAAGCCCGTTCTTTGTTTCCCGGGCGAAACTCGATGAAACAACATGGATGGAATACTGGAACGGCTGCCATCCGCTTTGCTTTTCCGCGAAGCGCTCAGGCCGGAACGTTGCGTTCATTCTCGCGGAACAAGACGGCGAGAACTTCATCCGGGATACGGCGGGATATCTGCACATAACAGGTATGTACTGTCAGCCGGAATATAGGGGCAAAGGCGTAAGCCTGAAGCTCTTGCGTCTGTTGACGGAGAAGATGAAAGCCGGCGGGTTTACACGTCTTGGCGTAGATTTTGAGAGTATAAATCCATCAGGGTACGGGTTCTGGATAAAGCATTTCACGGTGTACACACACAGCGTTGTGCGCCGGATAGACGAACATGCCGTGCGGAGATGATACGGCTTTTAAGTGCAATGAAGATAGCAAAGTTAACGACCGCTATGTTCGGATTTTTCGTTAGAGGTCAATTAATGATTCTGGCCGTATCCTAACCTTACTGACATTGAAACAGAACAGTAATAAACACAAGTCCATGGCATAAAGCCGCGGATAGCAGCTACGTGGTTATTAAGGCAGATATCATACGTTTCTGTGCAGTTCATTAAGTGGGGATGTGGTAAGAATATAAGCCTCCGTCAAGAGGCTTTCATTCTGGCGGCGACGTGTCGCCGCTAAAATGGCTTGTATCGTTTCTATTGAATTATCTGCTTTTGTGTGTTATCGTAAAGCAAGCATTCAAACAGTCGATTGAGTAGTTTTATTGGCAATAATATAAGGTACCAACTATGAAAGAAATATCGCAGGAAATTATCACTCTTGCAGAAAAATACGCGCACGAATTAGATAGGAAAGTAACTGAGAGAGTTACTGAAATGCAGAATGATGACCTCTCTCATACCTTGATTTATAGAGTTTTAGGAGTAAATGAAGAAGAGGGGAATCGGATAGACCTATATCAGAATAAAGGTCGTCTGCTATATAGGAGCGCAGGCGCGTTTTTAGAAGAAGTCGCCGTTCTGTGTTTTAAACGTAAATTTCCATCAGCACAAAAAATAGTAATACCAAACAATAAAGGAACGCGTCCAAAAACATTTGAAATTGACTGCCTTATTGATAAAAGAGCGCATGAGATAAAGTGGAGAGAT
>Ga0082212_10008852_pt1 | contig 13070 bp, 8 predicted proteins | sample TergutNt197P3_FD_71548 | JGI IMG/M metagenome (GOLD analysis project Ga0082212, IMG submission 71548) | Neocapritermes taracua P3 segment gut microbial communities from Petit-Saut dam, French Guiana - Nt197 P3 | ecosystem: Host-associated > Arthropoda: Insects > Digestive system > Gut ... | reverse complement strand
GGCAATTGACTACAAAGGAAAATGCGCAAAACGCAACAGATATATGAATCCCGACATCAGTATTGAGGACTTGATCGAGTTTCACTCAATCGGCTGTATGTGGATGTAATACACGAAGCCTTGGCCCCGCAATCTCTTACGAAAATTCTGATTTTGAGCGTGTCTGTTTCCCTGTGGATGGTTGAGATTGCATTGAACGTCGTCTAGTTCGCGCTTGCGTGATTATGAAAATGTCGAGGAGATAAAGTGATGATTAGTGGCCAGAAAACAGACAAAAGACACGAAGTAAAAGTGGTCGCCAGAACCGGGACCTATATAGGGTGTTTCGATGGCACGGTTGAATCCTATCTTGGTGTCCGCTATGCGGCGCCTGTCGAGAAATTCAAGCCTCCCCGGGATGTATCGACTACGTCAGGCGAAATAATCGACGCTACAGAGTTTGGACCTGCCGGTTTACAACCCTATAACGAAGCCATACCGCTTTCTCAGGGTAAAACCAGTCCGGATTGCCTTAATCTGAACATCTGGACGAAGAATACCGCCACCACGGGAAAACCTGTTATGGTTTTTGTCCACGGCGGCGGTTTTGTCAGTGACAGCGGCAACAACTCTATATATTGCGGTCGGAATTTCGCAGCTAACTTGCCGGATGGCGAAGATGTAGTCATGATAACAATCAGTTACAGGCTAGGTCTATTCGGGTCGATCGACTTATCTCTATTGGACGGATTCAGCGAAGAGTATGCTTACTGCAATAATATCTGGATCCTGGATATGATCCAATCTCTCAAATGGGTTAATGAAAACATCGGTGCTTTTGGCGGGGATCCCGGCAATGTCACTATATATGGACAGTCCGCAGGCGGGATGGCTTGTCTCTATCTCTGCGCAATCGAGTCAGCGCGGCGCTATTTCCAGAAAGCTATCATCCATAGCGGATCGCCGTTTTTCGGGCTCAGGGATTTAGCAACATGGAGAGTTCAATCACAAAGAGTCTTCAACATTTTGGGGGTAACCTCTGTGGATGAGCTCGTCTGCCTGCCAGATGATGCTTTCAGGGATCATATCCAAAAATATACATACATTGACGCGGATCTCCAAGCAAGGTATATTGACGGGCTTGTTATCCCCCTCACATGGTGGGACGATCTTAAGGACGGGGCGGCTAAGGACATTATCATTATGTTGGGCGCAACCGACGGCGAACACGATTTCCATTCGTACGATAATACAAACCCGGCTTTCATTGTCAAAACTGCCAACGATATCGTCTCTTCGGCAGTGGCCAGATACGCGAGTCTGGGAATCCCTCCATACGCGTTGTCCCCGGTAGGCAATGAAGCTGTAATAGGGAAATTCATGGCTGTCGATCCCAATAGCAGCGAGAGGGCAGCTACTCTGGACAATCATTTCGGCCATGTATTAGGCTACAGGCATATAGCAGAAAGACAGAGCAAATATAATAGTGTTTACATGTACAGGTTTTGCTGGCTTCCGGATATCCACGCCGTAGTGGGCGGTTTGGTGGATCATGCCGCGTTTTCACCATTTGGCCGGTCTCCCCATTGCGCCGATATCCCCATATTGTTCGGCACGTGTGAGAATGGTTTGCCAAACCTGGCTAAATGGTGGATGGGACAAGTGAAGGATAGTGTCAGAGACAAATACGATATGTCAAATGTTCCGAAAGAAATGACCGGGCAAATGCAAGCAACCTGGTATGCTTTTGCCAAAACCGGAAACCCAACTAACGCATTGATTCCGGAATGGAGTGTTTATACTTCAGAAAGAAAAAACACAATGATGATTAGGGAAAAATGGGAACAATTGGATGATCCTTTGAAGTGCGACCTAAGTATTTTGGAGGCAATCCGACCCAGAGGCGAGAAATAGATAGAATCTCTTAGTTATATTTTCGTCGATTAGCAACGTGGATTTGGTTTAGTTTCTGCGCTTTGTTTCAGAGTGAGAATAAATGAATATTGTGGTTATATTTAATAAATAATGACCAAAATTCCTTGCATTAATTTGTCGGAAAGAATATAATCGTCGGTGCAAGCATACTTTAGTCGTACACACAATTATTAACGGACCTGCGATGAAAAGAAAGGTTGGCAAGAAAATGAACAAAATGAAAAAAATCACTGCAATTCTAATCATACTGGCGCTATGTTTCGCGGTTGCCGCTTGTGGCGGAGATGGTGAAACGACAAGCAGCGGAGGAACAACAAACAGCGGAGGGACAACAAGCAGTGGCGGAACATCAAGCAGTGGAAGCGGAAGTGGAGATAATGTGCTCGTTCCCGGCGACGTAATATCTGCTCCTGAAGAAGACAACGTGGAGTATGCCGATCTGATCGATATTATTCTGCAATCGATTTTCACTGTTATCGATCCGCTAAATCCGGCAGCCACCAACCCCGGATTCCGTTTCATGTATATTTGTCTTTATGACAGACTGGTCTATCGCACCAACGAAGGCGAATTTGTCGGCGAACTCGCAACATCATGGGAAACCGACGACCTTCAGCACTATACCTTCCATTTGCGCGAGGGAGTAGTTTTCCATAATGGGGAAAACTTCACCGCACAGTCCGTTATCGACACCATAACGACAGCTAGGGAAAATCCCGGCTCGCTTGCTTTCGATGCATGGAGATCTGTCGATACCATTACCGCTGTCAATGACTACACTCTCGATATTGTCCTTACCGCTCCGAACGTCGACTTCATATTCCAGATGTCTATACCCGGAGCATCAATAATCAGCAGGGCTGAAAGGGCGATAGATCCTGTAGCTGGCGCATGGGTCGGTACGGGCGCGTACTATATGGAAGATTTCGTGCCGGGAGATTATGCATTGCTCACACGCAATGATAATTATTGGGGAGCTCCTATTCCGACCAGGCAATTGCTTTTCCGTTTCGTACCGGAGTTTGGCACGCGCGCGGTCTACTTGCAAAATGGCCAAAGCCATATTTGCACGGGACTCAGCACTGCGGATATTGACATGTTTGTTGATGACCCCAATTTCATTGTCTATCGCATTCCTTCAGACCCCCACCCAATTGCATTTAATATGAACGATCCGATAACCGGCGACTTGAATTTCAGACTAGCCGTAGCACACGCTTTGAACATGGATGAAATAACTATCGTCGCCGCCGGAAACTACGGCTCTCCATCAACTGATGGAACATTTTGGGGGTATTCTACGGAATTCCGAAACACCGCAGTCCCGCTGTTAGAGTACAATGTTGATCTTGCAAGAGAGTATCTTGAAGCTTCTTCATACAATGGCGAGGAAGTTGAGATCATGACCGGCGTGGAAACGACGCAAAGAGCGGCGGAGATTATACAAGAACAGTTGGGAAGAATCGGCATAAGAATAACGCTTCTCCATACTGACAGCCCCACTCTATCGGCTGCCGCAGTATATGGCAACACCCAGACCCAGTTGGTTAGCCATCCTTCGCCGTTCAGCCTCAGCGCGTCATCTGCACGGCCAATGTTCTATCCCGGCGGGGCCAGCAACAGGGCATCGTACAATAACCCGGCGGTCACTGAGTTATTCGACCTGGCGCCGACGATTGGCGATCCTGCGCAACGCGAGTCAATCTACAAGGAAATCCAGGAGCTTATTTCTGCAGACTTACCATACCTGAATATCTTCTACCGCGTGCAGGCGATCGTCACAACCAGCAATATTGGCGGAATCATTACAAATGCGGACCAAAACCACGATTTCAGAGGCATATTCATGGTAGTCGATTAATACCCGATATAACCGGAAATGGGGAATGCGGCAAAGCTTGTTGAGCCGCATTCCCTAGCTTGCCCTTTTATTATAGCGCATACTCATCCATAAGAAAGAGAAAGGGTGAATAGATTGGTACGCTATGTCATACAACGTGTTTTAATGCTGATTCCGGTCATAATAGTTGTCTCGTTCATAGTTTTCACGCTGATTGAACTTGCGCCCGGGAGTGTTGTGGATACGATGATTTCCGGTGACATGACCGCAGAAGATATTGCCGCATTGAGGGCGAAGTTCGATCTCGATAAACCGATGCTTTTCAGATATGGGAAATATATGCTCAATCTGGTGCAGGGGGATCTTGGACTTTCTCAGACGACCGGCATGAATGTATTTGACATGTATATGCTGAGGCTACCGAACACATTAGTGCTGTCATTTACCGCTATAGCTATTGGGATAGCATTGTCGATACCGATGGGCATACGTGCTGCCAGGAAAGCTGGGACAGTAACGGATACCTCTACGACCGCATTTGCGCTTATAGGGCAGTCGATGCCGGTGTTTTGGCTTGGACTGATGCTTATAATGCTGTTTTCGCTGCGGTTGGGGTGGCTTCCGGCTGGGGGCTACACGGAAGGAATCCGCAGCCTGATCATGCCCGCTTTTTGCAGCGCGATGTCACTAACCGCTATCTGCACAAGACAAACCCGCTCCAGCATGCTTGAAGTCCTGAAGTCGGATTTTCTGCGGACTGCAAGGGCAAAGGGCGCTCCGGAAGAGATAGTGATCAGAAAGCACGCGCTGGGCAATGCGCTGATACCGATAATAACAGCGATAGGCGCTTCGGTCTGCGTTCAGCTTGCGGGTTCCGCAGTCGTCGAACAGACATTCGCGTGGCCAGGCGTAGGGAGGTTGCTCATAGAGGGCGTGATCCAGCGCGATGTGACAATAATACTCGGATGCGTGATAATGACGACAATCCTGTATGTCATTGTTCAGCTCATCGTCGACTTGCTCTACGCATTCGTCGATCCGAGAATAAAGTCGCAATATATGAGGAAAAGACGAAAAGGCCAAAGCGCTGGTGCGTCATTGCCTGTATCAGGAACAATGGACTTGACCCCAACGACCATTCCTGCAGTGCCTGATGACAGCTTCGCCGACAAGGCAAAAGGTGAATCCCTTCCCTCAGGACATCAGGAGCACATTCTCGCAGCAAGCAGTTTTTCGCTCTCGCAAACAGATGATGACAGGGAAACGCATCAAAGCGATCCGGCAGATAATTCATACATTGGAGCACAGGACTATATTACAAGACGGTATGGAGACATTGTTGTCAACGACGCAGTAGCAGATGATGCAATAAAGGTTTTAGCAAAGTATAAAAAGCGCAGTCAAATGGGAGAGATATGGCATAGGCTGGTTCGCAACAACAGTTCGCTTGCCGGGGTGATCATCCTTGGCATTATATTCTTATTGGCAATCATCTCGCTGTTCATGTCTTTCGAATCTGTGACTGCAACAAATGTGCCGGTAAGATTTTCGGCGCCTAGCTGGCAATTCCCGTTCGGCACCGATAGCATGGGACGCAATGCATTTTTACGGGTTATATACGGTTCGAGGTACTCAATAATCATAGGATTTGGCGCGTTGGCCATAAACGCGATTCTCGGTGTTCTGCTAGGGTCGACTGCGGCGTATTACGGTGGCAAGACCGAAAATATCATCATGCGCATATGTGATATTTTGGCGTCTATACCAAGCCTTCTGCTCGGAATGGTCATAATGGTCGTGCTGGGCATGAAACTGCAGAATCTAATCATTGCGGTAGGAATAGGGGGAATACCGCATTTCATACGAATATCAAGAGCATCAATACTCACGGTGAAAGGCAATGAGTTTGTGGAGGCCGCGCGGGCAATCGGCTTTTCCGACTTGCGAATCATAGTTACGCAGGTGCTTCCCAACGGGCTCAGTCCGATAATGGTACAAGCGACTGTGTCGCTTGGTCTCACAATAACTATTGCCGCATCGCTGTCGTTCCTCGGTTTCGGCGTTCCCGCCCCGACTCCCGAATGGGGAGCGCTAATCTCGCAGGGGAGAGAGTTTGCGCGCACCGCGCCATGGCTTATGGCATTCCCCGGCGTAGCAATAATGATAACTGTTCTTGGGTTCAACCTGCTGGGCGACGGGCTTCGCGATGCTCTCGATCCGAAGATGAAGAAGTAGTTCATTATTCGTTGTAGTGTATTTTGCATAATCATACCCGAGCGGGCAGATGTGTGCTTATCAGCAGCCACATTCCCGCTCGGGCGTTTTTTCGAGCCTGCTCGCAGCGCTAGAACCTGCCAATGTTTCTTGCGATATGGAATGCTTCGCTCGTCGCGGCAGTAATATTCCGCGATGATACGCAGTCTCCAAGCATGTAAAACTCCGGAGCGCAGAACTGCAGCGCGATGGCCTCGTCGCGCGACGGCGTCTGGCCAACCGCATAAACTACTGTATCAGCGTCGAAACTCCTCTCCACGCCGTTTGTATCGCAAATAACCCCGGAAGGAGATATTCCTTTTACAATTGTGTTGAATTCAATTTCAAGCCCGCGCTTCTTTATTTCGTTCTTCAGGCCAAGGACATGCAGGATATTGCCGCCGTCGCTGATATGGTCAAGCATTTCGACGATTTTTACATTCCGGCCATGACTAAGAAGATGCAAGCCCAGTTCAAGACCGACTAGACCAGCTCCCAAAATCACAACTTTTTGCCCGACACTATCAAGCCCTGTATACGCAGCCTGCGCAGCCATTACATGCGAACCGTCGATGCCGGGGATATCCGGCTTTACGGGTCTTGCACCAAGCGCTGCGATTATCGCGTCCGGCGCAACCTGCGCGGCGTATTCGGGTGTAACTTCGGTATCCAACCGCAGGTCGATTTGCGATTTTCTGATCTCCCTCTCCTGCAGATCAAGATAATTATCCAGGTTTTTCTTGAAACTCACGTCTGTTTCGCAGCGCAGCACGCCCCCCAATCTTGAAGTCTTCTCGCATAATATGACTTCATGGCCGCGTTTGGCGCATGTCAGGGCAGCCTGCATGCCGCCTACTCCGCCTCCAATAATAAGCGCTTTCTTTTTTACTGCGGGCGGAATCTCGTACTTCACTTCGAGTTCGCGACCACATTCCGGGTTTATCGCACAGTATTGCCGTCCGTATTTCATCCTGTTCGAGAAGCACGCAAGGCAACGCATGCATCTGCGCACTTCATTTTCGCGCCCCGCGCGCGCCTTGTTTGGAAGATCAGGGTCGCAAAACAGCGCCCTCGCCAACTCAACTACATCTGCTTTCCCGGATGCTATGATATCCTCCATCAGATCGGGGTCGGAAATCCCGCCGATTGTTGCAATTGCCGTATTGACATGCTTCCTTATCTCTGCGGCTAATTGCACGTTGCAGCCTTCCTCCAAAAACATGCTAGGATGGGTTACGGTAAAAACCTCCTCGACCTCGTGATTTCCGGCTGAAACATGAATCAGATCGACATATCCATCAAGCTGCTTGGCAATCGCGATCCCATCGTCCAAATCATATCCGCCATCATAACATTCTGAGCCGCTGATGCGTATTTCGATCGGGAATCCGGAGCCGACAGCCTTTCGGATCGCCTTGCACACTTCGACTGTGAGGCGCGTTCGGTTTTCTACGTCCGCCCCTCCCCACTTGTCAGTTCTCGTATTTGTTATCGGGGACATAAACTGATGAAGCAGCCAACCATGGCCGGCGTGTACGGTGACCATCCCGAATCCGCATTGTTTGGCTAAAATCGCGGCTTCCGCGTATTTACGAATCGTTCGCTCGATTATTTCCTCATTCATAGGCAGAACAGTCCTGCCTTCAAGTTCGCACTCAACCGGCCCGTAAGCAAGCCCTGTCTGTTTTATGTCAAAAACAGAGAGCGGGCGATTGGCATACATCCCGGCATGAGATAGTTCCATGGAAGCGACAGCTCCATAGCTTTTTATTCCAAACGCGACGCTTGATAACATTTGCCTGACATTTGGCTTATCCATGCAGAACTGTATCGAGCCGCGCCGTCCAAATTCAGTATCAACGATGCCCTCGAACGTCGCGACACTGGCGGCGCCGCCCATCGCTTTCCTGCCGTAAAAAGCAGACGCGTTATCGTTTAGATATCCGTCGCCATTTGTATTCAGGCATCCTGTCGGCGAAGCAAATATCCTATTGCGAAATAGGGCGCTGCCAAGAACAATGGGTGAAAAAAGATTAGGGTACTTACATTTGTACACTGGTCATCACACTCCTTATATTCGACAGCGCGTCAGAGCTGCCTGTCAATATCATCCGTCCGCTTTGTACTCAAGCGTAGTATTTACCGCGAATGACCATCCGCGCAGCAGTTGTTCGCGGCGCTCTGCGCTCATGCCGGGTGTAAATTTGCGCTGGATCCTGCGGCGGTTTCTCAGTTCCTCTGTGTCTTTCCATACTCCTGTGGCAAGTCCCGCCAGATATGCGGCTCCAAGCGCAGTTGCTTCCGTGGTTTCCGGGCGCAGAACGTTTTTATTTAATATATCCGATTGGAACTGCATTAAAAAGTCATTTACGCTTGCACCTCCGTCGGCGTTGAGCTCTTTCATCTCGATTCCGGTATCCTGCTGCATTGCATCCAGGACGTCCTTTGCCTGATATGCGATCGACTCGAGCGCAGCTCTGACGATATGGTCCCTGTTGGCTCCGCGCGTGACGCCGAATATTGCCCCCCTTGCCTTCATATCCCAGTAGGGAGCCCCAAGACCTGAAAATGCGGGCACAATGTAGACTCCCGCAGTGTCGCTGACAGCTTTGGCGCATTGCTCGGATCTGTCCGCTGTGTCGATTATCTTCATTTCATCTCTGAGCCACTGGATTACGCCGCCCGCCGTAAAAACGCTGCCTTCCAAGGCATATTCGACTTTGCTTCCTAAGCTCACAGCTAAAGTTGTTATCAGCCCGCTTTTCGATATGATCGGCTTGTCGCCAGTATTCATGAGCAGAAAACATCCCGTGCCATATGTGTTTTTTGCGTCTCCCTTAGAAAAACATTGCTGTCCGAACAGCGCGGCTTGTTGGTCTCCGGCTATGCCGGAGATCGGTATATCGTGGCTTAGTATGTTCGCTGTCGCAAAAATGCCGCTGGAGCTCTTTACTTCCGGGAGAATGGCGTGTGGGATGTTGAATTCCTTCAGCAGCTTCTCGTCCCATGTCAGGGTATTAATGTTATATAGCATTGTGCGGGACGCGTTCGTATAGTCCGTCGCATGCACGCGCCCCCGGGATAGATTCCATATGAGCCAGGCGTCGACAGTCCCAAAAAGTAGGTCTCCGGCTTCCGCCCGCTCTCTGGCCCCGGGAACATTGTCGAGCAGCCACATTATTTTTGTCGCGCTGAAGTATGCATCCAAAACAAGCCCGGTTGCCTCTTTGATATATGGCTCCAGGCCTCTCTGCCTGAGCAATTTGCAATAAGGCTCAGTCCTTCGGCATTGCCAGACGATCGCATTGAATATTGGTTTTCCCGAATGCTTGTCCCACATTATTGTCGTCTCGCGCTGATTTGTTATACCGATTGCAGATATCTCTCCCGGAGCTACACCGCTCTTTGTAATCGCTTCGGCAAGGACTCCATACTGCGAAGCGTATATTTCCATAGGATCGTGCTCCACATAACCCGGCTGCGGGTATATCTGAGCGAATTCTTTCTGCGCTGTCGCTATCGTATTTTGATCTTCGTCAAATACGATAGCGCGCGAGCTCGTAGTGCCTTGGTCGAGCGCGACAATGTATTTCATAATTACCTCACATATGCCGAATCTTTCGCTCGCTCGATTATACCATGTATGGCCGGATTTGGAAATAAGGGGTATTGACCCCGGGACAAGCCCCGGTCTCTTCCCCGCAGCAGATACTGCGGGGTATTATACCCCTTGATGTCTTCACTCGTTCGGCTAATGCCCCGCAAGCGCGGCATAGCTCTCGCTTCGTTCGACAATAAATGTTGAATATGGCAGTTATTTGGTATAATATGCTATTGCGCCTTGAACACAGCGAAAGGAATGTATTTTGGCATGAAGATTTGCAGCATGAAAGTTGGCGGCGAACAGCGCCTTGGCGTTAGAATCGACGACGGAATAGCCGATATTACTGTTTTGGGATTTCCATCGCGTATGAACGACCTCATCGCCGGAGGCGGCGAGATGCTCGAAAGAGTATCGGGATGCCTTAAAAATGCGGATTTCCCTTTGATAAACGAGCAGGGTACAGAATTCCTGCCTGTCACAGAGCCAGCGAAGATCATATGCGAGGGGCTTAATTACAAAAGCCACGCTGAAGAAACGAATGGCACAGTTCCCGAGCATCCGGTGTTTTTCAGCAAGTTCGGCGATTCGCTCAATGCGCATGGCGCTCCCGCAAAGCTTCCGCCCTGGTTGAATCGATACGATTACGAGGCCGAGCTTGTAATCGTCATCGGCAAGCCCGCGTACAACGTATCGGTCGAGGAGGCTGAGGATTGCATATTTGGCTATACCTGCGGCAACGATCTGAGCGCGCGCGACAGCCAGTTTTTGTCAAGCCAGTGGCTATCCGGCAAAGCTCTTCCCGGTTTCGCTCCCGTTGGTCCGTATATCGCGACGCGAGATAGCTTCGATCCTTGCGCCGGCAACGGGCTATACTGCGAGGTAAACGGCGAGGTCGTACAGTCGGGAGATACGTCGGATATGATTTTCACTTGCATTGAAGCAGTGAGCGCTGCTTCACGGTTTTTCCCGCTTTCGCCCGGCGATCTTATTTTTACCGGGACTCCGGCGGGCGTGATCATAGGCAAGCCAAAAGACCGCCGCGTATGGCTGAAACCGGGCGACATTGTAAAGGTCAGAATCGACGGAATAGGCGAGCTGGTAACTCCTCTTGTTTAGCGCTGCGCATAGTAAAGCAAAGCGCCAAGGTATCGTCATTCGAACCCACCGTGGTGTTAGCTTTGCGGTTTTCACCCCTACTTTGCCAAACCCCTTACTGGTTTTATCGTGCGGACTTTGGAGGTATTCTTGTGAAAATCGGGATTTTAGGCGCCGGTGCCATTGGTTCCCTGGTTGGAGCCCATCTTAAGAAGGGCGGCGGCGAGGTCTGGTTTGTTGACATTTACGAAGAACATATGGAAGCTATACAGGACAACGGCCTCGTTATGGAACTGGACGGCGAAGCCGTGCCACAGAACGTGTTTATTGACGGAGCCGTAACCCGGGCGAGCGAGGCCGGACCCTGCGATGTAGTAATTGTGCTTGTCAAATGCGTGGATACCGAATACGCTATCGAATCAAACGAAGCTCTTTTCGGGAAAAACACAGTGGTCATAACGCTCCAAAATGGCATCGGAGCGGCGGATATTCTGGCTAGCTATTTTGATCAAAAACGCATTGGGCTCGGCGTGCTCAAATCAAACGCAAATCTTTTGGGTCCGGGTAAAATCGCCGGCAGGCTCCGTTTCCCCAACAGTCCGAAAAGCATCTATTTTTCGCCTGCTAGCCAAAATACGCCTCACCTAAATGTATACAAAGAATTGGAGAAATACTGGTGCGAGGGCGGGATGCCGGTCGAACTAAGCGATAAAACAGAAGAATTCATCTGGGGAAAGCTATGCGATAATGCTATGTACAATGGTATCGCGGCGCTGCTGCTTCTCTCCAACGAGGATGCCGCAGGGCACGAGGACGGATGGCTGCTCATGAGGGAGCTGATGCGCGAAACTATAGAAGTAGCCGAGGCAAAGGGAATTAAGCTTGACCCGAATAATTATTGGAGAGACAGGACCGGGAGACCCCCGTTCGACAGAAGCAGGATAAAGGACTTCCATTACGTCTCCGCTTTGATCGATTCTTATAAAAAAAGGACGACCGAAATCGATTTCATTAACGGCGCTATCGTCAGGGAGGGCAGGAAACTCGGTATCCCAACGCCTTATAATGAAACGATTTGGAGGCTCGTTCGAGTTATGCAGGATAATTATGATTACAGGTATAATGCGTAGGGCGGTGGGAAACGTGCCCTACCGGGAAGTGTTCGTTTCCCGGTTGTTTGACTACAGCATATGCGAGTCGAGAAATGCAGCCACATCCCGGAAATACTCATCCCGCTTGACATCGTTGTGGATAGCATGGCGACTGCCATATTCTTTAGCCGTAACCATATCACCGGCTGCGGCAGCAAAGCTCAGCGTCTTTTCGTTGTTCAGCACCCTGTCTTCCGCCGCATACGCGATGAAAACCGGAACCGGGATACTTGCCGCGTTTTCCAGAGCATAATCGCAGCTATCAATAATACCGGTGAACATGCGAAATGATATCCGGCCGTGGTACATTTGATCATTTGTATATGATTTGATCCTATCCGGGTCGCCGGTAAGAGAGGCGGGCGCCAATTTATTAGTTATCACGAGATTAGGTGACAACCGCCCTGCCAGCCGCCCAATCCCGATTATCAGCGTACTGTAGCGCTTATACAAGCCGAGCCAGGGCGCCTCCAGAACAGCGCAGGAATACCCGCCCGATGAATTGCGCATTAACGCGTTTGCAACTATATTTCCACCCATGCTGTGCCCGTACAAGGCTATAGGAAGATTTGGGCCGATCCGCCGCGCCTCTTCAGTCACGGAAGCGACGTCATCAAGAAAACTCTGGTAATCCGGAATGACGCCAAACCGGTTCTTCTTGCCGGCAGGAGGCGCGCCATGGCCGCGCTGGTTGAAAATAATACTTGCGTATCCGGCTTGCCCAAGACGCCCGGCAGTTTCCATGTACATCCCCAAGTGTTCGCCGAAGCCGTGGCAGACAATAACGACGCCTTTTGCGTAACATTCTTCCGGTTCGCAGTAAACTGCGGGTATATCGGCGCCGTCTCTCGCTTTGATACGAATATTTTTCATTTCTGCACCCGCTCTCGCACATGTTTTTAGAAATACTCTGAGTGCTGTTGTCCCTGCTCCTAAGGAATCGCTAAATCAGCAAAGCGCAAGCGACAAAATCTTCGCTCGTTCGGTCATGTCCGAGCAAGCTCGACCGCGACTCTCTCTTCGCTTGATTATGCCTCAAGCGACAAAATCTTCGCTCGTTCGGTCATGTCCGAGCAAGCTCGGCCGCGACTCTCTCTTCGCTTGATTATGCCTCAAGCGACAAAATCTTCGCTCGTTCGGTCATGTCCGAGCAAGCTCGGCCGCGACTCTCTCTTCGCTTGATTATAGCATCAACTAGCATATGTTTCAATAT
>Ga0082212_10008851_pt1 | contig 13070 bp, 8 predicted proteins | sample TergutNt197P3_FD_71548 | JGI IMG/M metagenome (GOLD analysis project Ga0082212, IMG submission 71548) | Neocapritermes taracua P3 segment gut microbial communities from Petit-Saut dam, French Guiana - Nt197 P3 | ecosystem: Host-associated > Arthropoda: Insects > Digestive system > Gut ... | reverse complement strand
AAAAAGCGGGCATACAAAAAGACAGGATAATACTGGACCCGGGTTTCGGATTTGGCAAAACCAAAGAGCAGAACCTTTTTATTCTTAATAACCTGGATTACTTTAAATCTTTGGGCCTCAGAATAATGGCGGGAACCAGCAGAAAAAGATTTTTATCCGCCAAGGGCGTTGGGCCGGAACGCAGGCTTTACGCCACGATTGCGTCTAATATTCTCGCTTACGCCAAAGGAGCGGAACTCTTCCGCGTGCATGATGTCGCGGCAACGAAACAGGCCTTAGATGCGTTTCTTCAAATTCGGCAAAAAGACGGTTACGATTCCCAACAGCGGCAGGTACGAGCATAATCGGTAAACATATTCGATTCCACAAATGTCGGCCACCCATCCCAATACGGCAGCAGAAATACCGGCGATGCCGAACGCGAATCCGAAAAACAGTCCGGCAATCATACCGACCTTGCCGGGCAACAGTTCTTGCGCGTAAATGAGAATAGCCGAAAACGCTGACGATAAAACCAAACCAATGCACATGGACAGCAGGCAGGTCAGCCACAAGCTGTTTGCATGGGGCAACAGTATCGTCATGGGAGCGGCACCGAGAATTGACCCCCAGATGACGTATTTGCGACCGACACGGTCACCGATCGGTCCGCCGATCATCGTGCCGGCCGCCATCGAAAAACTGAACAAAGTCAGGCAATATTGTGACTGTTTTACTGTCAGGCTGAACTTATCGATCAAATAAAACGTGTAATAACTGCCCATGCTGGCCCAGTATGCGTATTTGGAAATAATCAATGTGAGCAGTACGCACAGCGAAATAACGATCGTGCGAGTTGAAAACGGCGAGCGTTGTTCGACGGTTGTGTTGATTTCGGTTTGTCGACGTTCGCGAATGATCTGCAATTGGCCTTTGTACCATTGGCTGACTGGCACCATCATGGCCATGGCGACAATCGGAATGACGGCAAACCAGGCGAGATTGTGTTGACCTGTCTCGGTGATAAAAAACGCAACCAACAAAGGGCCGAGTGAACCGCCGAAGGTACCTCCCACTTGGAACAGCGATTGGGCAAAGCCGAATCGCCCGCCAGAAGCAAGGTAAGCCAGCCGCGAGGCTTCCGGGTGGAACACGGACGATCCGATACCGATCAACACCACGGCCAGCAGGACAGTGGAATAACTTGGGGCAAAGGCAAGCATCATCAGTCCGCACAGCGTTGATATCATGCCTAAAGGCAAGGCATACGGCTGCGGATGACGGTCGGCATACCAACCGATGAGCGGCTGAAAAATCGACGCGGCAAACTGGAAAACCAGCGTGATGCGGCCGATTTTCGTTAAACTCAGGGACATATTCTCCTGAATGATCGGATACAGCGGCTGGATCAAGGACTGCAACGTGTCGTTGAACAAGTGGAACATGCTCAGCGTCACCAGGACGGTGAGCGACGTTTTTCCCGTGATCCCACGGGTAAGTGTGGTCATGGCGGTATTTCGGCAAAGCGGGTGGCTTATGGTATGGACAACAGATCATACCATCGTAACGTCAAATGCGATTTGCACAAGTTCCCTGAGAGCAAGTCTTCAACTGAAGCGGTAACCGGGACACTCGGCAAAACGGGGTGTTACTTTTTCTTCGCCTTCTTCACCGTTTTTTTGGCAACCTTTTTCACGGGCGATTTCTTTTTCGTCACTTTTTTCACGGTCTTTTTCTTTTTCGATTGCGTCGCCGGGTCGCTGCGTTTGGTTTTCGATTTGCGGATACGCATTGGACGTCCGGCTTCGTCGAATTCGGGTTCGTCGTACTTTTCGTTACGCGACGGTGTGGCGGTTTTGCGTTTTGGTTTTTTGACAGTCGTGTAGGGGCAACCCTCGCGGTTGCCCTGATTTCCCTTTGGTTTTTTGACCGTCGTGGCAAGTCCCACGAACGTGAAATCAATGCGTCGCGTGTTCGGGTTGGCGTCGGCGATTTCAATGACCACACGGTCACCAAGCCGGAACGTCGGGCCGCGCGTGCCGATCAGTGAAAGCGAGTCGGCGTCGTAATAATAGCGGCCTTCGAGCGAGCGAATGCGAACGAGTCCCTCGGCGGGGATTTCCTCACCCTGCACATAAAAACCGTAACGCTCAACGCCCGTCACCACGCCGGTCATTTGCGTGCCGATCTTCGTGGCCAGATAATTAATCAGCTTGAGTTTGACCAATTCACGTTCGGCGGCTTCGGCGGTGCGTTCGCATTGCGAGCAATGTTCGCCGAGCAGAAAAAGTGCCCGCATGTCGTTGTGCGGCTTGTTGCCGAAAAGCAGTTGGTCGAGTAGCCGATGCACGGTCAAATCGGGATAGCGGCGAATCGGCGAGGTAAAATGGCAATAGCACGAACTGGCCAGGGCGTAATGGCCGTCTTCGGCGGGCGAATACACGGCCTTTTGCATCGACCGCAGCAGAGCATAATTGATCGCCGCTTCTTCCGGGCGACCTTTGATGCGTTCGAGCAGAGCTTGTATCTCGAAGCGGCTTTCGAGCAACATATCCGCCGACACGGTACTTACGCCGAGCGATTTGACGAATTGCGAAAACTGCTTCATTTTGCGGTAACTGGGCATCGCGTGAACCCGTCGCAAAAAGAGCAGCCCTTTTTGTTCGAGAAAACCGGCCACCGCTTCGTTTGCGGCCAGCATAAATTCCTCAATGATCTGATTCGCCGGCAGATGTTCGACCAGTTTTGAGCCGCATACCTTGCCGTCATCATCGAGTAACAGCTTGATTTCCGGCATGGTCAGTTCGAGTGCCCCGCGTGCCAAGCGGCGATCACGCAGAATCATGGCCAGCGTAAACATGTCGCTCAACAGCCGGAACACATCGGGTGCGAGTCGGTACTCCGACCGGACATTTCTGTTCCGAAACGGTTTTGGGTCGGCGAGAAACTCGGTCACTTCGTCGTAATTGAGTCTCGCGTTGGAACGAATGGCCGAACGTTTCACCTCGACATCAACGGGAATGCCGTCCGGTGTCATTTCGATCCAAACCGATTTGGTCAGTCGCACTTTGTTCGGCTGCAAACTGGCCAGCGAGTTTGAGATGACCTCGGGTAGCATCGGAATCACTTTGTCGGGCAGATACACGCTCGTGCCGCGTTTTTCGGCTTCACTGTCGATCAGCGAACCTTTTTGAACGAAGTGCGCCACGTCGGCAATATGCACACCGAGTCGCCAATACCCGCACTCAAGTTTCACAAGCGACACCGCGTCGTCAAAATCACGGGCGTCAGCCGGATCGATGGTCAGCGTTGTTTCGCCGGTTGCGTCGTAACGGTCGGGTGTGATGCTCTCGTCGAATTGCGCCGCCTGATCTTGCGCAGCCTTGATGACCTCGTCGGGGAATTCCGTTGGCAATCCAAATTGGTGAATAATCAGTTGCGTGTCAAGTTCCGGCGTACCGTGCGGACCGAGTACTTCGACAACGACGCCTTCGCCGTAGCGTGTGTGCGTCGGAAATCGCACCATGTCGATGACGACCTTGTCGCCCGACCGTGCGGGACAGGCACTTGGGTCACCGACATAAATCGGCGTGCGAAACAGCTTGCCGTCAACTTCGACCACCGCAACATCGTCATCGCATCCGTAAGTGCCGACGAAACGCATGGTACCGCGTTCGAGAATCTCGACAATTTTGCCCGCCGGCGCATCAGATTCGCTGCGACGATCACGTTCGGAAAAACCGATACGGCGTTTGCCCTTGTCGCGTTTTAGGTCGAAAGTGATCTCAACGACCACCGTATCGCCCGATGCTGCGTCACGCGATTGTTCCGCCGGCACAAAAATATCGGCAAGAGGCGTCTCATCGTTTCGAGCATCGACACGGGGACGCACAAAACCGTTGCCGTATTCGGTTTGTCGAAACGTTCCGACGACGAAATTGTCAATCGCGGGCTTCTGGCTTCTGGCTTCTGGCTTCGGGCTTCGGGGGGGAACCTCTTTCCCTGAAGCCTGAAGCCCTTCCTCGAGCCAATCGTCGGTCGCTTCGGCGGTAGTCCGCGAAATCCGCTTTCGGCGGTCGGACTTGCCCAACTCGTAATCGTCCAGCGACTCGAATTGACCCAGGTTCGGCCCCAGCCATATAAGGTGCTTTTTGCCGAACACTAGCTCACCGGCATCGACCATTTTTTTGACCACCTTGCGTACTTCGGCGGCTTGATCGGGAGCAATGGCCAGTTCCGCCGCAAAACCTTTCGGCTTCATCGGGCGGTACTTGGCTCGCATCACAATGTCGATAATCCCTGAGCGTATTTCTTCTCGTGACAACATGAGTTGATCTCCAAATATCTAAGCAAATCTTGCTTCTCACGGAGAATGATCGAATAGGCGGACATGGTTCCGATTTTTGGAAAAACCGCCTTTCAGTCACAATACCAACTTGGTTGTCACGTGTCAACACCGGACACATTCAAGCAATGAGTCGGCTCCAAGTATCGGAAGTTCATTATTCGAATGCCGGCTCGGCGTGATGATCCGGCGATCCCACGGCGACGGGTTGAGGTTCTTCCTGATAGTGCGAATGGTCAAAAAAGAAAAAGTTCGCGTTGGAATCATCGTCATAGTAATCATCATAAGATGAGACGTATCCCGGCAACAGAGATCGTTCCTTTTCGTCTTGGTAAGACATGATCACCGCTTCCTGAATCATCTCCCGACATACGGAATTGATCGGGTGCGCAATATCGGCATACAGTTTGATTTTATCGATGCCAAACTGGCGGTGGTAGGAATAATCAAATCGAAAGCCGCACTGGTTGCAGTAGTTTGCCTTGACGTGATTTTTGACTCGGCATTTGGGACAATGCACCGTCAATTTCCGGCTCGGCATCGCGACAAACAATCCATGACTGCCTTCAATGATTTTTAAGTCCCGAACGACAAAACAATGGTCGAATGTGATGCAACAAAACGCCTTGAGACGTTCCGTCGGGTCATCCATCAGTTTGATTCTCACTTCAGTGATTTTCATTTTGGGTTTCCTCCTTTATTATTTCCTGCGGCACACTCAGCAGTCGCTAACGAGTGAGCCACAAAAACTTCCCCAATGCCGGCCTGGCGTAGTGGCAAAGCCAGTTGACGAGCCTGCATAATGCTACGACAAAGTGCAAACCAGGCCGTACCGCTGCCGGTCATCTGGTGAGCAAGGCAATCGAGTTTTTCAAACATATCGCGAATCTGCCCGATTTTCGGACAAAGTTGTTGCGCCGGCACTTCGAGTCGATTGAACATCCCCGATGCGATTTCCTGAGTGTCGCCGCTTTTCAGTCCACGGAGAAGTTGTTCCGGGGAACGACTGTCCGTGATTTGATTGACGGAACATGCCCGGAATGCATCAGCGGTGGAAATGCCTTCCGGCGGCTTGACGACGAAAAAAAACAGCTCCGTAGTCATGCACACCGGCTTGACCAACTCGCCGCGACCATAACCGAGTGACGGTCCGTCAATAAAAAACAACGGAACGTCACTCCCCAGTTCCGAGCCGAGAGACATCATTTCGTTTTGCGAAAGCGTGAGCTTCCAAGCCTGACACGCCAGTCGGATGGCTGCGGCCGCGTCGCTTGAGCCGCCACCCATCCCCGACCGGCTTGGAATACGTTTGATGAGTCGGATGCGGCAACCACTTGGGATGTCGCATCGTTTTCGGACAAGTTCCACCGCCTTGACGACGAGGTTGTCCGGTCCGCTCGGTATGTCACAGGTTGTCACAGTGTTTTCGCCCGGCTCGCAAGTGAATGCGATTTCCGGGGAATCTTGTGGTTCAAAAAAAAGCGTGTCAAACACATGGATCGGGCAGCACAACGAACAAACATCGTGATAGCCGTCCGGTCGTTTACCGTGGATTTCAAAAAACAGATTCAACTTGGCAGGTGCCTGACCGACCAAGCACGAGCGTGATTTGTCGGTCGTCATGTCAACCTATATTTCTGTTTCATTATTCTTGTTCTGAAATCAATGGTGCTATTTAATAACAATTGCATCTGCTTGTGAGCAACTGTATCAAATGAAAGCAGAAATTATGTTATATGCACATTTTCTAATTTAATGTCAGTGCATGGAAATTCGCATAAGATCAACTACCCGATGCAATTGGAATCACTACAATATAGCGAACGTTCGTTAGAATAACATAAGAAGTATTTGTTGTCAATATTAATTTTAATAAAAGTACAGAATAATACTTATCAATTTACCGTCAGTAAAATATTTTTGAAAATGTTGCTCTACTCCCAACCGTATCAAAACAACTCCCTCTGAGCATTACAAATTGTCGCATTTTCCGTAAAAAATCGGGAAATCGTACAAAAAATCCAAGTCAAAGTCTCATTTCCTAAACCATAAACGATTGGGCACTTCTTAAAATGCACTTTTGCACGTTTCCAAAAACACACCATCGCAAAACACGATATTTATGAAAATCGTTTTGATTGAAAAGTGAATGATGAGAGCTGCCCTATTTTTTGGCAAAGGGGCAATCCTTAGTTGATCGTTTTCAACTTTAAGTTGCACGGTTTCAACTTATAGGTTGCACGGGAGCAACTTTAAGTTGGTCGGTTTCAACTTTAAGTTGGTCAGTTTCAACTTAAACTTGCTCGGAAGCAACCTCAACTTGATCGCATCCAACTCAAAGTTGCTCGCATCCAACTTCAACTTGCTCGCATCCAACTTCAAGTTCGGCGAATTTGAAAAAAAAACGTGCCCGCAAGCACCGCTTATTTTTAATACGAAACAACGAAAATACGAAAACTACGAAATCTGTTATAAGAGATTTTATTTCGTTATTTCGTATTAACGTTGCCCGCAAAATCGTTAAAACAGGGGGCAGAGTGCAGGGAGCAGGGAATAGGGAATAGTGGCTCACCCCTCACCCGTATCATAAGTCACCGTATCAAAACAACTCCCTCTTTTTACCACTGGTGGTGAGTCAATCACGAACAATTTGACGTCATTATTTTTGTACTGTTTCTAACGGGGAGCGTTAGCCGCGTCACCCTGTGACACGCACGCATGGGTTGTGCGTCACCGGCACAGCGAGTAAATCGACACCGTTGGTCATGACGATTTCACAAGGCACGATCTGCCCAGGTGTAACCTGCCCGGCGGTTTGCGATGTAACAATGACAACCGGGTCGATTGTCGGAGCATCGGCATAAGTGCGACCGACAAACACGCCGGGAACCACGCGCCCGGTTTCGTCCCGTTCCGGTTGGTCGATCAATATGTCGAGCCGGTGTCCGATGTGTCGCGCTGCCAAGTCACGAGTCAGCGTTTCGGTCAGTTCGTACAAGCGATGGTAGCGTTCGGCCTTGACCGATGTGTCGATTTGATCGGGCATTGCGGCGGCAACCGTTCCGTCTTCGCGGGAATAATGAAACACGCCTGCCCGTTCGAATTGCCAGGTTTGCACGAAGTCGAGCAACTCGTCAAACATCGCGTCCGTTTCACCGGGAAACCCCGTGATGAGCGATGTACGCAACACCAGATGCGGTATGCGCTCGCGCAATTTGCCCAAAAGGTTTTCGGTTTGCGATTTCGTCGCTTTGCGGTTCATTTTCCGTAAAATCTCATCGTTGCAATGCTGTAACGGCAAGTCGATGTACGGCAACAACTTGCCGCCGAACACAAATTGATCGATCAATTCGTCGGAAAAATGCGCCGGGTACGTGTACATCAGCCGCAACCAATCGAAACCGTCAATGGTCTGTAACTCGGTGAGAAGTTCGGCCAACACCGGGCGGCCGTACAGGTCAAGTCCCCAAAAATTGGTTTCCTGTGCGATAACAACAATCTCGCGCACGCCCTCGTCGGCCAGCCGTTTGGCTTCGTCGATGATCTGTTCTTTCGGACGGCTGACGAACTGTCCGCGAATTTGCGGGATCAAACAGTATGCACAATGCCGCGAGCAGCCGTCGGCGATTTTCAGATACGCGACATGCGGCAAGGTCAGGCGATGCCGTGCCGAATCGTCAAACAACGTTTTTTGTTTGGCGGAAAGAAAGACGCGTTGGCCGTCATCACTGGCATTTGGCATTTCACCGAGTAACTGCCGTGCAATTTCACCGATGCGAAACTCGTCAAATACGCCGAGCCAGTAATCAACATCGGGAAGCTCACGGACCAGTTTCTCACGCTCATATTGCACGGCACAACCGGTAACGACGAGCGTTTTGATTTGCCCGGCGGCTTTTTCAGCCAACAGTGACTCAAGTATCTCACGTGCTTCGGTTCGGGCATCGTTGAGAAAACCGCAGGTGTTGAGAATCATCACGTCAACCCGTTTCGGCGTTTCGCGAAATCGGAATCCCGCCTCGACCATGCGTCCGATCATCAGCTCGCTGTCGGTAAGGTTTTTGGGACAGCCGAGTGAGATAATCGAACAACTCGGTTGTCGATTTTGGGTCTTGCCGGAACGGTCGAGGTGCTTTTTGTTCTTTTTTTTCGCTTTTTTGGACATGGACTCTTTATTTTGCGTAACCGGTTTGGGATAATATCAAGTATAGTTTATCGGCATTTTTGTTTTTCCCAAGAGGTCGGGCATCTGTGAACAGTGACAAGATTATTAATCATTCTCCGTAGCACCATCAAGTGGTTGAAGTAAAAAATGAAAAGAATTTTTGGAGAGATATCTGATCCGGAAAAGAATAATTCGCCTGATTCCGAGGAGAAAACCTTATTATTTGAAAAAGGTTCTCAACTCATACGCGATGAGAATCAACAGTGTCTCATTGGAGTTGCAACCGATGATGGCAATGAAGGAGGTGGGGATGTTGCATCTTATAAGAATTTGCGAGTCGCTTTTGCCGGGGAGATGATCAATTTCCAGACCTTGTGTCACGAATATGGCTTGGATTCTCAAAAGGTCTCATCGGCAGAGCTGTTTGCCCGTCTATTCGAGAAAACCAAACTGAAGGCACCGATTCACATCAATGGAATTTTTTGCGCTGCGGTGTGGGACAAACAAAATCGAACAATCACCCTCTTTTCCGACCGTACAAGCGGGTTTTACGTTTTTTTTTATACGGTCACAAATGATTCGTTCGTATTCGGAAACTCGCTTCCCGACGTTTTGGACATTTCCGGCGTAAAACGCGATTTGGATACGCAAGCTCTTTATACTTTTTTTGTCAACGGTTATGTTCTTCCGCCACACAGTCTGATCAAAACCGTGAAGAAAAACTGGCCCGGCGAAGCGGTTGTCGCTCAGTATCAAGAAGGTCATGGTTTTCACATAACACGTGAATTTGTCGATATCATTCCTTTTGCACCGGAAACATCGGGGCATACCGTCCGATTCAATGATTTCGAAGATTTGCTTGGCGAGGCCATCAAAGACCAGATGCCGGAAAATCAGGAGACGGCATTTTTACTGAGTGGAGGAATTGATTCCAGTTCGATTGTTGCAACGGCTTCGCGACAAACAAAAGCCCCATTGAATACTTTTTCCGCCGCCTTTCCGGGAACGTCGTTCGATGAAAGTCCGTTTGCATTATTCGTTGCCAAAAAATACGCTTGCAATACGAATGTGATCGATATGGTGAATATCCAAAGTATGGAGCAACTTCCCGAAATCATTTATGCTCACAATGAACCCACTCTGGACTATTCCTGTTTACCCACCTACTCGATTTTTTCATACGTGAAACAACATTATTCTTCCGTATTCGGTGGGGACGGGCCGGACCATTTTTTTGGCAGATACTATCCTGTCGCTGCAAAGCAAAGTGTTTATTACCTGAAACCATTGTATCAGTTGATGCACGCGATGACGAAAAAAGAAGCGTTTCAACGGCTTGTTTGGGGGGGCTCAAATTCTTTGGACAAGAGCTATTTCGGTTTGTTTTTTTTCCCCACTTGGGGCACAAAGAAAACCGAGCAAGCGGACGTTTTGTTTACGGGATCGGTCAAGAAAGAAGCGTATCCGCTCGATTGCTTGCTTCCCGGCGACTTGAACCGAAGAAGCACTTCCTACAAAGAGATGTTTCATCGAACGGTATTTATGGATACTTTGGTGGACGGTGCTTTCGGTGTTTTCAAAAAAATAGGCAGTATGTCGAAATTGACAAATTTGACGCTTCGACTCCCGTTTTTTGATCGAAGACTACAAGATTTGATTTTCAAGCTTCCTCTTCGGCAACGAGTTCATGGAAATTTTCTACAAGCTCTCCTGGATAAGGCTAAGTCAAAATATCTTCTCAAATATGGAATGGGAAAAAAAATACTTCCCCCCGAGGTCATTCGAAAAAATAAAGGCGGTTTTACTCCTCCTTTGGCGGATTGGTTAAAAATTAACTTGTGTTCCTATTCGTCGAAGCAGATACTGAGTCCGGTCATCCGTGAAGCCGATTTGTTCAATCTTGATTTTGTTGACCAAATCCTCTCCGAACATCAAAAAGGTGTCGGAAACCGGACGACATTACTGTTTATGTTGCTGTCGTTTGATTTGTGGTATCGTTTCATGATTGATGAGAAACGAAAACCGACATCCGAGGATACCTACTCGAAAATACTTTTCCATCAAGGGATTGATTTGGGAATACAGGGTTAATAAGAAGAGAATTTTGAGCAATGATTTGCTCTTGCGTTTTTTCAATCATTTTTTGTACCAAACAATCATGAAATCTCATCAACGAAATCTGTTCGGCACCAAGAGCGTTTGGTTGCTTGTGTTTTCCCTGCTGATTACGGCACTGACGGTCGTGTCCGATTTTGCCGACGATGAATCGGCAAGGCCGCGAAAGCCCGCGTCCTTTGATTACCAAGGGGCGATTGACGACCTCCGCATTGACGAGTTGCAACAGCACTTGGGCTGGCTGGCCGACGAATCGCAGGAAGGACGCTCCGCCGGAACGGAGGCGGGTCATCGTGCCGGCGATTATCTCGTGGCGCAACTTGCCTTGCTCGGACTCGAACCGGCCGGAACGGATGGCAGTTTTGCGCAGGGCTTTCGATTCGACGGCGATCAGCCGAAATACCGCAATGTTTTGGGCATCGTTCGGGGGAGCGACCCGGAGCCGGCCGACGAATACGTCATGATTTGCGCGCATTACGACCACGTCGGCGTGATCAACGGTGAGATTTATCCCGGCGCCAATGACAATGCCAGCGGCACTGCCATGGTTTTGGAACTGGCCGAATCGCTCCAAAAATTGGAGCCGCGACCGAAACGGTCGATCCTCGTCGCGTTTTGGGATGCGGAAGAGAAAGGTTTGCTCGGAAGCCGGCATTTTGCCAACAACCCAACGGTGCCGCTCGCGCAAATCAAAATTGTCTTGAACATCGACATGGTGGGCACCTTGCAAAACAACTCGTTCGAGTTTTTCGGTACGAATGCCGCCACCGGGATTCGTGAAATCGTATCACGGCTGATTGTGCCCGACGATCCCGACATTGATTTTTCGTCCGAGTACCTGCTTGCGTCCGATCATTCGTCGTTTTACGCAAAAAATATTCCGGCCGTGATGTTTTTTACCGGACTGGACTGTCCCTACCATACTCCGCAAGACGACCTCAACGCCATCAATTTCGACGGCATGAAACAGATTGCCGACGTAGCGTTCCGTGTTGTGTTTCATCTGGCCGATTCTGAGGATCTCGCCAAAATCAATCATATTTCGACGCGTGACATGCGACGCGACAAGGATAAGGCGGAAGCCGCCGCCGTGTTTTGGGCCACCGACACCATGGGGCTGACCATCGAAGACGACGAAACGGATGACGCGGAAGACGAGAGTCTTTTTTCGCTCGGCAAACTGTTCGGCAGTTTGCTCGGCAATGCCGTTTCCGTCCAACAGAGCGGCTTGCGCATCGCGAAAGTGGCCAAAAAATCTTATGCGGAGAACCTCGGACTCAAATCCGGGGACTACATCGTAACGTTCAATGGCCGCGATGTGGAAAGTCATTACGATTTCGACGAAGACCTCATCGCGTGTCTTGAGGAAGAACCTGATCGTGTGATGTATCTGCGTGTGGCACGTCCCCGCGAGTCGAAGGAATTGCTGCGATTGGAAATCAACCCTGCCGACATGCCTGCCACCGCTCAAATCGTCCGGCAGGGGTTCATGTATTGGGAAAGCCCGGCCGAACCGGACACGCTTATTGTCGGCGCTGTGTTTTCGCAGCCCGCCATCGAAGCGGGGCTGCAAACCGATGACCGCGTCATGCACGTCAACGGCCGGCGGGCTTCCGGCGATGCTCTGCGCGAATCCTTGAAAAACAAACATTCCCTGTTGCTCGAAATCGAACGTAACGGAAAGGTGTCCCATTTGGAATTGGCACCATGATCGACAACAAATATCCCTTGGTCCTCGCAGCGGGTTTGCATTTCCTCGTTCTGCGCTTGCATTTCCTCGTCCTGCGCTTGCATCTCTGCGAGCTGTGCTTGCTGCTCTGCGTTCTGCGCTTCCAGTATTGCGTTCCGCTCATCCCGCTCTGCGAGCTGTGCTTGCATTTTTACTTGGGAAAGTCTGCGCTGAGTGCTTTTGACGGCACCGGCGGCGGCTTTCGTCTTGCGTTTGGCGTTAATGACGATTCTCTTTCTCGCTGTCATAATGGGTTCCTTTATTAATGATGTTTGTTAATTGTTAATTGCAAGCGCGCAAACGCGCTTGCAGCCGGTACTCCGGCCAAACAATAGTGCTACCGAGCGATGCATTCCTCACGGAATGCGTTGGCACCCTGTACTAGCCACTAGCCACTAGCCACTAGCCACTTTGTATTACATTCTGCGTTAAATACAGACTCTTGCATCGGTTTATGCCCCTTTTTTGGCGAAAAAGGCCGCGTTTTGGGCACTTTCGAGCGCGCTTTTATCGACTTCGAACGCGCTTTTATCGACTTCGTTCGCACTTTTATCGACTTCGTTCGCGCTTTTTTTGACTTCGTTCGCACTTTTATCGACTTCGTTCGCGCTTTTATCGACTTCGTTCGCACTTTTATCGACTTCGTTCGCGCTTTTTTTGACTTCGTTCGCGCTTTTATCATCAAAAAAAAACGTGTTTTCAATTGATTCGGTGCTGCGCCAAACTTGACACCGTTG
>Ga0082212_10003769_pt2 | contig 13070 bp, 13 predicted proteins | sample TergutNt197P3_FD_71548 | JGI IMG/M metagenome (GOLD analysis project Ga0082212, IMG submission 71548) | Neocapritermes taracua P3 segment gut microbial communities from Petit-Saut dam, French Guiana - Nt197 P3 | ecosystem: Host-associated > Arthropoda: Insects > Digestive system > Gut ... | reverse complement strand
TCCTTCCATAAAGGCGGCGCTCCCGCTTCGCCCATCCCCTTATACCGGTATTCCAGGGTTGTTTTGGGATAGTTGGTTTTGAACCAATCCATCATTTCATGGAGAACGTTATCCGATCCGGGAAAACCGTCATTTATAAAATAGATGGTTTTCCCGTCCAGCGAATTCAGCCTTGGCGCCTGCGGTTTCAGGCGCACATCAGGCGGCGTTCCAAGGGGATTGAGAACGGTAATTTTATCCGAACAAGCCTGATTGGCAGCCGATTGAGCGGAAACCGGTTTGGCGTTGCCCAGATATCCGGCAGCGGCTAATCCCATCGCGCCAGTGGCCATTCCCTGAACAAATTCCCTGCGTGAAGCATTCTTTTTTATATCACTCATGGTTTTTCCCTTTCGAATGTTAACCCTGATATTCCATTGAGATTTTACTGCGGAATCCACAAAAGCGTAACGGTTTTTGAGTAATTGCTTATTATTAAAATAGATAGTATCCTGAAAAAAAATGATAAGAGGTGTGCGTATGGCGAAGGTTCTGAATTTCATAGACACAACCACCCGCGATGGATCACAGAGCAACTGGGCTGCAGGCATGCCGGTTGGAATGATGGAAGCCGTACTGGAAGACATTGATAAATCCGGGTACCGGTCGCTCTGCTGTCCGCTGATGCAGCTGCAATTCAAGAAGGTTATCAGAGACTTAAAGGAAGATCCCTGGGCGATGGTACGGATGTTCGCGGAAAAAGCTCCCAGGACTAAAAAAGGATGCATACTGCAACCCTCGCTCTGGCCGTTCGATATCGTGAATTTCAACCGCGAGGCTGTCGAACTGTTTACGCGGAAGCTCAATGAAATGGGCGCGCTTCAGCGTGTGCAAATTACCGGAAACGTCATGGGACACAAGCATTACCACTGGTTTGTGCCTTTTTTAAAGAAAATGGGAATCGAAGTCGCTTTCGCCCTTTGCTACTACATATCACGCCGGCATACAGATGAATATTACGCAGAAAAAACAAGGCTGATGGTCGATTATGGCGCTGACATCATGTACCTGAAGGACGCCGGCGGGCTTCTGGATATAGACAACGTCCGGCGCGTCTACAACATTATGAAAGCCAATTCGGGAGACCTGCTTACGGAGATACACAGCCACTGCACCACAGGACTCGCTGATCCCGTATATGTCGAAGCGATGAAGCTCGGCTGCGATGGATATCACGTCGCATTGCCGCCGCTTGCCGAGGGTACGGCGCAGCCGTCCATTTTTAACGTAGCGGAGAACGCCAAAGCTCTGGGTTTTGAAGTGAATCTCGACATAGAGCGGCTTCAGCGCGTATCAAAGAAACTTTACGCAATGTCAAAAGAGGCAGGGCTTCCCACATTCGGGCCGACGCGTTACAAGGTGGCGCAGTACCAGCATCGCATTCCCGGCGGCGTCATTTCTAACATGATTCACCAGCTTAAGGAGCTTAAGCTTGAAAACAGGGTGGATGAGGTCATGGACGAGGTAATAAGAGTGTGCGCTGAAACCGGCGAGCCGCACATGATCACGCCGTATTCGCAGTTCGTATGCACGCAGGCCGCCATAAATGTTGCGCTGGGAGAGCGGTACAAAATCGTTATTGATGAGTACATCCAGTTTGCGATGGGTAATTACAGCGAAGACTCAGGATATCTGGAGATGGATCAGAACCTGAAAGATTACTTCCTCAGCCTGCCGCGCGCGAAAGAACTTGCGGAACGTACAGCGGCGCAGGAGGCGGCGCAGAATATGCCGTTGTCCGAGTTCAGAAAACAGTTCGGCGAAAACCTGTCCGACGAGGAATTTCTTCTTCGCTATATCATGAACGGGACAAAGGAAATCAATGTCATGCGCAAGGCGACGAAGGATCGCCCATGGCGTACTTTCTCCGGAGTGGATTCTCCGATCCTCGACCTTATCGGAGAGCTTGAGAAGCAGCCGCGTATAACCCAGGTTCAGGTTAAGCAGGGTGATAAATCGCTCGTTCTAAAAAGAAACGGAGGGGTATAAAATGAATAAAAACATTCTTGGCATATTAGACGGCAGCGATATCGAAGGAATTTCAGCGCTAATAGACAAGCTTGAAAAATCATCGTTTGATTACCTGAAGCTGGAAGGCGACGGGATGAGCATCGTTATAGGCAAAAACGGCGCGGACGAGGTTTCGGCATGCATGGCGTCTCCGGTTCTTAATATAAGCGCCGCGCCAATGCCCGCTCAGGCGGCGATTGATTCCGCCCCGGAATCGATGGATCAACACACAGTCGTAAAATCAGATGTTAGCGATATGGAAGGCGTAGTTGTCGTAAAGTCGCCCAGTTACGGTTTGTTCTATTCACAGCCCGAGCCGGGCGCTCCACCGTACACCACGGTAGGCGCCGCAGTTAAAGCGGGGGATACCGTCGGCCTTGTTGAGATAATGAAAACATTTAACGCGATTTCGTCGCCAATTGACGGCGAGGTTGTGGCTATCCACGTCAGGAATGAAGAGGTGCTTGAACCGGAACAACCTCTGGTTTCGATCAAGGCAAAATAATATGGGAATATCCCGTGTTTTAATCGCGAACAGGGGCGAAATTGCCGTCCGGATAATCAGGACTTGCCGCGTGCTCGGGATCGAAACTGTTCTGGCCGCTTCAGACGCAGACAAAGATTCTCTAGGCGCGCGCCTTGCGGACAGGACAATAATAATAGGCGGGCCAAACGTCTCGACCTACCTGAACATTCCCATTTTGATAAAGACGGCTAAGGCGACAGGCGCGCAGGCAATACACCCAGGCTATGGTTTCCTGTCGGAAAAGCCGGAGTTTGCAAAGGCATGCGAGGATAACAGCATTATATTTATCGGACCTCGCGCCTGTCATATACATAAAATGGGCAATAAGCTCGCCGCGCGGATGCTTGCAAAAGACTGCGGCGTACCGACGCTTCCCGGTTCGGAGAAAGTCGGTTCATATACTGAAATCCAGAACATCGTCGATCAGATTGGATATCCGATTATTATCAAAGCAGCGGCCGGCGGCGGCGGGCGAGGCATGAAAATCGTTACCGAAAGCGACGCTGGTTCCATGAAACGGATTTTCGAAGAGGCATCCGCGGAAAGCGCCGCGGCTTTCGGAGATGGAACTCTTTATGTTGAAAAATACATAGTTAACGCGCGCCACATCGAAGTTCAGGTTTTGGGTGACAAACACGGAAACGCCGTACACCTCGGCGAGCGCGACTGTTCAACACAGCGCCGACACCAGAAACTCATCGAAGAGGCGGGCGCTCCTGATATCACGGACGCGCTGCGCGGCGAAATACATGACTCTGCGGTGAAGCTGGTAAAAAATATTTCATATGAAAACGCCGGTACTGTGGAATTCGTTTTCGACCAGGACGCTAAAAAATTCTATTTTCTTGAGATGAACACAAGACTTCAGGTAGAACACCCGGTCACGGAAATGATTACCGGCATTGATATCGTACGGGAACAAATAAATATAGCAAACGGCGGGAAGCTGACATTTGCGCAGAATGATATACGATTCACCGGCCACGCTATAGAGTGCCGTGTAAACGCGGAAAATCCTTCAGATAATTTCAGGCCGACACCGGGCGTCATTACGCGCTGGGAGATTCCACAGGGGCCTGGCGTGCGGATAGACACGCACTGCCGGCATGGATACAAGGTTCCGTTCTACTACGATTCGCTGATTGCAAAGGTTATTGTTCACGGCGACGATCGCGAGCATGCCAGAAGGCGTATGATTTGCGCTTTGGATGAGTTTTGCGTCGAGGGCGTCTCGACGACAATCCCGTTTCTTAAAAAAACGCTCGAAACTCCGGAATTCGCCGGTGGGTGTGTAAATACGCGCATATTCGAAAAGGTTTTGACCTGTTTTGGGGGCAAGCCAATGGTTGGGAACATGCCGGAGGGATTCCGTCGCTGATAATTATCCAGGTATTTTTGTTCGTCGCGTTTTTTTAATGGACGAAGGGCTGCTTGAATTGGGCCGCTGGGATTTCGCCGCGCCGAAGGCGAAGTCTTCATGGGTTTATTGGGAGCATGTAACTGCGAAATGGATGGACGTTTCATTTAACGGTGCGGGCAAAGCCCGTTTCCATAAAAAATGCCCACCTCACGACGGATAAAAAAGTCCTGAATAAGCCCATCGCGGATATTCAGGTAGTCAATCCAATGACTTTTATCGAAAGGTGTTTAATGCGAACTGATACGGTATTACGTTGCGATGGAATGAAAGCACTTGCCCTTAATCTTGGGATAGTTGAAGCTGAACGCTTTGTTGCTCTAATTCAACGTGAGCCATTCGACTATACCGAATGGCGTCAGGGTTTGTTTGATGATATGTCGTTGGACATATTTTTGGAAAATGCCCGTCGCTATAGCGAAAAACTGGGAAAGTAGAATACTTTTTAGGAATATAACGCCCCATCGAGAGCCTGAATATTGCCGCGGAATTATCCGGAATGGCGTAACCCCTAAGTTCGCACCGTCGAGCTAATCGCCGCACGACATAAAAGTTCCAGCCATGGGAGCGCCGGCGTCCTCGCCGGTCGTGTAATAAAAAAAATGGGGCGCAATAAATCGCGCCGCTACTTATGAATCGCGTCACTGCCGAGCGTTTATTATTTACACGACCGGCGAGGACGCCGGCGCTCCCATGGCTCCCATGTCTGGGACTTTTATATCGCGCTCCACGAGCTAATGCCGCCTTGTCCAAGCTGGAGTTTTAAGGTATGTTTGTTGATCGTAAAGAGAAAAATGGATAAATAACCGGTGGTGAAAATTAATTCTCAACACCGGTTATTAAATAAATATATGAATGCCTACGAATTTCAAGCTGCCGTAAATGGCGGTGTAATACAAATACCTGCCGAGTACCGTAACAAGGTTTCCGATATCGTGAAGGTTATACTTTTGTCTGAAGAGTCCGGCGAACGCCATGAAAGCGTATCGGCAGCAAAAAAAACCTCTATGATGGACAACCCTCTGCACGTTGAAGATTTTAAACGCTTCAGCAGAGACGAGCTTCATGAGCGATAAAGTTTTTATCGATACAAACATTTTCGGTTATGCCTATACAGACGGCGATATTGAAACCATGAAGCCGCCAGGCTTTTATTCAAGAATTCGACCGATATATTTATCATTAGTACACAGGTTATAAGCGAACTTTACGCTTTGCTTGCGAAGTATAAAATAAAGCATGACACTATAGTATCTATTCTTTCGGAAATCGAATCATTATGTGAAATTAAGTCTGTTGAATTAAATACGGTACAAAACGCGCTTATCATAAGAAAACGATATAATTTCAATTATTGGGATAGTCTTATTTTGGCCGCGGCTTTGGAAAACGACTGCCGAAAGATATATACGGAAGATATGCAGGACAAACAGGTAATAAATAATTCACTACAGATTTTTAATGTATTGAAACACCCGCTCAAATTCTAATACCGGCCCATCGCTTATATTCCTGAACGCCTGTGAAAAAAACGTGCAATGCTTCCGCGTGAGTATTAATCGATACTGTTTACATAAACAATCTGGCTCCAGATGGCGGTTCTAAACAGACCTATATCATGCCGTCTTCCCGCGCAGCGTACACTGCGCGGGAAGACGCGTAATTTATTACGACAGTTTATTAGACGCGTAAAACGCTACTTTTTAAAGTGAAGTTTTATTCTTAAGTCTTTATTCCGCCATTCATCCCTTCCGTTTCCAGACGCGGCATAACGAATCACGAAATAATCTTCACTGAAACTGCTAATAGGAACGTTTAGAAATCTTAATATTTGTTCATCAAATGCTTTCCAGCTATTTTTCGAACAGCTTGTTCCTGAAAAGCTGAATTTCACATGCATGTCTTTTATCAAATTAACGTCATATGGTTGTGTTGAATTATACAGATACAAATGGTGGCCTCCATCATTGACTTCACACGCATTTAGCCTGATGGAAAAATCTATAGACTGATAACCCTGTTCTTTTAAGTTTGCTATATCAACACCAAATGTACTAAAAGATACCTTATCAGAATGTTGATGATACCTGGCAGCTTCATTCCATAACCCAGCCCCGTAGCTTTCATCTGTTATTGCGACATAAGCGGAGCGAATAGTTTCGAAATCTGTCGGGTTGTCGAGCCACTTGGCGTAAAGAGTACTGTCTCCAGTAACTGTATAAGTGTCACCGCCTTTATAATTTGTCGATGTGCCGGCAGAGTCTAGATTCCAGCCCGCAAACATTTTTTCGCTGCGACTGAATCCGCTGGCGCCTGCGCCGGGAAGCGTAATTTTCTCTCCCACAGTTTTAGACACAGATTGAGGCGTCGTTCCGAATCCGCCGTTGATGTTAAATATGATCGTAGCGGAAACTGGGCCGTTTAGTACCCATTGAGCATACAGGTAACCGCTTTCATTATATGGAGGGCTGTAGTCATCCCCTTTTCTATAGGTCGCTCCCGTACCGTAAGGTTCGGTGTTCCACCCATTAAAAGTAGAACCGAGCTTTTGCGGGTCGATATCCAATGTAACAGGACCGTGCTGCGAAAGCGGCCTTGAATCGGAAAAATAACCGCCGTCTAAATCAAAGTAAACCATGCCGGGACCTAACGTCGGTTTTGGAAGATTCCTTAAAAATGAAGGATCAAATTCAAATATTGTGTTTTCGTTTATTTTTCTCAAATCACCGGGATACTTTGAAAAATCAAGGTGAAAAGTTGGCGGTGTCGGTCGTACATATTCTCTGAATTCAAAGTATATTCCGCCTGTATTTGAATCCCGTATAACGTACAAATATACATCCGATGAAGCAAAAAGCGTCCATCTGTACTCGCCGGGTTGATCTAAATCGGTAAATTCCTTTGTAAATTCATACGATGTTGAAGAAGCAAAAGATGAAATTCGTTCAACAGTTTTTTCAAGAGATGTGGTTTGAGTAAAACCTGAGCTGCTATTCCGGTATTGTTCCCAATGCGCCTCTGCGGCAATAGTATTTTTAACACTGAGTTTCGCAAATTCAAGGTAGTTAAAACTTGCTTTAATTTCAGTGCTTAAGCTTAGGCCTCCTCCTAATGTAAAGGCATAACTGTCGGAAGTGGAGCGCGCCGTGGATGAATATTGAGAAACGCCTTCTCTTAATTCTTCCACTGTTGTTGTAGATGAAGTAAATTTGTAGGTTATAGGCGCACCACCGCGCCACTGAAAACCGTTGAAGACATAGTACGGTATGTTGTCCATTCTGCCCAGATAAATATAATAATAATCATAATTATCGTAAGTAAACGAATATTTGATTCTATCGGATAATGTATTGCTGGTATCAGATTCTATATCATACCTGATTACAGTATTGGGGTTGAGAGGCTCACTCGCTTCCTTTACTGTAACCTCGCAGTAACCCGAGCTTCTGTTCTCTTCTTCGACCAACGCAAAGATGTAAGCAATACCCGGAGATAGAGCTTCCACTACGCCATACTCGTCAACAATGGCAACCTTTGGATTTGTCGTATCCCACCTTATGAAATCACGGTTATTCGCGTTGACTGGCTGTACGGTTGCAAACAGTGTATCGTCCGTTTCACCGGCCGGCAAAGTAAGCACGTATTTATTCAGCAATATGCTGCTAATAGGAACAGACGGCGTCCATTTTGCATAAAAATCTTTGCTGGACGTTACGACAAATGGAAAAGTAACCGGTTCTGTTAAATCGGAGTCGCCATACCATCCGGCAAAAGTGTAATTATTGCGTATTGGATCCTTCGGCTCATACAGTAATGATCCGCTCCGCACTTCTATTGTCTGCTCTTCGCTTCCGTTGTTCGAATAAAAAGTTTCTGCGTAAGTACGTATAGTCCATATTGCGTATACGGACATATCCGACGTTAAAGGAGTTGTTAAATAAAAATTAGCAGTTGCGGCAAGTTGACTTGTGTTCCAACCTACAAAGTCATAACCGGATTTTGTTGGGTTTTCCGGCATCGCGTCGCCGAGGCCGGAACCGGCGTCAACCTGCCGTGTGGCATAAACACTGCCGTCAATGTTGAATGTTACAGTGCGATATTCCGATGTCAGCGGCGTTCCGTCCCTTTTTGTATAACGTTGGGTAATTGTGATTGTAATCTGTCCGGTTGACGTGGTGATTGTGATTGTCGCCGTTCGGTCTGCCATGCTGTCATTCGGCTGGAGAGTTACCGAAATGAAATTATTCCCGGATCCTCCACTTACATTTACGGCATTTACGCTTACTTCCTCATCGCCGTAATCATCGCCGTCGTTCGACTGCGTGTAATCATAGTCGTATAACCGGATATCGGAATCATCCACTGAAAGACCGCTTACCACGCTGAGAGAGAGCCACGCGGGGCTGCCGCCGCTGCCGTCGGATGCCGCAGCCGTCCAGTTACCGGCGGCGTTAAAAGTTATGATAGCGCTTTCGGCATCGTCGGCGTAGAGCGTCTGAGAATTCCCGCCCAGGACTTCAAGTTCGGGAACCGTTACCGTCGCGGATACTTTCTTTGCCGCGTCTGCCGTGGCCGTCGCCGTTACGGTGTAAGCTCCCGACACGGTCGGCGTACAGACTATATTATTGCCGCTTTTTTCACATCCGGAACCGGACTGGCTGACGGATACAGTAAAATCCGTATTTTGCGCCGTTACGGGAATCGTCTTTGACTCGCCGACATATGCTTTAACCGAGGATGCCATTGAAAGGCTTACGGCAGGCGGCGGCGGGGGAGGAGTTGGAGAACCGCCTCCGCATGCTGCGAAAAACATGGAAAATATTGCGAGTGTGATAAATCCGTTTTTTTTCAGATGATTCATTGTCTTGGCTCCAGTCTGCGTTTTGTTTTTCCGCTCACCCAATACCAGGGCGAGCGGCCACGCAGGTTGACAGACCGGCCAACAAGAACCCGGCGAACTTTTCAGTTCCCCGCATGGCCGCCCATACAGAAGAAAGCCAAGAACGGACAACCGCTTGTTCAGCGTGTTGTCCGCTTGTTGGATTCGGGCTGTCAAACCCGAGCGCTTTTCAGCGCGGAAAAATCATATTACTTTGCCGGCGCGAATGTCAATATATACGGCATGCGCGCCGTAAAAATTGTGCCGGCCATGGGAGCGCCGGCGTCCTCGCCGGTCGTGTAATAAATAAAATGTGGCGCAATAAATCGCGCCGCTAATTATGAATCGCGCCATTGGCGCGCGTTTATTATTTACACGACCGGCGAGGACGCCTGCGCTCCCATGGCTTCCATGTAATGAAAGTTCTAGTTGATACCAATGTCATTTTGGATGTATTGCTTAAACGTTCCGCTTTTTTTACAAATTCCAGATTAATCTTTGAACTTGCTGAACAAAAGCGGATTACCGGATATGTTACCGCATCTTCCATCACAATTGATTTTTTACAGTTTGTATGATTTCCGGGAGAACAGCCTGAATTTCCGGAGAAATGTCGGTTCCGATTTCTTTGATGTTCGTTACGGAAATTACAATCAACAGGATTTCGGGCAAATCATTAGTAAGACACATGGCGGCAATCATGTCGCGCAATCCGATTTCGTGGGCGCTCATCAAGGGCGGAAAATCAGAAGCGTAACGAGGGTGAATTAAACGCATTGTCCCGGGAGGATTATCATCAAGAGCGGCGTCAATCATGATGATACGATCGTAACCTTGCAGCCAGCCAAGCAAATGAAGGCCGCCCGTCCCTCCGTCAATCAGGTTTACGTCGGGGGGCAGGGGTTCTTTTTCCAGCGCGTGTATTACATGAATTCCGACGCCTTCGTCTTTAAGCAGAAAATTGCCTACGCCAAGAATCAAGGTTTTCATCGGGGTTTGATTAATCCGGATTCCGAAGTTAAACGGTTACAAACGATCATAAACCACTGTGCCATATTGCCTTGCCCTTACAGGGCGGCTGTATGTTTTTATTCCCTTACCCAGGGCGTCGGCGCGTTGCGCCTTTGCCCTGGGCTGTTATGCTACGCCCTTTCAGGGCGTTTGAACGCCGTTTAACTTCGGAATCCGGGATTAATCCGGTATGCGTTCTTCTTTGGCGGCTATTTCTTCTTCGATGAATTTCCATCCGCCGATGATGGAAGATGTAACGCCTCTTCGTTCGATATAATCATGATAAAAAACCAGGTAGATATGAACGATGACGAAAATGATAAAGAACCACATCAGGATGTGATGAATGAGGCGAACCAGCAAATCGCCGCCCAGCAAGGGAATCACCCAGACGAACATTTTTGGTAAAAACGCCTGGCTCATCTGGGCGTACAGACCGAAACCCGTAAGGCACTGCAATAAGAACGCAAGAAACATGCAGAAATAAATGACGGAAGCCAAGGCGTTGTGTCCGATGCTTTCAACCGGTTTTTCCGTTAACAGTAAGATATCTACCTTTATTACTTCATATATTTCCAGCCATTGCGATTTGCGGTAAGGAATGAAGTTTTTCCAGCTTGCAAACCGGTTTCCCGCAAATCCCCAGTAAATCCGGAACATAAAATTGAAAAGGAAAACAAAAGCCGTAATGAAATGTGTAAACCGCACTTTGCCGAACCAGTACGCAAAAACAGCTTCGTTTCCGCTCATCACCGCGGGCGGATTCGCAATGATAAAGCCGGTAACACAGAGGATGGCAATGCACAGGGCATTTATCCAGTGGTAGAAACGCACGGGCAATTCCCAAACGTACATTTCAACTAATTTTCTGCTGCGATTTCTCATAAGTCAGTCGTTTAATACATATTCATCTGGTGAACATAGCTTCCTTTTTCATCGTAAAGATGCACCGCGCACGCCAGGCAAGGGTCAAACGAGTGGATAATGCGCAGAATTTCCAGCGGAATTTTCGGATCATGCACAGGCGTTCCTATAAGGGATGCTTCAAAAGCGGAAAGGTTTCCTTTTTCGTCCCGTGGCGAGGCATTCCATGTTGTCGGTACGATCATCTGATAGTTTTTCACCCGGTTATTCTCGATTTTAACGAAATGCGCCAACGCGCCGCGCGGGGCTTCCGATAATCCGAACCCCTGTGTCTGTTTCGGCCATTGTTCTTCCGACCATGATTGATGTTCAACCATTCGTGTATCGCTTTCGATGTTTTGAATCAAATCGTCGTAAAACTCCAAAGCCCAATCTGCTACCAATATCGTTTCCAGGCCGCGGGCAGCCGTCCGGCCAAGCGCGGAGAACAGGGCTTCAACCGGCAATTCCAGTTGTTTCAGCGCGCCGTTTATCAGTGCCATATGCGGTTCAGATCCGGCCGCATAAGCTACCAACATGCGCGCCAGCGGTCCCACTTCCATCGGAAGTTCTTTCCAGCGAGGCGTCTTTATCCAACTGTACTTATCGTTGACATCAAGATGATCGTATGGCGGTTTTGGCCCTGTGTAATTCAACTCGGTTTCTCCGTCATACGGATGCAATCCCGCGTTATCGCCCCGGCTGTATTTGTACCAGGAACGATAAATGTATTCCTTTATTTCATCGGGTGATTCGGCGTCAACAGGATAAACGCGGCTTAAATCGCGGTCGAGGATTATGCCGCGAGGCATTTTGAAACTATCGACGACATCGTAGCCCTGGGTCGGAAAATCGCCGTATGAAAGGTAATTGACAACGCCGCCGCCGATTTTTCCCCAGTCATTTTTATACACGTTGGCAATCATCAGTAAATCAGGGATATAAACCTGTTCAGTAAATGTCTTTGCTTCTTCCAGCAATTTTTTCACAAAGGCCAGACGTTCGGAATTTATTGCGTTTGCTTCCTCAAGGTTGATGCTGCAGGGCATACCGCCGACAAGATAATTGGGATGCGGATTTTTCCCGCCGAAAATCGCGTGAACTTTTACAACGTTCCGCTGCCATTCCAGAGCTTCAAGGTAATGCGCGACGGCGACCAGGTTTTGTTCGGGAGAGAGCCTGTAAGCCGGATGCCCCCAGTAACCGTTGGCGAAAATGCCCAGTTGTCCGCTTTCGACAAATGTTTTGACGCGGTTTTGTATATCGCGGAAATATCCTTCCGAACTATTCGGCCAGGCTGAGAGTTTTTGAGCGGCGGCGGCCGCTGCGGAAGGATTCGCTTTCAGCGAAGAAACCACGTCCACCCAATCCAGAGCGTGCAGGTGATAAAAATGAACGATATGGTCGTGCATGTACAATACACATTCCATTATGTTACGCACCAGCTCCGCGTTTTGTGGAATCGAAATATTCAGCGCGTTTTCAACCGCGCGTACCGAAGTTAGCGAATGCATGGAAGTGCAAACGCCGCATATTCGTCCGACAAACGCCCATACATCACGCGGGTCGCGGTCGCGGACAATGGTTTCTATTCCGCGCACCATCGTTCCGGAACTGAAAGCGTCCTTGATTCTTCCGTTTTCAATCTCGACCTCTATTCGTAAATGACCCTCAATGCGCGTGACCGGATCAACAACTATTCTTTCTGCCATATTTTTCAAACCTTGATGCGCTTACAAAACAATGACATGGGAGCCGCCTATCGGCTACCCGCGTTCCCGGGAGTTATACGGTTGAATCTATTCTTCATTTTTAATTAATTTTCTTTTACGGATATTCGTTGTGATTGCGTGCGCGGCAATACCGACGGCGGTCGCCGCGCCGACGGCCAATCCAATCTGATCGGCTGTCGCTTCAATTCCAAAGGCATTGATTGTCGGTTCACGTTTGTAGAAAGGACTGTTATCCCAGAATCCTTCTTCGCTGCATCCCAGGCAGGGATGCCCGCTCTGAATCGGATAGCTTGTCCCTTCATTCCACTTGATGATTCCGCAGGAGTTGTATGTGCTTGGACCGCGGCATCCCATTTTATACAGGCAGTAACCGCGTTTTGCGTTTTCATCATCGAAACTTTCGACGAATAAACCGGCGTCGAAATTCGCCCTGCGGTAACAGGTGTCGTGTACGCGCCTTGAATAAAATGCTTTTGGGCGTCCAAGGCTATCCAGTTGAGGAATCCTGCCGAAAGTGAGCAAATGAACCACCACTCCCGCCATTACTTCCGC
>Ga0082212_10008850_pt1 | contig 13071 bp, 9 predicted proteins | sample TergutNt197P3_FD_71548 | JGI IMG/M metagenome (GOLD analysis project Ga0082212, IMG submission 71548) | Neocapritermes taracua P3 segment gut microbial communities from Petit-Saut dam, French Guiana - Nt197 P3 | ecosystem: Host-associated > Arthropoda: Insects > Digestive system > Gut ... | reverse complement strand
CCGCCCGTATCCCAGGCAAGATTCACAACAGGGCGGAGAACAGGGTTCTGATCGAATATGCAGCTGACAACAAGAATAACAGGAATAATAATTAATACCGGCGGTTTAAACGTCCAGCCGAACATAAAGCGGAATACCCCCAATACCACCGAAAGACCAACCCCTATGGAAATTGCAGCCACGAGCCATGCAGTGCCGCGGTTAAGCAAGAGGTACAACAGCGGAGCGTTCCACGGCGGAATGATGCTTCCCTGGTGTTGTAATACTGCAATCGCCGGCTCGGCAAGGGTCGCCGCAATGCCGATTACAATGGAAAAAACAGCGATCCCGGCAGCTCCTGTTTTTGACGGCAGTCTCATTCCGCATTGTTCTCCCAGCGGCATAATCCCCAGAAAAAGTCCTTCCAGAAAAAACGACAGACCCAGAATCGCAGCGCCCACACAAAACGCTGCCGAAAGTGCATGCTGCAACGGCTCCTGCAGCACAAAGTACTGGACTGCAACCAGAAAAACACTGACCAGCAGTACAGCCCTGAACTGGGGTTTTATTTTTGATAAAGCATAAGTTCCAATCAACGGTAACATCTGTTTGGGAGACAGAATAATCTGCGGTTTTGGAAACAATGTATTTTTTATTTTTTTTATCAACTCCACACAAATGCTCCGTAACCTACAAAGGAACCGGGAATGCCCTCCCCTTCTTCCATAACAACATCTGCACTGGTCTTGTAGGAAAGGAGTTTTCCGGCGCTGTTTATATTACTTCCGGCAGACCGGATTTCTTCCGCAAAGCCCATCACGCCAAGAACCGCTCCGGGTGAACAGGAAGAGTGTTCTGTATCTGCCCGTTCCAGTACCGCTTCAGGATCTCCTGCTTCGACGGCATCAATAAAACGCCTGTCGTTTACATTTATTACCCAGTCAAGGGCTTCATGACCATGACCATTGGGACAGAATCCGTAATTTGATCCGTAATGCGTTAAGTCGGTAGAACCCAAAACAAAGAGTTTTCTGTTTAAAGAAACGGCAGTTTTGGCCAGGGTTTTTCCCGCTTTAAACGAAACCATATCTGCGGGAAGCCTTAACCAAAGAAGCCGGGCGTGCGGAAAAAAATATTTAATCATGGGAAGAAGTACTTCAACAGTATTGTCCTGGTACCGGTCTTCTGCGGCCTTTAAGCCTGAAATGTTTTGAATGTTCCTTATGAATGTGTCCCTTAGATCCGAATCAATTTCCATTGAGCCCTGAGGGACTGAAACCCCGTCTTCCATAGCAAATAGAGCGGGCATTCCTTCGGGTAAATGACCTCCGATAACGGCCACAGTTTCGCATTGAATTGGGAGTCCGGCAAAAAATGAAACAGCCCTGGCGGCAATATCTCCCGAATAGTACCATCCTGCATGCGGGGCAACAGCGGCCGGAATTCGGCTGTTTTCCGGGTTTTTCGGTTCGGAACCGGTTGCTTTTTTGTTTAAATATGCAAAATTATCAAGAAATGCGCCTATTTTTGAAGAATTTTGAGGATACCAGCCCTGAGGGAGGCAGGATTTTCGTAAATTCATCAAATTAATCTAGCAGAAAAATATTAAAACGTATATAATAGTTCAGTGAGGAAAAAAAGTGAGGAATAAACTCCCGGCTTTTATTGCGTTGTTTTGCATCTTGGTTTATGCAGGTTCTTTACTGTATGGTGCATACCGTATATACCGGAGCATTATAAGCCAAAAAGAGTTGGCGGTCAGGGAACTGGATGGGATACAATCCCAGATAACCCAAAGCAATTCCGGTTTTTTTACCGAACCTTTCAGAGATGAAATCAGGAAAAAGCTGGCGGATTGCAATGCCCTCCAGGGAATTATTATCACAGGATCCCAGGGGAATCTTGGATTTGAAAAAAAAACCGGCGATGTAATTCGATGGAACCCCAACCCAAGTTTTATTCCGCGTTTTGGGTATCATCCACTCCAGGCCAGGCAAATTGATATTCCCGGTTTCCGGAATGTAAATCTTCACTCAACGCTTAATGCCATTAATTACGAATATCTTGTCCATGTATTACGGCAGACACTTGCTGCCATTTTGGGCGCACTGCTTATTTCCTTCTTTACCATGATGATCTCCATACTAAGATCGCGCAGTACAACCTACGCAGGAACACCTTTTACGGAAGATGGCGGAGATGAAGAAACCGGACAAACGGATTATACGCCGGAATCCGATTTTTCTGACAACACGGATTTTTTATCTGAAACAAATTTTTCTTCACAGGATGATTTTACCTCAGAACCGGATTTTTCTTCACAGGATGATTTTACCCCGGAACCGGATTTTTCTTCGCAGGATGATTTTACCCCGGAACCGGATTTTTCGTTTGGGGAACAGGAAGATGCTGCAAGCGATGATTTTTCTGATGATTTTTCCGGTGGTATATCAGATGATTTTTCCATGCCTGAAGAAGAACTGACAAATACCGCAAGTCCGGACGGCGGTTTGGACGATGATTTTGATATTCCTGATTTTGACGATTTTTCCGGTACTGAGACAGTTCCTTCCGGCGATGATGATTTCCATTTGGATGATTTTCTTGATGAAGAAGATCTTTCGCTTCCTGTATCTTCCGATGAGGCAGAAGCGGATGATTTTATTCCGGAAAGTGAAAGTACGGAAGAATCCGTTCCCGCACCGGCCAGTCCAAACGGACTTTATTCTCCCCGCAGTAATCTGGGCTGGGAAGCTTATACACAGGACAGGCTTGCATCGGAACTCCATCGCTGCGCCTCATCGGAACAGGATCTTGTAGTCCTCCTTATGGAATGCGCTGACGGTGTAAACTGTGACGCTAAGCTCTATAAAAAAATAGCCGATGAAGCGGTTGAGCTGTTTAATTTACATGACTTGACGTTTGAATACGGTAACAGCGGTATTACCGTTATTATTCCCAACGCCGGCCTGGAACAGGGTATAACCAAGGCAGAATCATTTCATGCACGGCTGTTCAATACCTGTTTTGAGTCCTTGCATTCAAAAAGTGATTTTCTTACCGGCATCAGTTCCCGATCGGGCAGGCTTATTGAGGCAGACAGACTTTTACTGGAAGCGAAAAAAGCTCTGGAAAAAGCAAAAGTCGATCCCGGTTCGCCCATTGTTGCATTTAAAAGCGATCCCGAAAAATACCGTGAGTATGTAAGGAAAAGCGCTTTAGGGGATTAAGGTGTATATTGAAAAAATTCCCTGTTGCGAAGCAGCCGTACAGATGTTAACTGGGAAAATATAAAAAGATACGGTTTGCCGTTAACCAATGCTAAACATCTGCCGTCTTCAGTAATTTCTCCTATCTGGAGTTCCAGCGCCGATCCGTCTCCCAATTCCACCCGTATCAGTGCAACAGCGGGAAAGGAATTGTTTACTTCATCTGTTCTTTCCTGCTGCTCCGTGATTATTTCTTCTCCCTGAGCTTCCAGGATTGCACGTATCCAGTTTTCTGTTCTTGCTGTTTCAATATCCGCAGAGCCGCCACTGACGAGTAGGAGCCAATTTTCTTCGTTGCGGGTAATAGTATAATCTTCATAGGGAACCAATGATATTTCTTCTCCTGTTCCGTAATAATCCCTGAAGAAAACCTGCACACGCTGAACCTGTGCAACAGATTTTTCGTCAAACAGTTTCATGTTTAACCAGGAATTTGTTTCTCCGTTTACATAAGCGCTTATAAGTCTGTCGCCGCTCCTGAATTCGTTTTGTCCGCTCTTGCGGAGAAACACAGCCTTGCCGGTTGAATCATCTATACCTATCAGAAGATCCAGAAGGGGAAGTCCGCCGCCGCCCCGTATTACAAGCCTTGTGGAGCCGTCAAGTCTCAATTCTGCATGACTCCCGCTGCCGGAACCTCTGCGCGGAAAAGCGCCGCGGGTACTGAGAATCCTGAAAAGATCGTCTACTCTGGCCTGCCTGGCAGGAACATCTACAGATCCAAAAGGAACAACCCAACTGCCGTTTTTAAAAACCATCTCGAACTTTTCGCCGCCGCAATATATTTCGATTCTGTCCGCTTCGTCCCGGGCTCCGGCAGGAAGCCAGGTAAAACGTTCGTTACGGGCATTTGTCCGCGCCGGATCAAATACTATGGTCAGAATATATACTATAGCCAAAAGAACTGCAGTCGATCCAAGGAGTATGAGTTTCTTTTTATAGGTCATCTTTATCCTCCTTTTTGCGGCTGCGCTTTATTATCTGCAGGGAATCCGCTCCGGCAAAAGTTCGCGGCGCCCCCCGTGTCCGGCGGAATATCCGGAAAATTCCGAAAATGGCAATTAACGCCGGCACTATAAAAACATTGAGTATCCGGGAAAAACCAATCACACCTGCACGTTTTCTTTCGTCTGTAATACGGTCAAGACGGCCGGTTCCGCTCTGCCTGTTTCGTATTCCTACAATGTCATCGTCTTTTCCCAGCCAGTCTGCCGCTTGCAGCAGAAAATTGATATTGGTACTTTCCTGAACCTGGGAATATTGAATAAGAGGGCCTCCCATATCAACATCCCCCACTACCACTATTCGCGTTTCTTTGGGATCCTGCGGCATGGGCGGAAGTTCATCTTCAACTTCTTCCCATACACCTTCGATCCATTCCCCCCTGTACCGTTTGGGTTTGTCTACACCTTCAAACCAGCTTGGAAAAATTCCTTCTAGCGAGGCTGCAAGTATCTTTTCTCCCATAGTTTCTTCCGCGCCGTAAGAAAATAACGCACTTTCTTCCGGCCGCAGCGAATAATTATCTTTCATTAACCACGCTTCCGGAGATGAAGTAAAGATAACATCACCGTTCACTTTTCCCGATTCGGGAAGCGTAAAGTAAAGAGGGCAAGCCCAAAAAAGATCCACTCCCCCAAAACCTGCAGTCAGGGGATGAGCATAATTCGCCTGGTTCTCCATTACCGCAACCCACGGCGGATAGCGTATAAGTTTAAGCTGCTGTGAATAATCACGATACGGCACAAGGAGCGATGCCTTGTCCATTACCAGTCCCGGTTCCAGAGTTATTCCGTAATAGGAGACCATAGACAAAAGGCCTTTGTCGATTTTAAGCCGTCCTTCCCAGGTGGTAAAAAAATCAACATCTACGCTTTCCAGTCCAAAAAATACCCGGCCTCCCAATTGAATAAAACGATCTATACGGTAAAGGCAGTATTCATCGAGTTCTTCTGCTCCGCCCAATACAAAAAGCACCGGTAATGTATCCGGGATTTCTTCTCCGGGACGCAGCTGCACTACGGAAAATCCCGCTCCGGCAAAAGCCTGATTAAGATAACCGTAATACTCATTCCAGGTTTTTTGATCCTCGGGGGCAATAACACCCAATTCCCGGCGTTTTCCGCTTACCAGAGAACGTATGCGGCTTGTAACGTTATATTCAAGCGTGTCCAGAGAATCAACCCAGTTCAGAACTTCAATTTTATTGAGATATTCAATGACTATTCCGGAAAAAATAATGGAAAAACTTGCTTCATCCTGACCTACATTTTGAAGCTGCTGGGGAATCAAACCAAAACGTTCCGCTTCCGAAAAATCATTTCCGGGGTCTTTTATTGTCAGCTGGATTTTCCCCCTGGAACGGGCTTCATATTCACGCAGAATATCGCTTATTTCCGAAGGGAATGTATAAATCGAAAGCAGCTTTGCGGAACGGTAATACGTTATCCTTACGTTTTCATCAATCTCGTTACGGAGATTCCGCGAAACAGGTGCAAGGGTATATGCTTTATTGGCAGTAAGATCCGCTCTGAACCAAAGTCTCCGGCTTAACAAAAGCAGGAGGAACATAATCAGGATGCTGAGCAGAGTCAGAACAGAAAGTTGTTTCTTTGTCATACCTAGCTCCACTTCCTGAAAATAATTACACGGGTATTCAGGAACAGGAATAATACCGTTGTAATTCCAAAATATGCCAAATCCCTTGTATCAATAATTCCCTTTGTAAAACTGTCAAAGTGAAAGGACAGCGATATAAAGGCAATTCCTTCGGAAATAAACGGCGGAAGGGAAAGCGCCATTACAAGCTGATTGATCAGCATGGTAAAAAGCAGAACCACGGCACTGCCCAAAAAAGCCCCTGCTTGATTTTTTGAAAGGCTTGAAAGCAGAAGGCCAAGTGCAGATGCCGATGCACCCAGCAAAAGAGCGCCCGCATATTCGCCAAGAAGCACTCCGGGATCAAAGCGGCCAAGGGGGAGTATGCTTAAAGGAACAGGAAGGCTTAAGAGCAAAAGAATTATTACCGATCCGAAAGCTGCCATGAATTTACCCAGCACAAGTTCCCATTCGGAAAAAGGTATGGTTAAAAGCAATTCAATGCTTCCCAGCTTGCGCTCTTCCGCCCAGGACTTCATCGTGATCATGGGAATTACCAAAATAAAAACAATGGGGAATGCGGAAAAATACGGGCGGAGATTTGCAGTGTTCATGGAAAAAAAACTGTTCATGTAATAAAGCCAAACAGAACAAAAAAGCGTAAAGAACAGGCATATCCCATAGAACGCCGGTGAATTGGTCAGAGTAAACATTTCTTTTTTTGCCAGAATAAGGGATTTACGGATTTCCACTGGACGCCTCCGTCAACTTTACAAAGATATCTTCCAGACTGAGTTTGTGCTCTTTCATACCAAGAATTTTTAAACCTTCGGCCACTGCCCAGTCGAAAATCAATTCGCCGGTTTTTCCAACCAGGGGAACTGCGGATATTTCTGCCGGAATAAAAAAACGAACGTTAAACAAACCATTTTCTTCCTGAATTTCCGGCGCCGTATCAAAACTTTTTTTAAGGTATTTTGAACCGAACGTTAAGCATTTTTCCTGCATATCCGTTCCTTTCAGAATCAATTCCCAGGTATTGACCCCTTTAAGCGTGCCGGCTATTTCTTCGGGCGTACCCTGAGCTGCAATTCTTCCTTCGTTAAGGATCAGAACCCTGGAACAAATCGCTTCTACTTCCTGAAGTATGTGGGTCGAAAGAATTACCGTTTTACTCTTTCCCAGTTTTTTAATAAGGGAACGGATTTCGATGATTTGATTCGGATCGAGACCGGAAGTAGGCTCGTCAAGAATAAGAACCGGCGGATCATGAATAATAGCCTGAGCAAGCCCGACTCTTTGTTTGTATCCTTTGGAAAGTGTTTCAACAAGCTGCGAACGTACTTCTTTAAGCCCGCAATCATTTATGCTTTTTTCTTTCGCTTCCTGCTGTTTGTCTGCGGGAACAAGACGGGCTGCAGCCATAAAGGAAAGGTATTCATCTACGGTCATATCGTTGTACAGGGGAACGCTTTCCGGAAGATAACCGGTGCGTTTTTTAACTTCGACAGGATCATCGCTTACAGAGAACCCGTCCAGCATGGCCGTTCCTTCCGAAGGAAAATGAAAACCGGTAAGTATTTTCATGATTGTGGTTTTTCCCGCCCCGTTAGGGCCCAGAAAACCCAGCACCTGATCCTTCCCGACAGAAAAAGAAACGTCTTTTACAGCCTCTGTACTGCCATAACGTTTGGTTATACTCTCGACTTCTATCATATAATAAAACCTAACAGAGTTTTAAAAAAAGCTCAATCAATAAATTCAATGGGAAAAACCGCTCTGTCCCTGCTTAATACGGTATCCGGAAATACCGCTTTTGCTTCGGAAAGGAGTTCTTTCAGATTCTGCTCATTGTACCGGGGACTGTAATGAATCAGCGCGAGTTTTCGTATGCCTCCGGCTTCTTTGGCTATTCCGGCAGCTTCTTTGGCTGTCATATGTTTTTTTTCCCAGGCGCTTTCGGCAAGATCGGTCTCAAACATCCCTTCGCATACAAAAAGATCCGATCCCGCCACTTCCGCCGCAATTTCCCGAAAAGCCAGCGAATCGGTAACATAACTGAATTTTCTTCCGGAACGGGGAGGCCCAAGTACATCCCGCGGATGAATTACACGGCCGTCAGAGAGTGATATGTTTTCCCCTGCCTGAAGTTTTGCCCAAAGAGGGCCGCGGGGTATACCCAGAGTTTCCGCCTGTTCGGGATGAAAAATGCCCGGCCTGCCCTCTTCTTCCAGGGTATAGCCAAAACAAGGTTTTGTATGGCGCAGCGGAAAGGAGCGGATGCGAAAACCTTCTCCCTGATGAACAATACCGGCGCCGGTAAATTCCTTTACCACTATTTCGTAGTTTATATACATATCCAGCACCCTGCGGCTGGTTTCTATGTATTCGGCAATCCGGGGAGGGCCGTAGATATACAGCGGATCATCGCGATCGACCTGTGCGGACAGCATAAGAAGGCCGGGAATTCCTGTAACATGATCGGCATGGGTATGACTGATAAAAATGGCGGATATTTTTTTCCAGCGGAGATTAAGCCGCCGCAGACTTACCTGGGTTCCTTCTCCGCCGTCAAACAGAAAAAGCTCCCCTTCTCTCCGCAGCAAAACCGATGTTAAATGGCGGTGCGGCAAAGGCATCATCCCGCCGCAGCCAAGTATAAAAGCTTCCAGATTCATTTACATCTTTACGGCAGATTGTTCCCTGCTGCCTGGAACAAGTCGTACCATTCTTCACGCGTCAGTGTAATGTCGATTGCTTTAACACAGTCTTTAAGGCGTTCGGGGTTCATTGTCCCTGCAACGGGCTGGATTCCGGCCGGATGCCGCAGAATCCAGGCAATTGCAATGGCCGTATTGCTTACACCGTATTTTTTGGCAATTTTGTTTATCGAAATATTCAATTGCGGGTATTGCGGATTATCCAGAAAAACTCCGTTAAAAAAACCGTACTGGAAAGGAGACCATGCCTGAATTGTAATATCGCGGAGCCTGCAATAATCAAATATTCCGCCGGTTCTGTTCACCGCTCCGTCATCCAGCATATTAACATAGATTCCCTCTGACAGCAGTATGGAATGAGCGATGCTGAGTTGAAGCTGGTTTACAATAAGGGGTTGTTTAACATACTTTTTGAGCAATTCAATTTGACCGGGATTCTGATTTGAAACGCCGAAATACCGGACTTTACCGGAAGCATGGAGTTCTCCGAACGCTTCCGCCACTTCTTCCCCTTCCATCAGTATATCCGGCCTGTGAAGGAGGAGTACATCAATATAATCGGTTCTAAGGCGCTTCAGGCTCTGTTCTGTTGCGTTGATAATATGCTTTTTGGAAAAATCAAAAGAAATGCCTTTTCGTATGCCGCACTTTGTCTGGATGATTATCTCTTGCCGTCTTATCCGGGAAAGAGCGCTTGCAAATATTTCTTCACATGCACCGTCTCCGTAGATATCGGCATTGTCAAAAAAATTAGCGCCCATATCCAGAGCAGAATGAACAAAGGTGTCGGCATCTTCTCTGGATATGGAATCAATTCGCATACAACCCACTGCAATAACCGGAACTATAAGTCCGGACATTCCAAGGTTTAGCGTTTTCATACAGACCTCCGGTCTTTTCGGGAACAAAGCCGTTAAAGATTTAATGTAAAGAGGCGCCGGTGCGGATCGAACGCACGCATAAAGGTTTTGCAGACCTCTCCCTTACCGCTTGGGTACGGCGCCTTTTGTATTAATGTATAAGAAAAATGCCTTTTTGTCCAGAGCTCGGTGTCAGATAATTATATCTATTGCATCAATACAAGTTCCGGAAAACACTTGTTCTGATAATGGGGTTTGCTTAGCTCCATGCATAAATAAATAAACAATGATATAATGCAGTATGACAGATTTCAAAATACAATTGGGTGTGGCGTCGGCGGCGACTCAAATTGAGGGCGGCGATCTGGCGCATACATGGAGCGACTGGTACAAAAAGGGACATATTCACGACGGCGCCGACCCGGCCCGTGCCAATGACCACCTGCACCGCTGGAAAGAAGACATCGATCTTATGGCGGACATGGGCATAACGATATACCGGCTGAGTATTGAATGGGCGCGCATTGAACCTGCACGGGGGGCTTACGACGAGGCCGCGGTCAGTTGGTACCGCGAATTGCTAACGTATATAAAAAGCAAAGGTATAGCGCCCCTGTTAACGCTCCATCACTTTACCAATCCGCTCTGGTTCGAGAACTCCGGTGGTTTTTCCAAACCGGCCAACATACCGGTTTTCCTGGGTTTTGTCGAGTATGCCGTAAAAAAGTTCGGCGATCTGGTTGACGAATACGTTACCATTAACGAACCGAATGTCTTCGCTGTTATGGGATATTTTGACGGGTTGTTTCCGCCGGGCAGACGCTCCATACAGGAAACGCTCCGGGTGCAGTCTGTTATGTCGTCCTGTCACATACAGGCGTATGAATGTATTCACAGACTGCGCAAGGAGATGGGGTATACGAACACAAAGGTCGGGTTTGCCCACCATGCACGGGTATTCGATCCTCAATCAAAAAACAACCTGTGGCACCGGTTTATTGCCGGCTTTACGGCGCTCATGTTTCAGGGCGTCCTGACCCGCGCCTGTCTTTTGGGGCGCTTCTCGTTCCCGTTAAAAAAATACGGCAATGTGGACCCCGGACAATACGCCGATTTTTTGGGCCTGAACTACTACACCCGTTCTACCGTTTCAAAACTGGGAGACGGTGTACGAGAAGGTTCGCAGCGTAACGACCTGGGCTGGGAGATTTATCCCGAAGGCATTGCCCAATGCGCCCGTGAATTACACGAATTGCTTCCGCGCCCCATATACATTACGGAGAACGGAACCTGCGACAACAGCGATTCGTTCCGCTGCCGTTACATCTACGATCACCTGAAGGCTCTGGTCAGCTCCGGCCTGCCTGTAGAGCGGTACTACCATTGGTGTTTTACCGATAACTTTGAATGGTGCGAAGGCGAGAGCGCACGGTTTGGGCTGGTTCACATTGATTATGCAACACAGAAACGGACAATCAAAAACAGCGGCCGCTTCTTCTCCGCCATAATAAAAAACAGGGGCATAACAAAAGAAATGTACGATGAGTTTGTCGCACCGCAAGAGTACCATTTATGATCACCAAAAAAAATGGTGTATTTTGCCTTGATACAGTCGGTACCGGGTACATCTTCCGTCTTACCAAACACGGCCACCCGGAACATATCTATTACGGCGACCGCCTGATTTCGCCCAACATCGAAGCCCTTGCTCCCAAACGCACAGCCCAGGCCGGTTCTACCGTGGCTTATGATCGGGAAGATCCTCTGTACTGTCTGGACACCATGTGCCTTGAATGGTCGGGCATCGGCAAAGGCGACTACCGTTACTCGCCATCAGAAATAAAGATGCCCGATGCCGGCTTTGTCAGCGACTTTGTGTACCAGAGCCACAGCATAAGTCTGGGGCCGTTGCCTATCAACGGTCTTCCCAATGCCCGTGCCGGTGAAAGTGAATGTACGTCGCTGTCTCTGTGCATGGCTGATAAAGCCTGCGATGTAATGCTGACCATGATCTACACGGTATATGAACAAACAAATGTTATAACGCGCCGGGTTGTACTCGAGAACAACGACACCCGGCCGCTGGTTATACGCCGCCTGCTCAGTATGTCGCTCGACATGCCCAACATGGGCTACAACCTTGTTACCTTTGACGGCGATTGGGCAAAAGAAGCGCATCGCCACGACCGGGCGCTTCAATACGGGATCTTTGTCAACGAGAACAGAACCGGTGCAAGCGGGAACAAGCACAACCCCGGGTTTTTACTTTGCGAAAACAACACAACAGAAACTCAGGGCAGGGTCTACGGTTTTAATCTGGTATACTCAGGCAACCACTTTGGTTTTGCCGAGTTGAACAGTCACGAACTGGTGCGTGTTGGAATAGGCATAAGCCCTCACTGTTTCGAGTGGACACTGAATACAGGCGAACGCTTCGAAACGCCAGAAGCCGTTATGACATTCAGCAGCGAAGGCACGGGCGGACTCAGCCGTAACTTTCACTCGTTCATTAACAATCACATTGTCCCGGAAACCTGGCAAGGCAAAGACCGGCCTGTGTTGTATAACTCCTGGGAACCATGCTTCTTCAAATTCAACCAGGCTAAACTACTCAAGCTGGCACGTGCGTCGAAAAAATTAGGCATGGAGCTTTTTGTCCTTGACGACGGCTGGTTCGGAGCACGCAATAACGACACGGCAGGACTTGGAGACTACGAGCCTAACCGCCGCAAGTTTCCGCGAGGGCTTGGCCTTTTTGCCCGCAAGATACGAAAAATCGGGCTTGATTTCGGGCTGTGGTTTGAGCCTGAAATGGTAAACGAAAACAGCAATCTGTACCGTACCCACCCCGAATACGCCGTGCAGCAGAACGGACGGGAACCAACTCTGGGACGCAATCAGTTGGTACTCGATCTCTGTAATCCGGCTGTGCGCGATTACATTGTTGCGTCAGTTAGCCGTGTTCTTGATGAAACCGGCGCAACCTATGTCAAATGGGACATGAACCGGCACATCAGCGAATTCTGGTCTGATCATATCCCGTCCCAGGGTGAGTTTTTTCACCGTTACATCCTGGGGTTATACGATATTCTCAGCCGGATTTTCGGGCCGCGGCCGCATGTACTGCTGGAAAGTTGTTCATCGGGCGGCAACCGCTTCGACCTTGGTATGCTGTGTTTCTCTCCGCAGATTTGGGCATCGGACAATACCGACCCCGACGAGCGGCTTGACATTCAGGGCGGCCTTTCCTACCTCTACCCCCAATCAACAATGGGCGCTCATGTATCCGATGCGCCGCATCAGCAGACGTTACGCGAAACACCGCTGGCTACCCGCTACAATGTTGCCTGTTTCGGCTGCCTGGGCTATGAGCTTGATTTGCGATACCTCAGCCCGGTAGAAAAACGCGAGATAAAAGAACAGATCGCCTTTTACAAAGCCCACCGGAAAACCTTTCAATACGGAAACTTTGAGCGGCTAGCCGCTCATAAGACAAACAAAACGCTGTGGCTGTGCCGCGACAAGGAACAGGCGGTGGCAGGGTTTTTCCAGACAATGGCGGACGTCAGCGAAGGGCCGGATACGCTCCGCATTCCAGGGTTTGCACCCGACACGCGCTGCCGCGTGACCACCCGCCCGCAAAGA
>Ga0082212_10008849_pt1 | contig 13071 bp, 11 predicted proteins | sample TergutNt197P3_FD_71548 | JGI IMG/M metagenome (GOLD analysis project Ga0082212, IMG submission 71548) | Neocapritermes taracua P3 segment gut microbial communities from Petit-Saut dam, French Guiana - Nt197 P3 | ecosystem: Host-associated > Arthropoda: Insects > Digestive system > Gut ... | reverse complement strand
TCCGAGCAGTTGCACGCCGCTGATTTTGCCCTCGTATTCCACAGCGGCGGGGAGCAGGATTACGCCTTCGGATTGATCCGGTCGCTCCACTTCGTTGCGCTCCCGGCTTTCATTGATAAACTGCGATGCATACAGAATCGTATCAATGTTTCCGAGTCGGTCGAGAGTCAATGCTTTGAGACTTCCCCGCATGGAATCGCCGACGAGCAGTGCGCCGGTCAGCACGGCAGTTGCACAGACCACACCGAACACCACGGCAGTGTTGATCCATCGGTCGTACCAAAGAGAGCGGAGTAGAAGCGAAAACATTCGGTAATTATCCCTAAACTTTTGCAAAGTCGGAAACGGCATTGTATAATGGGCGTTAGCGGCTGTCCAGCGAACCGCCGAAAAAATTTTTCACCGGAAAACCACTCCCGAAACCGCCGACGCCAAAGCCGTAACATCTCGCCTATCGGCGCAGAATTGAGAGAGGACTCATTCACCGCCGTTTTCCCAAATGCACAACTAGACGTTTATGCACCCACTCCCAAAACCGTTTTGAGTGTGTTAGAATGAACCAGAATTGCTCAACAATTTTCACACCTTCCTTCATTATGAAAAACCCGTTACTCCTTGTTACCGCACTGGGACTTGTCTTTGCCGTTGTCTCTCCGCTCTTCGCTCAAGACGAGTCTGATCCCCAGATTGCGGAACTCAAGAAAGATCCTATTTTTCAGTCGTCGCTGACGTTTCTCAACGATCCGGCACCGGTTGCCGATTCTGCGGCAACCACCGAAGCCGAAATGAAGCCTTACGTCGAAAAGATTCCCGGTTCGGACCAAACTTTTAAGATGCTTCCCATCAAGGGGGGCAAATTCAAAATGGGCAGTCCTGCCTCCGAAGAAGGACGAAACGAAGACGAAGGACCGCAAATCGAAGTCGAAGTTCAACCCTTCTGGATGGAAGAGCATGAAACAACCTGGAAAGAATTTGAGCAGTTCGCACTGAAATATGTTCGACAAAACCGAAAACCGACGGATAACTTGACGGCTCGAGACCGTCTTGCCGATGCGCACGCTGCTCCGACTGCCATGTGGGGAACTTCTCCCATTCATGAACACAAAGGCAAGGTCGGCTATCCCGCCGCCGGTATGACAATCTATGCCGCTCAAACCTACTGTAGGTGGCTGACAGCGATTACCGGCAGGTACTATCGTCTTCCCACCGAAGCAGAATGGGAATATGCTTGCCGGGCAGGCACGACAACGGCGTATTCCTTCGGCGACGACCCCGATGATCTGGATGCCTATGCTTGCTGGTTTGACAATGCAATGGATGGTGCGGAAAAGATCAAAACGAAAAAACCGAATGCATGGGGACTGTACGATATGCACGGCAACGTGGCGGAGTGGGTGCTCGAACTCTACGCCAAGGATACGTATGCAAACCGGAAACCCGGCACGTTTGCCGCACCGGTCAAGCCGTCCGCTTCCAGAATCGGCAACAATGATTTTATTAACCTTGTCCGCGGCGGCGGAGCAGACAATGATGAACCTGCTGATTTCCGTTCGGCACGCCGCATCAAGTATGACGAGGACTGGCGGGGAGACGACCCGCAGTTTCCGCGGAGTATCTGGTGGCTCACGAAAAAGCCGAACATCGGTTTCCGGGTTGTTCGTCCGCTCAATCCGCCGAAAACAGAGGAAGAGGCGAAGCAATACGAACCTGACCCGGAGGTTTGGCTTGATTATAAATTAAGGAATGGCAGGGATTAAATGATGCCGGCAAAATCGGCGGTGCCGCCTTCACGGAGTCTCATTCACATGGATTTACGGTGCTCCATCAGGGCGTTTTGCCCGTTTAGGAAAGAGGCAAGTGACCGCTCATTGACATTGTACAATAGACCATGCAAATTATCACAGGACTGGCGGCATTTCCCGAAGCGTTGCAAGGCGGAGCGGTTAGTATCGGCAAGTTCGATGGAATGCACCTTGGGCATTCGTTGATCGTGCATCGGCTCAAAAGTTACGCTCATCAACGGCAGATACCGTCCATTCTCGTAACTTTCGACCCGTTGCCTGCTGTCCTGCTCAACCCGGATGCTGACCTGAAACCAATTTGTACACTGGAACGGAAAATCGAATTGATCCGCAACTTTCACGTCGATGCCGTTGTGGTGATTCCGACATCCCACGAACTGTTGCAACAAAGTGCCGAAACATTTTTTTACGAAACGATTCAAAACCGGTTTCATGCCAAAGTCGTCGCGGCGGGACGAGATTTTTCTTTCGGTCGGGACCGCATCGGAACTCCCGGCGTCATCCGGCTTTACGGTCAGTGGACAGGCATCGAAGTCGATATTGTTGATCCGTTGCAAATCGGCGAAGAGCGGGTATCGAGTTCCGGGATTCGGCGTTTGATTCAATCGGGACAGTTGGAACGCGTCAATGAATTGATGCCGATGCCATACCGAATGACTGGAACAGTCATCGTCGGTGAACAGCGAGGCAGAACGCTTGGTTTTCCGACGGCGAATTTGGATGAAGTACAAACGATTCTGCCGAAACAAGGGATTTATGCAACGGCAACTTGGATTGAAGGTCAACGGTATGGCTCAACGGCGCATATTGGTACAAATCCGACGTTCGATGTTGCCTTGCCGAAGATAGAGGTATTCGTTCATGATTTTACCGGCGGCCTCTATGGTAAGCGGATTGACGTTGATTTTCTGACATTGCTTCGGGAGCCGGTGCGGTTCGATTCTGTCGAGAGCCTTGTCCGGCAAATGAACGAAGACGTGTTGCGAAGCCGCCGTATTTCCGATGAAAATCTGTAGCCCCCGGCAGAAGGTCCTGGGTTATGATTGAGGTTCCATCACCGCACCGAAAAGGATTCGTGGTCGTATTTAAGAATCAGGTCGAATAATTTGTTTCGATCCACCGGTTTGCTAAGATAAGCATTGCAGCCGGCTTGCAGCGTTTTTTCACAATCTCCTGTAAGTGCGTGTGCCGTGACCGCAATGATCGGTTTCGTAAAACCATTATGCCGCAATCGGAACGTCGCTTCGTAACCATCCATTATGGGCATTTGCATGTCCATCAGTATCACATCGAACTCGACTTCCGCTGCTTCAACGGCTTCCACTCCTAACTTACCGTTGTCGGCAATCTGTACCATCGCACCGGCATCTTGGAGCATTTTGGTAATCACAATTTGATTCACTTTGCCGTCTTCGACCACTAACACGTTCATGCCGGACAGTGGTCTTTCAAAATCATTCAGAAGGATAATGCCCGAGTACGTCATGAGTTCGGAAGGATGTTGAATGACTTCCACGGCAAACGTGATGCTGAACATTGTTCCCGATCCTTCTTCGCTTTCTACGGTAATATCCCCTCCCATCAACTCCGTGAGATGCTTGGCAATTGTCAATCCCAAGCCGGTTCCGCCGAACTTTCGGGTCAAAGACCCATCCGCCTGAGTAAATGGTTGAAACAATCTCGACCGGAGTGACTCTGGAATTCCAACTCCTTCATCCTGAATGACGAATTGCAGCAACGTAATCGGTACCTCTTTCGGAAACAGTACCGTGTTCACCATCTGCCCGTAAGTTTTTTTAATGTCTTGGATGTTTTCGGGCGTGTGCTCGAAAGTCAACAAACGGCTGGAAAACCGGATCATTCCTTGTTCGGAAAACTTGACGGCATTGCCGCAGATGTTTCCCAAAATCTGCCGCAACCGTGTCGGATCACTGTACACCCAATTCGGTGTTGATTCTTCGGCTTCAAAAAGAAAGGTCACCTCCGGCTTCTCTTTCAACCGCGGCAAAATCAAATTGTAAACGTCCTCCATCATTTTTTGCGGCTCCGTCGCCACCCACTCGATTTCTACGTGACTCGCATCAACTTTGGAAAAGTCAAGAATGTCGTTGATAATCGTCAGCAAATCGGAACTGCTTTTATCGACCAGTGCAATGGTCTGTTGGTTGTCTTCGAGTTGATCGGGCGGGCAACATTCCAAGAGTCGGCGGCCAATGATTTCGGCAAATCCAAGCACCGCATTCATAGGGGTCCGAATTTCGTGACTCATGTTGGTCAGGAAGTAACTTTTTGCCCGGGCGGCACTTTCCGCCATTTTTTTGGCTTCGGTCAGTTCCGCAATGGTACGGTGTAAATTCTCTGCCATTGCTTTTTCTTCCCGCGCCGCAAGGTAGAGCCGGGTTATGTAAACGATGCCGAAAAAGTACATTACAAGGACGAGCACTCCAAAAAGAATATCGTGGAGAACGTGAATAATCGTCAAACTGCCGGTTACGGCAATCACCGCATAGCCGATCCAAACGGCGGCGTGAAACGACGGGGCAACTTGACACCGGTTAAGCCGGAACGTGATCCAACCCATTGTCCCCAGTGAAGCAAGGATAATGATTAAAACGGTGAGAAGTTCGTTGCCTACAAAATTCCCAAACAAGGAATACCCCTAAAGTTGTTCCGGTTTTTTGCCCATCGGGCAACATGAGCCGTAGAGTATATCGGATTTTTACAAAATTTCAAACGTGTCCGAACAAGCCGGGTGAAGATCACGGAGCCAGACGTGGTTCACGTCACTCTCCGCGTTCCAAAAGACCGCTCGTGGAGAAAATTCCTGAAAAATTACTTTTCCGATTGAGTCAACATGGTGCTTGTAGAATGGGTGATGGTGTGATACACTACGTTCCATGTGCCGCTGGCAGAATGGTTGCGGCTTCGTTGCACGTGTGTTGCCGGTAACATTCCTTTTAATGACAAGAACGATGAAAAGACGCGGTTTTACACTCATCGAACTGATTGCGGTCATGGCGGCTCTGTCTGTTGTTATGGGCGTTTCCGTCGTGTTGCTGATACAGGTGCTCGGCTTCCAACGAGACAACGGCGAGTATTCGGACGGACAACGCACCGTTGACCGCCTCGTTGCCGATTTCCGCAACGACGTTCATACCTACGGTCAACCGGAATTGTTGACCGATGGTCCTGTCCTGCTCCGTTGGAAAACCGAATTGGGAACGGTCGAGTACACGTTGGAACCCGGCGAGTTTCCCAGTCAACAAAACATTGTCCGCTCGGTACAAAAAGAGGGGCAACCGAATCTTGAAAGATACCGGCTTCCTGAACGGACAACGTTGCATTTTGCCGAGGGCAAAGATAGTGATGCCGGACTGATCGCGTTAAGCCTCTGGACCACACCGCAGGGAACCAGGATACCGAAACTCGCCGAATTGAATCCCTTTGACCGCACGTTGCCGAAATCATTTGAGCAAGAACGAATCGATCCGAAATACGCCGGTCATTGGCGGACGATTATTGCACGATACTGACATGATGTACAAAAATTCACAAAAACCTCCGAATCGTTGCGGTGCGGCTCTCATCATTGCATTGGTGTTGCTCACCGTCCTTGGTGTGGTTGCTGGTGCCGTGTTGCCGCAAATCCTTCGCGACCGTCAGGAGATTCGGCAAAAATTGGTGCGGATACAGTGTCACCAACTGCTCGGCGATGCGATTTGTCACGCCGAAGCAAAGCGGCAGTCCGATTCGGCATTTTCCGGCGGAACATGGACGCTCGGTCCCGATGTTCACCCCTTTCCCGGTACGTTTTCGGTAACGACCCGGTACGAAAATGATGCCTTGACCGCCGAAGTGGAGTACCGGAACGAAGAAGGAAAAACGATCTATACTGTCCTCCACTCCGAACATTGATGGTCTTCACGGATTCGTTCCGAAATTGCTCTTGACACCTGCGAAAAAAATCTGCACAATCCCCCCACTGACGAAAAAACCGGAAAAATCCGAAAAAACGGTAAAAACGTTTGGAGTATTGGGTTGAATTTTCCGATTGTACCGACAGAGGCAGTAGTATTGCATGAAAATGCAGCACATTTGCTTGCTTTTTTGATTAAGACTCAAGTGCGTAACCAGCACAAACTAGCCCCACCCAGAGGAATCAGTCATGCGAGTTCACTTTCCATTCATTGTTACAATTTCTGTTGCTTTGTTGTTTATTTCGGGCACCACCGGATGCCGCAGCAACGGCGGTCCCTGGTACAATCCTTCGACCTATTCACTTGCGAATCCCTTTGACAAAAAGGAGAAGCCCAGTAATGCTCCTATTTTTGGAGAGGCTTCGCCGAATCCGAAACCGAGTCTGGAAGGCATTCCGAACGTCGGCAGTCCGCCGGGCGGATATACCGACGCGGCTTCGCTTGCCGCGACTCGTACCGGATCTACTGCGGGAACTGTAAGCAGTAGTCCTCCGGAGCACTGGGCACAGCACAATCAAGCCGCATCACAAAGTTCGCCGGGTCTTTACGGCAGCGGATATAGTAATGTTGCTGCCGCCCCCTCGCAGTATTCCCCTATCGAGACATACGGCGGACAGAGTGCTCCCTCGTCTCCCTATCAATATCCCTCCCACAGCATCGCGGGAGCATCCCAATATCCCGTGATGCCGTATGGCGATGCCACGCCGCCGGGCTACCAAATGACCAGTGCGGCGAGCAGTAATAACAATGTTTATCCGCCGCAAACAAATGGTATCGTTGATCACAGCGGCGGTAATTATTCTCCTTATGGAGTCACACAGCAGTATGATCCGTCGTATGCCGTACAGCAACAATCAGCCGCTGCTGCGGCGATGCCGCAGGGATACAGTTATGGCGAGGCGGTTCCCAGCAACCCCTATCAGGGTTACCCGCAACAGCCCCAGGGTTATCCGGGTGATGGAGTTTCGGTAGCCCAGCCTTACCAACAGCCTCCCGGCGGCGGATACAATTACAGTTATTGACACACGCCGAAAAAGATGATTGGGGTGTGAGTGGCAGCCGGAACATTTGTTCCGGCTGTTTTCGTGTGCCGGACGGATTTTCGATTTTGGACGGCCTCGGTTCGTTTCACACTGCCGAGATTTAGGGCGTGTTGGTACTAGCCGACAAGCGTTGCCCGTGATAAAATGAGGATACCGGTTTACAATCATTCGGGGACCCCATGACACAGCAGAAAGTGAAAGTCGGCTTATACGGGATCGGCTTGGACACCTATTGGCCTCAATTTGAAGGTCTTCATGACCGTTTGACCGGTTACCAGAACACCATTGCCGGTCAAATGCGGCGGTCTGAAATTGAAATCGTCGATTGCGGGTTGATCGACAACCCGATTGATGCCCGGCGTGCCGCCGACACGTTGAAAAAAGAAGATGTCGCCTTGATCTTTCTCTATGTTTCGACATACGCCCTTTCGTCCACCGTTCTTCCGGTTGTCCAGCAGGCAAAGGTTCCCGTCATTGTTCTTAACCTCCAACCGGTTGCGGCGATTGATTACGTCCGGTTTAACGGAATGAATGACCGAACAAAGATGACCGGCGAGTGGCTTGCTCATTGTCAAGCCTGTTCCGTCCCGGAAATTGCCAACGTGTTTCTCCGTTCCGGCATCACTTTTCATCAGGTTACTGGCATCCTGTCCAACGATCCCATTGCCTGGGCGGAGATTCACGCCTGGATTGATGCCGCCCTTGCTGCCGAGGCGATTCGGAAAAACCGCATCGGACTTCTTGGACATTATTACAACGGTATGCTGGATATTTATTCCGACGTGACGGCTCATTCGGCTCAACTGGGTTCCCATTTCGAAATTTTGGAAATGTGCGAACTCCTTGCGCTTCGGTCGGAAGCCGGCGAAGACGATATACGAAAAAAAAGAGATGAAATTCTCGAATCGTTCGATATGGACCCGGAGTGTTCGGACGAAGAAGTACGCCGAGCCGCTCGGACCTCCGTCGCCTTGGATCGGTTGGTTCAGCGGCACCAACTGGGGTCTTTGGCTTATTTCTACAATGGAACGGGAGACGATCATTACGTTGATTTAATCAGTTCGGTCATTGTCGGTAATTCGCTGCTGACATCTAAGGGAGTTCCCGTTGCCGGAGAGTATGAAGTCAAAAACGTTCAGGCGATGAAGATTCTCGATTTACTCGGAGCGGGCGGTTCCTTTACCGAATTCTATGCAATGGATTTCAATGACGACGTGATCTTGATGGGGCATGACGGTCCTGGTCATACCCGCATTGCCGAAGGCAAAACCAAATTGAAGCCGTTGAAAGTTTATCACGGCAAAGTCGGCGTAGGACTCAGCGTGGAAATGCGGGTGAAACAAGGACCGGTCACACTGCTTTCTGTGATTGATGCTCCCGACGGTTCGCTCAAATTGTTGATTGCCGAAGGGGAATCTGTTGCCGGTCCCATTTTGGAGATCGGCAACACGAACAGCCGCTATCGGTTTTCGCTGGGGGCACGCGATTTTATGAATGCCTGGTGCCGTTATGGACCGGCACATCATTGTGCTGTCGGAGTCGGTCATCTTGCAGAAACGCTCAAAAAATTTGCAGCGGTCATGGGATTACCCGCTATTCATGTGTGTTAGAGAGACTTTCGTTAACAAACGCCAGTCTATTTCGGCAATTCTAAGCAATCCAGTACCGACTGCATATCCGGCGGAAAGGGGGCGGTGATTTCCAGCGTTTCTTCTGTGGCAGGATGAACAAACGTCAACTGATGGGCGTGAAGTGCTTGCCGATGGAGCAGAACAGTTCCTTCGGTATTGTCATACGCCAATGAAAACGGCACCGCTCCCGAAAGTTGTTCCCGCGTGACCATTCGTCCGCCGCCGTAGTTTCGGTCGCACAAAACCGGATGACCGATGTGTGCGAGGTGAACCCGAATCTGATGTGTCCGTCCCGTCTTCGGAAAACAGCGAACCGTTGACCACTTGCCGTAACGTTTAATCACTTCGTAAAAAGTTTGTGCCGGTTTTGCGTCGACCGCATCCGCCGCCACGATCCGCATCTTTTCCTTTTTCGTAGGATGGAGTCCTATCGGAGCATCAATCATATCCCGGTCGAGATAAGGTTTTCCCAACACGATGGCGAAGTATTCCTTTTGAATTTTCCGCTGTTCAAAGAGCAGAGCCAGTTTACCGTGAATGGCATCATCTTTGGCAATGATAATCGCACCGGTCGTGTCCCGATCAAGTCGATGCACCACGCCGGGACGCACCGAACCTCGGACATTGCTCAATCGGTTGCCGAAATGAAATGCCAAAGCGGAAACGAGTGTGCCGTCCCAATGCCCGCGGGAAGGATGCACGACCATATCCGCCGGTTTGTTGATGACGGCAAGAAATTCATCTTCGTACAAAATATCGAGCGGAATGTCTTCCGGTTGCGGTACATAATGCGGAATTTCCGGGAGCGTGAAATGAATGACGTGTCCCGGCTTCAATCGAAAGCCGGGTTTGCCGTTCGAGTAGGGAGCATCCTCTTCGACGATCCGCACGCCGCCATTCATGATGGCATTGCGGACGAGTGTTCGGCTGTACTGTGGAAAGTGGTGTACCAAAAAGAGGTCGAGCCGCCAACCGGCTTCGTGCGGCTCGACGATGAGAGTGGTGGTTGCATCGGACATGGAACCGATTGTACAGGGATTTTCCTGTTTCGTCAAAACATGGTATAATGTCCCGTGACGTGTTGTGATGATTTTTAAGAGTATGTCAGGAGAGCACATCGATCTTGTAAGCGAACCGGAGGAGAAGGGGACTGAAACGTCCCAGGTACCGGTTTCCGAAACAGATCAACTGCGTTTGGAACTGGAAGAGGCAAAAAACCGCACGCTTCGAGCGATGGCGGATTTGGAAAATTACCGCACTCGGATGAATCGCCAAATGGCGGAGGAACGGAAGTATGCGAGTCTGGATTTGATGCGGGACCTATTGCCGGTTTGGGACAATATCGGTCGGGCGTTGGGAGCGGTTGCCGACTCGCATAACCTTGAGGCGTTGGTTGAGGGAGTTCGATTGGTTCATGATCAATTTTTGGAGGCGTTGAAAAAATACCATTGCGAAAAAATTGAGGCGAAATTTCAGCCGTTTGATCCGAATGTCCATGCGTCGGTGGCACAGATTCCGAATACGGAGTACCCAACGAATACGGTGATTGAGGAAGTGCAGGTTGGATTTCGCTTGTTTGATCGGGTGGTTCGGCCTAGTCAGGTTGTTTTGTCGAATAGGGTGGAGTCGTAATGTCCCTATTTACAAAACGTTGGGACGGATTATACTGTTTTGAACACAGGGCGGGGTAGCTCAGTTGGTTAGAGCACCGGCTTCATAAGCCGGGTGTCGGCGGTTCAAGTCCGCCCCCCGCTAATGCAGATGGAACATATCGGCAACGTATGTTCGGCGGAGTAAAATTCTTTGGAGTTAATGACCGTCTTTCAGTGTAATGAACTTTGATCCAACACATTTACCAAAATAAGTGACACCATGCTCAAAGGAAACGCCATTCTTGGACAAAGCGGCGGACCGACTTCGGTCATCAATGCCAGCCTTTGCGGAATCATTCAAGAAGCCCTGAAACAACGTGACTGCATCGAAAACGTACTCGGCATGCAGTTCGGAATCGAAGGATTCATGAAAGACGAAATCATCGATCTCGGCAAAGAAAAACCGGAAACCATCGAGCGACTCAAATCAACACCGTCGAGTGCGCTCGGCAGTTGCCGGCATAAACTCAAAGACAATGAATTGCCGTTCGTGCTCGAACAACTCAAAAAATACAACGTCCGCTATTATTTTCTCATCGGCGGAAACGATACGATGGACACGATTCACCGCGTCGAAAAGTATTGCCGGGAAAAGGGTTACGAATTGTGCGGAGTCGGTGTTCCTAAGACGGTGGACAATGATCTTTTCGCCACCGACCACACGCCCGGCTTTGCTTCGGCAGGACGTTTTGTGGCGATGTCGGTGCAACAGGCGGGAATGCTTGCGAGAGATATGAAGCAGGTCGATCAATTCGTCGTGTTTCAAACGGTCGGTCGATCTGCCGGTTGGCTTCCGGCGGCGGCGGCGTGTGCAAAGAAAAACGAAGACGATGCACCCCATATTATTTTGTTGCCGGAACGTCCCTTCGTTCGGGAACAATTTCTTGCCGAGGCGAAGCACGCCTACGATCAGTTCGGCTGGGTCAGTGTCGTGTGCGGCGAAGGGGTGTGCTATGCCGATGGTTCGCCGATCAGTGCTTCGCAGACGAAGGATAAGTTTTCCAATGTCGAATTTGGAGCGATGGGGGGAACCAGTGCAGCCGTCGTGTTGCACAAGATGCTGTCCGATGAATTCGGTTGGCGAGGCGAGTTTCAGATTTGCGAATCGTTGCAGATGTGCGCTGCTGACCGGGCTGTGCAGCAAGACATTGACGAAGCCTGGGGTTGTGGACAGCAAGCGGTCAAACTTGCCGTTGCCGGAACCAGCAGTGTGATGGTAACACTCGTTCGTGAGTCGAATTCTCCCTACAAATATTCATTCGGCACGGCACCGCTTGCCCAAGTGGCACTCGGCGAAAAGCCGATGCCGGAGGAGTTCATTTGCGGTGATCGGTTGTTTGTAACCGAAGCGTGTTTGGAATATCTGCGACCACTCATCGGTAAATTGCCCGATTACGTGCGGTTCGATGCCGTAGATTATCATCCGTAGATTGCGGTTTCTCTAATGCCCTTAACTCGTTTGATCTACAATCCACAGGCATCCTTCACCCGTCGCAACACTTCGTCCGCTTTTTTCCGGGCGGTTGCCGCTCCTGCCGCCAGCACTTCCCGCACCTCGTTCGGCTTCGCCGAAAGTTCCTGCCGCCGGGCACGTGCTTCCGCAAAGTAATTTTCGGCAAGCGTTACCAACTCCTTCTTGACATTTCCGTAACCGAATCCGCCGCGTCGATAGGTTTCTTCCAACGCTTTTGTTTGCTCTTCCGAAGCAAACAACGAATAGAGCGAAAACAGATGATCCCCCGCCGGGTCTTTCGGTTCTTCCATCGGTCGGCTGTCCGTCGTGATACCCATGATCTTTTTCTTTTGCACCTTCAAATCTTCAAAGACTTCGACGGTGTTGCCGTAACTTTTGGACATTTTTCCGCCGCCGTCCAAGCCGGGAACCTTTGCCGCATCCTTGATAATGTACGCTTTCGGCATCACAAAAGTTTCGCCAAACACATGATTGAACGCACCGGCAATGTCCCGGCAAACTTCGATGTGTTGTCCCTGATCTTCACCGACCGGCACGAGATCGGAATCGTAAAGCAAAATGTCGGCTGCCATCAAGACCGGATAGGCAAATAGTCCCGCATCGGCAGTCAAGCCTTTCGCTTTTTTGTCTTTGTAAGCATGGCACCGTTCGAGCAACCCCATCGGCGTAGTCGTCATCAAAATCCAGCAGAGTTCAGAGACTTCGGGAACATCGGACTGCACGAAGAGCGTCGCTTGATTCGGATCGAGACCAAGTGCCAACAGATCGAGAGCCGCATCGAAGGTGTTTTGTTCTAATTGTTGCTTTTCCCGCACCGTTGTCAGGGCGTGCAGATTGGCAATGAAATAGAATGCCGATTCTTTGCCGTTTTGCAGGGCAATGTACTGCCGGATGGCTCCGAAATAGTTGCCCCAGTGAAATCGTCCCGTCGGTTGAATGCCGGATAAAATACGCATCGTGTTGAGCGAAAGGCTGTTCTAAAAGTTTCGTTATTTTATCCCAGATGTACTAAAACCGGTACCGGGGGCTGTTGCAATGCAATCCCGCGATTGCGTTTCTGGTTTTTCAATAATGGCAAAACGCCTTGTGGTCTACTCCAATTTACGGACAGATATGCTGAAGAGTGTACGCTAGTTGCGGATTTTGGTATTTTCGGCATCATTTCACAGAATTCCGGGGAAAAAAGTGGTGAATTGACGGAAAATTTTGCCAACAATGCTTGACTTTCGCTCCGCTATCCAATAAAAGGGGGGGTATTGGAGATTCCTAATAAACTGATTGTATCATATCCAACGTGAGGAGAAACTGTTATGCCTGCGAATTTGACCCAACAATACAAGAAGGCCGAAGAAAATTACCGACGTGCCGAAACGCCGGAAGACGAACTCAAATGGTTGCAAATTATGCTTGCCGAAATGCCCAAGCATAAAGGGACAGATCATCTTCAGGCAACACTTAAGACGCATATTTCCCAGACCAAAAAGGAAGCCGA
>Ga0082212_10008848_pt1 | contig 13074 bp, 10 predicted proteins | sample TergutNt197P3_FD_71548 | JGI IMG/M metagenome (GOLD analysis project Ga0082212, IMG submission 71548) | Neocapritermes taracua P3 segment gut microbial communities from Petit-Saut dam, French Guiana - Nt197 P3 | ecosystem: Host-associated > Arthropoda: Insects > Digestive system > Gut ... | reverse complement strand
ATATTGATAGATTTGAAGAAGGCACACTGAGTATTGTGATTGACAATATCGACGATGATGACGAAATCGGTCAAACGGGAAAGGCAATCCAAAGGATGATTGATACCGTGCGAAGTCTGATTCGGAACATCAACGTGATGATTTCCGAATATGCGAAAGGGAATACGGATTACTGCCTCGATGTTACCGGCTTTCACGGCGACTTCCAATTGCTTGCTGAACGTATCATCGAGTTGTCCAGTCTCGGTGCGAAAGATCCGTTGACAGGACTTCCGAATCGTCGGGCTTTTGATGCCCGACTGGCGTTGGAATGGAATCGGGCAGCCAGGGAAAAAACACCCATCAGCCTCTTGATGATGGACGTGGATAGATTCAAGCATTACAACGATACTTATGGGCATCAGCAGGGGGACGTCGTTTTGAAGACGGTCGCTGGTGCTTTGGCGGTGCCGCTCAATCGCGGACTTGACTTTGTTGCCCGATGGGGCGGGGAAGAGTTCGTTGTCTTGCTACCGAATACGGATTCGGACGGTGCGCTCTGTGTTGCCGAACGGATTCGTGAGGAAATCGAGCAGACGGAAATGCCGCACTTTACAGAGGAGGCGGCAAAAAAAGTTACCATCAGCATTGGTCTCGACGCGCAAATTCCCACGCTGGAAACTTCGATTAAGGACTTGATTGCCAAAGCCGATGGGGCACTATACCATGCAAAAGAAAGTGGTCGAAACCGTGTTTGCCGACACGAGGGATAACGGTCGTTCATCATTCTCCGAAAAAGATTTTAGTTTTCATCATGCGTTCGCGGGTTTCGATTTTCAATCGTAGGTATTCCATCGGTCGGTCTCCTTTGATTCGGTTGCACGAACCGCAGAGCAGTTGATAATTTTCGTAATAATCGCCGCCACCTTTTGCCTTCGGGATAATATGGTCAAGTTCCAGATTTCGCAAGTCGAAATCTTGGCTACAAGCGTTGCACTTGCCGTCTTGTTCTTTGTATAGCCGCTCTTTAACGGACGACGACGGGAGAACGATTTTTATATCGCTCCGTTTCGGAATTTGATCGGTCGCAACAAAATCTCGGAAGAGCCGCCCTGCATCGCTTAATCGTTGCACCAAAACTTTTACCGCTTGCTTTTCGATGTCGATGCCGATCCACTTTCGCTGTAATTGTTGAGCGGCAACGCACGTCGTTGCACAACCGCAAAACGGGTCAAGTACGGTATCTCCCTCATTTGATGATACCAAGACAATCCGCTTCAATAACGCAAGCGGTTTCTGTGTGGGATAACCCGTTCGTTCCTTTGACGAAGCGTTTATGATTGGAATTTCCCAAACGTCCCCAATGCGTCTTCCTTCGGACAAGAATACTTTATACGGTTTTTGATTTTTTCGCTTTTGCCACCGAAACCATTGTCCGTCTTCATCTTGTTTGTAATGGCTGTCCATTTTTCCTGATTTTTCACCATACTCGTCTCTCATTTCATTGAAAGTGTGCTGCTTTGATTTTGCATACCAAAAAACAGTATCGTGTAAATTCTGAAACCGCTTACTTGTTGCCGTATATCTTTTATAACTCCATACAATTTCGTTGCGGAAATTATTTTTGCCAAATACACCGTCGAGCAGACTTTTCAAATAATGACTTGCCGTCTGATCGCAATGCAGATAAAGCGAGCCGGTCTCTTTAAGAATTCGGTGCATTTCGACGATCCGTTGTGCCATATAAGTCAGATACGCCATCATCGGCTTACTGTGAACAGCACCGACACTGGCAATATATTTTGCCAACACCGGAAAATTGTTGGCAAGCGTATCGAGATAATACTCGTCCACATCTTGCCAAGTCCACATATCTTTGAAACTCGCTCCGGCGGCTTTGCTACCGACGGGAGCGGAGTACATCCGCTTCGAGTTAAACGGCGGATCAAGATAAATCAGATCGACCGACTCGCTATTGAGACCGCACAAAACGTATAAATTGTCGTGTGTGTAAAGTGTGTTAAGGGAAGGACGTTTTGTCATGCTACTCTGGTTCGTTGATCGAACGAGGTCTATTATACAACAAATTGTCTGCAAAAAACCGTTACGGACTGGTAATTTCCGTACCGATTCCCATACTGGTAAAGATTTCCAGCAGGAGGGCATGCCGAAGAGTGCCATTGATAATGTGAATCTTGTTGACACCTCGCTCCAACGTTTCTAAACACGCTTGAATCTTCGGAATCATTCCGCTACGGATGGCACCCGATGCCAACATTTGTCGGGCTTGCTCCGCCGTAATCGAATCGATCATCGAATTCGGGTCATCCGGGTCGGTTCGCAGTCCGTTGACTTCACTAACGTAGACCAATTTTTCGGCGTGAAGTTCTTTGGCAACGGCTGTTGCGGCAGTGTCGGCATTAACGTTCAGTGCTTGTCCCGAACCATCATCCATCAGGGCAATGGACGGAATCACCGGCATGATTCCTTGCTCGCATAATTTACGGATCGGAGCAGTATCGACACGCGTGATGGTTCCCACCCAGCCCATATCAACGGCGGTGCCATGTTCATCGGTCAGTGCCAATTTTTCACCGAAAAGAACGTTGGAATCGAAACAAGTGCTCAACGATTTTGCCTGTCCTTCGTAAAAGTTAATTTGCTTAACGAGTTGCTCGTTGATTTCTTTTCCGAGAACCCGCTTCACGATGTCGAGCGATGCCGAATCGGTATATCGCCGTCCCTGGACGAATCGAGGTTCGATACCGGCAGTTTGCATGGCATCGTTAATGGCTTTTCCGCCGCCATGCACGATGACCGGATACATTCCTACCGATTCCATGAAAACGGTATCGAGTAAGAGATGTTGCATGGCGGATTCGTCTTCCATCAGACTGCCGCCGATTTTGATGACTGTAATTTTACCGCGATGCTGACGAATCCACTTCATGGCTTCGATCAAAACATCCGCCTTTTCCATCGCTTGGTTCACCATGGGTAGAAAACAGAGAGAAAAGGGTTTTGGAGGGGAAACAAGTGGGGTATTGTCCCACATTTTTCCCGCGAGTCAACGTCCTGTTCCTATCAGGTAAATCTTTTCAACTTGAACGTTACATGTGCATTTTCTTTGCAATCTCCTCCAAAGAAACGTCGAAAACCTGCCGGACAAGATTATCGAGTACGTCATTGCCCGCATTGAGATGCAATGTCGTCTGACAATAAGTGAGCGAATCTTCCGGCAACAATTCCTGTGCCGCAGAAAAACAATTCGTTTCGTAGTACGCCATTCGATCCAACTCTTCGGCGTGGGAACGACCGGAATTGTAAAGCCGAATCGCATTCGCTTCGGAACCGTTCGGCACGTCAAACGTCCAGAGTGTTAATGTACCGAACCGGAGTTCGATGGCTCCCAGAATCGGCGGTGCATCAGGAAACGGCATTGTAATCTGGCATTGTCCTCGACCATCGGCATGCACAAGCAAGTTCTGCGGAAGATGCCGAATGCGACCGTGTGGTGAACCGCCCTGATAATCAATGTCTATCGGAGATGACTCCGTCGCAAAATCTTCCGATGGAGTCGAAAGAATGATGACCGTATTCGGACTTGGGTTGAACATTCCTCGCAACCGGCTGGCAACGCACGCTTTTTCCGGTGTTTTGACCGTATTTTCGGTATGAAATCCCACGGCGGACACGTTTTCTTGCGTGAGTGCATCAGCAACGATATCACCGAACAATGCCTCAATCTTTTGTTTATGCAACAGGGAAATTGTCCGCGAGAGATGAAATTCGACGGGCACTCCATTGGCATCATTCGTTTGAAGCGTCCGCTGCAAAACGGCTTTGTGTTCCTTAATCGTGTCAACGGTAAAAGGATGAACGATGGGAGAGAGCGTCCAGTGGTCTTCACCGCCGTAATCTTCAGCGCACTCGTCATCAATTGCTTGAACGTTGACGCAACCGAAACTCTCTCCATCCAAACCGTCGCAGGTACTCGTCAGAATCCTGCCGTTCCATTCGGGACATATCGCAACACGTCCCCCCCACTGGTCATATAACTCAATGACCGATGTCTTTTGAGCAAGATAATTCAATGCGTCATGATACGACATTTTTAGGTCGGCACAGTTTTTGGTCGCTAATCATTGTACCACAAGGGATGCGTAGGACATAATGGTTTTACGAAGCGTGAATGCACACCAATCGTTAGCGGAAATTATTCCCACGGATTTTGCCAATCTCCCCAGTTTTCGAGATACTGCCGATACGCCGGGACCGTCTCGCATTGTTGTCCGATCCAGTCATGCGTGTTCTTGACGAGTTGCTGCTCACTCGTCAGCGGCAAACTGCCGGCAAGCACCATCGTCCGCAAAAATACAAAGTACGTGTCGAGCACATCGCATCGGCAGTAATCGTTGATTTCGGAGAGTCTTCCGGCATCGTACATATCTTGTACCATAAATCCTTGCGTGTCCATTTTTCCCGGCTTGCCCAGCAGGCTGGCGGCAAGATTCAATCCGCCGTTGAACCGCGTCGCTCCATTATTCGTCAAAACATCATGCAAATCGAGGTGAACCTCCATATTGTAGCGGTAGCGGGGCTGATCGAACGTTTTGGTTCCCATCGCAAACCACTGCGGAATGGGAATACCGTAACGAAACGCTGCCAATTCCAGCAAGGGAATATCAAATCCGCGACCATTAAAACTGACAAGCGTGGGACGGTTATACGCCAGCCAGCCGCGCCAAAATTTGTTGCAAATTTCATGAGGGCGAAAGGTCGGTTCATCGAGAACAACGAGATCAATCAGCGAAAAATCTTTCGCAATTTTAGCAACGGCAACGGAAATCGGTATCTGAAACGTGTAAGGAATAAAGTCGGAATTGTTCCGTGCCAGCAGTTCATCGCGGTACTTTCGGACAGATTCTTCCGGCGGAACGGCTCCGCCGAAATGCACTTTGGAAATGAGAACGGGATCGGCAACGCTTTCAATATCGAAAACAAAATAGGCAGGCGATTCAGACATCGGCAAAGCAAGGGAGAACGAGTGCCCTCATTGTCGCTGATTTTCCCCTTATAGACAAGTCCCTTTACCACTTCTCTTTATTCTTTTTCTTCTTATCTTTGTTCTGCTGTCCCAACTTCTGCTGTTCGGCGGCTTTTTCCAAAACTTCACGCCACCATTTGGCAAATTTGCCCTCCGGTTTTGCCGGAGGTTGCTCACTGCGATTCCGTTTTCCCGACTTTCCCGACGACTTTTTCGACTCGGTCGGTCTTTTCGGTTCCACTGGCGTTACGTCAACCGACGTGTCCACCGGCTTTGCAGGAGCCTTCGGAACAAATCGCCGCTCCAACAGTCCCCAAGTGGTCGAAACAATAAAGTACAAGCACAATCCACTCGGCATTCGGAAAAAGAGGAAGCCCATGAAGATCATCATGAACTGGAACATCTTGCGCTGCAACCGGCTTTGGTCATCTGTCGGCGGCGGCATCGTTATCATCATCTGCGTCAGAAACAAGATGACCGTAAGCACAGGCAATAGACTGAAATAGGGTCCCAACGCAAGCGCACCCTGTCCCGTATTGAAACTTGTCCAACCGAGCCAATTCCAGAAACCGCTCCAATCATAAAGCATATCCGGTGCGGAAAGGTCGCCGCACCAACGCACCGACGACGAAATGAGCGGCGCACCGTACAGTCCCGCATCTATGCACAACGCCTTGTAAAGCCCTATGAAAATGGGCAGTTGAATGAAAATCGGCAAACAACCGCTCAACGGATGATAGTTATGCTTCTTGAACAGTTCGCTCTGTGCTCGCGACCTCGCTTGCAAATCGTCTTTATATTTTTCGGAAAGTGCTTTCAATTCCGGTTGAATCTGCTGCATCTTGATTGCCCCGACCGCCTGCTTGATGCTCATCGGAAACAACAGCAACCGAACGCAAATTGTGAGTGCAATGATTGCCACCGCATAAGACAAACCGAGCGAATGGAAGAAATGCAACACTCCCAGAAGCGGTATGGCGGCAAACCAGAACCAGCCGTAGGAAAGCGTATTGCCAAGCCCATGCTCCGCCAGCACGGTCGTATCCTTGGGACCGGCAAAGATGGTATAAATGTGTTCGACCTGCTCGTTCGGCTGTAATTCTGCTTCCTTGCTCCATAGCCGGAACGACACGTTGGTCAATTTTGTCCAGTCCGTATTTTTTGTGCCGACCCTAATCGGAAAGATTTTGCTGTGCCACGCGTCCTCGGTCGCCGGTTTGTTCGGCTTGAGTGTGCATTGGAAAAAGAGGGAGTCGACTCCGATGTAATCCGGCGAAATGTCGATCCACGGCTGGGCGACTTTATCGATGTGGATTTCATTGTTGGAAACGACGAGACTTTCGTTGCCGTTAAGTCGAGCGACGAGGTCTCGAATGCCGTATTGTCCCCAGCCGGGACCGGCTTTCCAAGCGTACCAACCCCCTTCCAGCGGCAAACTGGTGGGACCATCGAGTTGATAAGCGACTTTGTGTGCCTTCGTGTCCAGATTTTTAACGGCAACGGCAAGTGTCAGTTCGTAGCCAGCCCCTTTGCGTTTGGCATCGGCTTTGTCTCGTTTTTGGAGTCGGTACGTTTTGTGTACTTCAAGATTCCAGAGCGGGATAGCACGTCGGAAGACCACTTCCTCTTCCGATGACGAAGTAATTTCCCAACATTCATTTCGGAGACCGACGTTCGGCAGTTCCGAAGTCAGCGTCGGGTCGGGCGGAATCATTCCACGCAGTCCCGAATTGCTGAAACTCTGGCTGGCAGGTAAATCGAGTTTTTGCTCGTTCACCTGCTGCAACGTCATCAGAAACGAGAGTTGATCCGATTGGTCGCTGATACCTCGAAGTCCTCCCAGCGAGCGGTACTGTTCGTAGGTTTGCGAGACCGTTTCGGGACGAATCAAGTCCATCGGATATTGACCGAGTTGAACTTTTAGCGGTCCAATTTGATGGTCGCCTCGAATGACAATCAGATCAATGAAATCATTCGGTCGTGTATTCAGCAGGGCGTTGCGGAGGTCGGCAAATTTCTTGATTTCAGTGCTTTCCTGCGTTCGTGTGTTCACCATTTGTACGATTTTGTCGCCGATCAGCAAGCCGAATTTGTGGGCGGGTGTGCCGTGTCCTAAAACTTGAACGGTAACTCCATCGCCGGACGCATCGGCAACGCGTTGGTCGGCAACAATTTGACCGAGATAGCCCGACAGTTCCTGAACGTTCCGATACTGCGGCGTGTTGAGTTCTATTCGACTCGGTGCCGCCCCCTGATTGGTGAACGTAATCAACATCCGGTAAGGACTTTCGGGGTCCATTGAACCGAGCGTAACCCAGGCGGGTTCGGCTTCGGTCTGGGCAATGGTCGGCACAGACGAGTCGGGAGCAGGTTCGACCGGTACATCTTGTTCATCTTGTTTTTGCTGAACGAGGGGGTTGTCAAGATCGACCGGTTGCGGCGGCGGAGGGCGGTGTGCGGTCATCAGAAGATAGACCAACAAAACACCCATCATCATAAGAAAAAACGTATGCTGATCTCGATGGACTCGGTTGGATTCGGGAAGAAGTGATTGCATACGCAGATAAAATGATTGAGAAAAAAAACGCAAGACGGACGCTAAACCTGCGCTTGCGTTTTAGCCGCTTCAGCGCGAATGACTAATCGGTAACATAAGGCAACAGAGCCATAAACCGGGCGCGTTTGATGGCAATCGCAACGGCATGCTGGCTGATGGCGGAGCAACCGCTCTTTCGGCGGCTCAAAATCTTGCCTTGCCGACTGGTCAGTTTTTTGAGCAATTCTACGTCTTTGTAATCGACGAACATCGGACGGGGACGTTGTCCGTTTACCATCAGCGGGTCTTTTTTCTGTACTTGAACCCTTGCTTTTGCTCGTTTTCGTTGCTTGAATTTGGACTTTTTAGAGAATCGAGGCATGTGAACTAGTTTTAATTCGTCTAACGGGAACGCTATTTTACCTTGTTTTGGCAGTGATTCAAGCCCCCGTGTCCGCACTTGCCGGTCCTTTTGCAGGCAATGTCAAACGAGTGATAGAAAAACGTACTCATAATTTGGCTACACCGACGACTACCAGACCGGGGCATCCTTTTGAACTTCCCGGAAGAGCGTTTCCATTTTGCGTTTCATTTCGGCAAGTTTGCCCGACTCGTCCGAACTCCGATCACGTTTTTCCTGATGGTCAGCGACCAGATTGTACAATTCGAAGCGGTCGAGGTTTGCCGTTTTAAGTTTGGCGAACCATTCGGCAGAATGCGCTCCCAATGCTCCCGGTCGCGGATTGCCTTCCAGCGTTGCAACGAGTTTCCAATCGCCATCCCGCAATGCCACACGAGGTTCTCCCAACGCATTGATGTAATACCAAAACATCGGCTTCGTTCGGTCAAGTTTGCCATCCTGTAAAAACGGCAATAGATTCACGCCGTCATACACTCTATCCGTCGGCAGATCAACTTTTGCGGCGGCACAAAACGTCGGGAAGAGGTCAATCGCACCAATCGGAACGTTCGACACTTGTCCCGGCTTAATTTTATCGGGATAAGTAATGATTCCTGCCACTCGAAAACCGCCTTCGTACATCCAGAGTTTCATGCCCCGCAAATCACCGGGCGACCCGTGCGACCGTTCGGCATTTGGGTATCGGAGCAACGTTTCCGGTCCATTATCCGAACTGAAAAGCGTAAACGTGTTCTTCCACAACCCGTTCTTTTTCAGATAATCGACCATTCGTCCGACGGCGACATCCACGTTTTCGACATTGGCGTAATACTCCGCTTCGCCCGTCTTCACCGCACCGGCTGCCCGATATTTTTCGACGAGTTCCGGTGGCGACGCAATCGGTTCATGCGGCTCGTGAAACGTGATGAAAAGACAAAACGGTCGAGTTTTGTCTGACCGTTTTTCGAGCCAGTTCATCGCTTCGTCAACGACCAGTTGGCAGGAAAAACCTTCGAGTTCTCCGACGGTGACTCCATTTCGGACGAAATTGTTTGGATTTTTATGCGACGGATTGGCGTTGTTCTGAGTGGCGAACCAATGGTCGAATCCCTGTTCCCCTGGCTGCGGTTGTGCCGGTGAATTGAATTTGCCGTTGCAGTGCCATTTTCCGCTCTGCGCCGTATCGTAACCCGCCTTTTTCAAAACGGCGGCAAATGTTATCTCCGATTTCAAGAGATGCATGTTGTTGCCGGACGGTATCCAATCGAAGACTCCGATTCGACTCGGTGTTCGTCCTGTTAGAAGTCCTGCACGTGATGCCGAACAGACCGGTGCCGTTGCGTAGAAATCAGTGAAGCGTATTCCCTCGGAAGCGAGTCGGTCGAGGTTCGGCGTTTGGATCATTTTGTTCCCGTAACAAGCCAAGTCGCCGTAACCGAGGTCGTCGCAGAGAAATATCACAATGTTCGGTCGCTCCTCTGCGCTCTGAACGAGACCGACCGAAAAAACAAATGCAAGAATGATTAAGAGAATGTTTTTCATGGTATTGTGTTGCCGAGTTTGGAAGGACATTTGCATTTTACTACCATTCATTTGTCCGGTCAAGTTGATTTCATGGAGCGGACAGTTACGGTTCGGTGATTCGTTTCGTCTGGTGTTGCAGTCTATCGCGGTTCGCGGTATGATGAGGGGCTTGTTTTCATGTCATTCCCGATACGTTCGTGCGTTTTGCAAGCCGCTCCCCTCGTCCTGCCCAAGCAGATTCCCAACCGGAATCCCTGCACTGGCTCGTCGTTCGCGGAGCAAGACAGAACAACCTCAAAAGCATTGACGTGCCCTTCCCGCTCGGTACGTTTTCCGTTGTAACCGGCGTGAGCGGCAGCGGAAAAAGTTCGCTCGTCAACGACATCCTGTGGAAGTCGCTTGCCAAATCACTCCATCGGGCAAACACCCAGCCCGGCGCACACGATTCTCTCGGCGGTATTGAATTTCTCAACAAAGTGATCCGCGTTGACCAGCAGCCCATCGGTCTCACGCCGACTTCCAATCCGGCAACCTATACTGGTGTGTTCGATCTCATTCGTGAACTCTTTGCTCAACTTCCCGAAGCGAAAGTGCGAGGATATTCTGCCCGGCGGTTCAGTTTTAATGTTCCCGGCGGACGCTGCGAAAAATGCGAAGGGGCAGGGCAACTTAAAATCGAAATGCACTTTTTGCCCGACGTTTGGATTCCCTGCGATGCCTGCGAAAGCAAGCGGTACGATGCCCAAACACTTGCCATCCAGTATCACGGAAAATCGATTGCCGATGTGCTCGAAATGACTTGCGGTGAAGCCGTCGAACTTTTTCAAAATGTACCGAGCATTCGCCGAACGATTCAAACGCTCTGCGATGTCGGTCTCGATTATATTGCGTTGGGGCAATCGGCACCGACGCTTTCTGGCGGAGAAGCGCAGCGGGTGAAACTTGCCGCCGAACTTGCCCGACCGGATACGGGACGAACGCTCTACCTGCTCGATGAACCGACGACGGGATTACATTTTGACGACCTGCAAAATCTCCTGAACGTGTTGCACCGACTCGTTGACCTCGGCAACACGGTCATCGTCATCGAGCACAATCTCGATGTGATTAAGAATGCCGATTGGATTGTCGATCTCGGTCCCGAAGCGGGAGGCGACGGCGGACATCTCGTCTTTGCTGGCACACCGGAGGAACTCATCGAACGGCAAAAGAAAGACGGCAAACGAGCCGCGAACATAAGAGAGCGAACAAAACAAGCAAAATTTTTATCCTACACCGCCCAGGCGTTGTTACCGGTTTTCGAATCGGGCGAGTTCGCCGAACGGAAAAATTATTTAGCCGATACTCCGGCGCACGATTTAGCCGGTACTCAGCGTCTTGACATCCACGAACTCGGCATCGATGCCAAAATGCCCTGGGAAACGGACGGTCCCCGCTGGCACACCAAAGATAGGGTCAGTCGAAAGGGACAGCCGATTCGCTGGGAAGGAAAAATACTGAAAGAAATCGTCAATCGGATCGAAGCGGCGAAATTGCATGAGTTCGCACCGGTTAATTGGAATCACCGAAGCGTTGTGGAAGTTGCCGCCAAGCAAAAGCAACTCGGCTGGTTTATGCATGCGGTCACTGCGGAAGAATGGCTCCTGAAAGTGAAATTTCGCGTACCGAAGAACACCTTTAACAAAGCGTCGTTGGTTACTCGGCTGGACTTGAAACCGCTCAACGATATGGAAGAGATTCCTCTGTACGGAACAGAGCCGAGGGTACGGATTACGCCAAAGGGACGTTGGCAAGAAATCGAAATTCGCCCCAGTTCTTGGAAAGAGATCGACCGAAAGGAGTTTTGGGAGTTTCTCGATATGAGTATCAAGGAATTTGCCGGTTTTGTGGCGGGAACTCTAAAGCCAAAAGATTTAATGCCGTGGAAAGTTTTAGGGGAAGCGTGGCATCGTTTGCCGAGAGGACTCATTGGCGGCAAAAGTCTGCAATGGGATATTTCGCTTCTCACAGAAATTTTTGACTTGATCGGAAAAACTGCGCAGGATTTGCGAACGGTTTGGACGAACAAGGTGTTGGTGCCGTTTTATCGACCGGCATCCCGCAAGCGGTCTTTTGCTGCCGCAAAATCATCGGAGGGGCGGTCAGTACCTGACATTGTTGTCCACACGAAGCGGGTCGATGCGGTGTATATTGATGTTTACGTCGAGAAAAATTCGGTGCCGCTGGGACAAATCAGACGTATCGGCAACGATCCCTTCGTGAACGGCGAAAATCCGCTTTACGATATTCTGCAGTTCAAGTTTACCGAGAAGAAAGAATTAAAATCGAAAGAGTTTCAGAAACTGATGGAAGATGCGTTGGTGACATAAGGCTGCCAAAGAACAAAAAATTGACTCTCTGTTTTTTACGAAAATTTCGGGTAGAATGGGCTGATCGTTTTTGGTGTGATAACAATCGCTAAGGAAAAATAATGAGTGAACTTATTCAGGTTGTTGGGTCAAATGATTTTGATGCCGCAACGCAGTCCGGAGTGGTGTTGGTGGACTTTTTCGCAACATGGTGTCGTCCATGTAAAATGCAATTGCCGATTCTCGAACAAATTGCCCCAGAGTTCGAGGGGAGAGCAAAAATCGTCAAGATCGATACCGATCAGGCGCAAGACATTGCCGTTCGATTTGGAATCCAAAGTATTCCCACGCTCATTCTTCTGAATAATGGGACAAAAATTGCCCAGTTCGTCGGTTTACAACAGCCGGAAACACTCAAAGAAGCCCTGAAAAAAGCCCTCGGATAATGGAATACGACGGATTATCCCTAAACTTCCAGTGGGCGGCTTGCCGATGAATCCGACGTGGCGGAGTCTTACTTTGAATTGCTTACCGAACAACAGGGACTTCCGGCGAAACAGTTTGATCCCTTGGGGGAACTGAAACGACTTCGCCGAACGTTGGCGTTGCGTGTGCAGGATGCCGAACGGACTGAAAAAGCCGACTTGCCCTCTTTGCAGGTGGAAACCGAAACAACAATTCCATCAATACCAGAGTCTCCTTCACTGGAAGCGGTTGTGAAGCAGGTGGGCGAAATGAAAACGGCGTTGACAATTTGGCAACGTTCCCGAGTTCATACAAGAGTGCCGCATGGCGGTGTTTTTCGGGGACAGCGGCGCTTCTGGAACAGGAGGCGAATCCCCTCGGCCATCATTCAATACTTGAATACGCCGCAAGGAGAAATGTTGGAAACAACCCTAGCCGGTTTGATGGCACTGGGATTCGTGGGAGTCGTTTTCGGTGTTCTGAGTTTTTGCCGGGGCTTGGAAAGCGATTTATCGCTCGGTGCGTTGGTGTGTGCTTCCGGGATGACCATCGTGGCCATCGGACTCGTCGGGCATTTTCTCGCTTCACAGTCCGAATCTTTGTCTTAACAAAATTTCTGTTCGTATTCCTCCCATTGCTGTCTTGCGGATTCAATGGAATCGAAACCGAGCCGCTGATCCCCTTCAAAAACGGTAGCGAGGTCGTCCAGTTCCGATCTGATTTCGATGGTTGCTGTCACGGCGAGACGGTCCACAAAGCAGGTTCCATTGAGGTG
>Ga0082212_10008847_pt1 | contig 13074 bp, 15 predicted proteins | sample TergutNt197P3_FD_71548 | JGI IMG/M metagenome (GOLD analysis project Ga0082212, IMG submission 71548) | Neocapritermes taracua P3 segment gut microbial communities from Petit-Saut dam, French Guiana - Nt197 P3 | ecosystem: Host-associated > Arthropoda: Insects > Digestive system > Gut ... | reverse complement strand
TGATAGAATCGCGGCGTAAAAATGATATTAACATAATTGGTATGTAAATGCAAGTGTTTTTTGCAAACCCACGAATCGCAAATGACGAATGGTGTTACACTTCAGAGGGGTGTCAGGGAGATGCTTTTTTAAGGCTTCTACAAATGTTCCGGGGTATATGAGCAGTGGCTTCCGCCTCCTGCTTCGCAACCAGCCTCAAAAAAGGCAGTCTCCCGGACACCCCTCTGAAGTGTAACCGAATTGTCACTGTCCGGGGGGCGCCCATTACATGCATATTCAGGTGAAGGCGAATGAACGGAAGGCACGAAGAAAAGCATTATATCAACGCATCTGACTACGCGCAACTGCGTGCAAGACTCCGCGCGGTTGCAGAACCGGACAGTAACGCCGGAGAAGACGGAGGCTACATGGTCCGAAGCCTCTACTTTGATAACTACACTGACAAGGTGGTTCTGGAAAAGCTGTCAGGCCTGAGTAAAAGGGAGAAGTTCAGGCTGCGGTATTATAACGGCGACACATCATACATACGTCTGGAACGAAAAAGCAAGGAAAACCGGCTTGCGTACAAAGAGTACGCGGAAGTCACAGCTGAGCAATGCGCACGGATACTTGCCTGCGATTATTCCTGCCTGATGCAGGGGGCGTCAGATGCGCCGCTGCTTGCTGAGTTCTACTCAAAAATCCGATACCAGAACCTCAGGCCAAGAAACATTGTAGACTATTACCGCGAAGCGTACATGTTCGGAATTATGCTTGAACGGTATGACAAAGCTTTTTTGGACAGGATGTTCAGCACGTCTGCCGGGCAGCTGTACAGTGCTAAAATTGCATTTGGCCAGCGCGGCGATTTCGATGATACGTGGAAAAACGAAAGAAATGCAAAACAACCTATCGGCAGAGCCGGCGGATTGGGCGCGATGATGGATGCTCAAAAAAGTCAGGGCGGAAGCTTGCAGTATTCCGGCAGGGATATCGAAAAGTATAATATGATTTTCGATAACGCGGTGTTCAGTAATTGTTCTGACAATGACAAGCAGCGCGTCATTACGGCAATAGAGAATCTGAACGCCGGAACTGATCTGGAAAAATACTTTGACGTCGATGCGGCGCTGCGTTACTTTGCAGCGCATACGGTGGTAGTAAATCTGGACAGCTATGTATCCGTAATGAGCCAAAACTACTATCTGTATGAACGCGGCGGACGGATAATGATCCTGCCATGGGACTACAACTTTGCGTTTGGCTCGTTTATTATTTCAGATGACGCGGAGGCGGTTGTAAATTTCCCGATTGACACGCCTGTGGAAGGAGTGAGCATGGCTGAAAGGCCGCTGCTGAAACAAGATACGCCGGACTCAGTCGGGCGCAAATCGACTCAATATCTGCTCTGCCTTATATTTCAAGCGTAAGTACGCGGTATATGACTGCAGGGGCGTCCGACAAGCTGACTCGTATTGATAACACAGGCGTGTTCTACAATTACACCGCAAGGTTTATGGCGGAAGTGACTCTTGAATGGCCGGGGGAGATCGATTCTGTGTTCTTCCCGTACGGATTGAACGCAGCTTTGTACAACATCCCGCCTGTTGACGGAGACCTTCAGGTTCGCAGGCTTGTATTCCGCGACATTAGAATAATCGCCGGTGATCCACAGTGGTTCACCGGGAGCAGCCCGGGTATAAACGAAAGATGGACTTCGGTTTCAGCGTGGGAGTTCAGCCCGGATAAGGCGGACGGCAGCGTGCTTCCCTGGTTTCCCCTGTCGAGTAGGGACAGAAGTTTCACAGCTTTGCATTACAGTGAAGCTTTGTATAACGAAGCGTTCAGCAGCGAGTATCTTGAGAGCCTTGTCCCGGGAGAGCGATACCTGATTATCGGGAGACTTGAGCCAAAAAAAGTACTGATACACACAGGCAGGGTACTGACCGACCCTGCGACGCTTGGCTTGCTGCCCCAGATAATCCCGCTCAAGGATTTACCTGAGAACTATCTTGAACTTGATGAGTTCGAACTCACGCGAAAAATTGCCGAGATCACGAACACCGACGCGCACACCCTTGACGTCGTTTACACAGACGACATGTCTTCAATAATGCGCTTCTCGGATGACAGCATGCTGATTGTCGAGGGGAGGGCGCTGACTGAGAGCGATAATGAGAACAGGAACAACGTCTGAGTTTTGAACTCGCAATTTATGACCTTTAACAAGCTGAAAACAGGCGACACGATCACGCTTGAGCTCGGCGATAAACTGTTTGAGCAAAACGCCGCGCTCGGCGCGGTCGCGGTCGTTCCCGAGCGTTATCCTGATAGCTTTACCTGCGCGGAGTTCAAGATCGTCGGCGCTTACAGGGACGTTGATCCGGTAAGCAAGCAGGCAAGTAATATCCACTGGTCGTACTCCGCCAACACCGTCTTTATTCCGCTGTCATTTCTGCCTGTTGAGATCCCGGAGGATCATATAGTAAAACCCGGAGAGATCAGTTTCATCATTGACGACCCGAGAAATATAAATACGTTTATATCGGAAGCTCTGCCGGTAATCAAAGACGATTTGGGGCTAACTCTGTACCTCAATGATCGCGGATGGCTGGAAATTGAATCGCAGCTTGATCAGGCGCATGATTCAGCGCTTGCAAAAATGCTTTTGCTATCTCTGTCATACATAGTGGCTGTCTGCCTTACGGTCTACATGTTTGTCCTGCGTAAGCGCAAGGAGTACGGTATAATGCGAGCTCTCGGGACGCCGCGCAGGATCGCCGGGCGCGGATTGTACTTCCCCCTGGGAACGCTTGCGGTGATAGCGTTGGTTGCCGGGAACATGCTGGCAAGCACGTCAGTCGACGACGCGATAACGAATAGTGTCATTCTGCCTCTTGCGGAACTGGGAATCGTTGCGGAAGCGTTTACTCCTCCCTGGCTTGCACCTGTCTGCATTCTCTCCGGCGCGGCAATCCAGATGCTTGCGGCGTCTTATGGCATCGTCCGCATAGGCAGAAAGCCCGCACTTGAGCTGCTGCATGGTAACGCAGGCCGGAGCATCCGGAGCGCACGGAACGTAAGGCGCGCACGGGGTAGAGAACGCGACCTGAGCGCACGGCGCGCACGGAGTGCACGGGGTAGAAAACGCGACCTGAGCGCACGGCGCGCACGGAGTGCACAGGGTAGAGAACGCGACCTGATGAGTGTACGGCGCGCACGGAGTGCAAGGCGCACTTCGAGCGGAGGGCGCCCCCGAAGGAGGCCTGGAAGCGCCTCTTTTCACAGCACTTGAAAATGTCTGCTATCCGATGGAATTGGCGGGCGTCGACAGAAAGAAAGCCCGCAGAAGGGCTGAAGAGTATCTTGCATATGTTGGGGTCGGCGGAGATTTGCTGAAAAGGTTCCCTTACCACTTGTCCGGCGGCGAACAGCAGCGTGTTGCGATAGCAAGGAGCATTTCTACGGGAGCAAAACTGATCCTCGCCGATGAGCCGACAGGTAATCTGGACCTCGCAAATTCTAGGCATATAATGAGGATTCTGCAAAACCTGGCCCATAATGGACGTTATTGCGTGATCGTAGTGACTCATGACGTTGATGTGGCAGGAACAGCCGATATTATTTATCGGATGTCGGACGGTGAAATGTTCGCGCACTCCGACTGATAAGTATTTATCGCAAAGCATTCCGATAGCGCAGAGGGTGCGAGGAAGCTCATAAGCATACGGACTGTACGGAGAGTACGGGGCAACTCATAAGCATCACGTTCGCGCGGAAGGTGCGTGGGCAGCTTAAAAGTATCCGGTTTACGCTGAGAGCACGGTGAGCACCGGGAACTCCGGACATATCCGGCTGTAATGCACCAGCAGTTAAACTATCCCGAAGAACCTTTTCCCGTTCTCCATCGTCAGCGCAGCCGCCTCCTCAAGAGATATGCCTCGGATCTGCGCTATTTTTTCGGCGATATACGGCAGATAAAGCGAGCTGTTGCGCTTACCGCGCATCGGCTCAGGAGCCAGATACGGGCAGTCGGTTTCTATCATGATTCTGTCAGCCGGTATTTTTTCAATTACCTCCGGAGCTTTACGCGCGTTCTTAAACGTGATCACTCCGGTGAACGACAAGTACCAACCCATGTCGATAATAGTTTTTGCCGTCTCCCAGCTTCCCGAAAAACAATGCAGTACTCCGAGAAGGTCGCTGAACTCGCGAATGATCTCCAGGGTGTCCTGCAGCGCTTCGCGCTCGTGTATTATCACCGGTTTTTTGATACGGCGCGCCAGCTCCATCTGCTCTCTGAATCGTTTCATCTGCACATCGCGCGGAGAAAAGTCATAGTGGTAGTCAAGGCCGATCTCACCGACCGCTTTGGCTTTCGGGTGAACCAGCAGCCTTTCCAGCTGACCGACTGTATCGTCGGTCATTTCCTTGCTGTCGTGGGGATGTACTCCAACAGCCGCGTAGACAAACGGATATTTATCGGACATCTCCAGGCTGAGTTTCGAGGAGCGCAGCCCGCTCGACGCGTTCAGTATCAGCGTAACGCCCGCGCTTTCCATTGCGCCGAGGATCTCGCCGCGGTCTTCATCAAAACGCTTATCGTCATAGTGCGCGTGTGTGTCAAAATACATGCTGCAACGTATCCTTTCAAATCGGATTATTCATATCTTGTTCCATACATCTGTGCATTTTACATCATCCGGGCCGGACGCGCAATGTTTCCGATTCAAGCTGTTTCCATATTGTTTTGCGTAATGAACCATGATAAAATGAGGCAACTGATTACCTTATCAAGGTACTATCGATTATCATTTATATGAGAGGATGAACACCTGATGAACTATCCGCGCCATGTATACGGAGACAAGTCGGTCGAAACAACGAAGATCAAATCATTCTTTGGCGGCCGCGAGATCGAACTGCCTAAACTCGATTACCCGATAACGGCTGTCGAGAACTTCAAACGCTCCGCGCTGCACCAAAAACCGTTATGGGTCCCGAACCCGTCGCTGGACTGCCAGACAATCAGCCCGAATGACTTCATACTGCCTACAGACGCGGTCAAAGGCCAGTGCGTCTGCATGGACTTCTCGCATCCGCACACGGCGGACTATACGTTTACCGACTGGTTCCTGACAGACTGGACTTACGTACACTCGGCAGGCGGCCCGATGCTGACGCCCGGGTTCTCGCTCTGCGACGACGTCACGGAGTGGGAGAAATGCGTCAAGTTCCCGAACTTTGACGATTGGGACTGGGAGACTTTTCACGGCAACTACATGAAGAACGAGTACGATGAGACAAAAGCGCTGTCCGTCGACATCGGCCTCGGCTGCACGGAGCGTTTTGTATCCATTATGGGCGGGTATACGGAAGCGATGCTCGCGTTCGCGACAGAACCCGACGCGTGCAAAGACTTCTTTAACGCGTTCATCGATCACGAGATCGAGCAGTTTGACAGATATATGAAGTATTATCCGATAACCAGGCTCACATATCACGACGACTGGAGTAACGAGCGAGACACGTTCTTCTCCCCCGCCATGCTGGAATATATGCTCATGGAACCCACTAAACGTTTTGTCGACCACGTAAAGAAAGCAGGCTGCGTGTTTGAGTTCCATTGCTGCGGGAATATGACGCGCTTCGCGCCGTACTTTGTCGAGCTCGGCGTGAACCTGCTGCAGATCCAACGCCGCGCTGTCGACTTCATCCAGTTAAAGAAGGACTACGGAACCATCCTCGGTTTCGGCGCCGGTATAGAGGGGCTTGAAATGGGCGCGCCGCCGCCGCCGAAGGAGAAGCTGATTGAGATGATCCATAATACAGTGGATATCTTCGCTCCGACAGGCGGTTTCTACTCTTTCTCATTTATGAGCGATCCGGAAATGCTCTGGACGGCGACGGATGAGTTCTACGCATACAGCCGCGAGTTCTACGACAAGGAAAACGCGACCGCATAATAATACCGAAATAGGCGCAGGGTATAGCACAAGGGAATAGCACAAGGGGACAGGTCCCTCGTGCTATTGGATACCAACACAGGGGCAACACAGGGGGACAGGTCCCTCGTGCTATCGGAAAAACACGGGGGGACAGGTCCCTCGTGCTATTGGATACAGGGTCTAGGCTGTAATAGCACATGGGCAACACAAGGGGACAGCACATGTAATAGCACAAGGAACCTGTCCCCTTGTGCTAAATCCTGCTTTTCAGTCTTTTCCATGCAGATGCGGTAAGGAAGCTTTCGTCTGCATCGCTTATCATCTGCTTGAACGCCTCGCCTGAAACGGTGAAGAAAAATGAGTTTTCTGGAAAACCGGGTCTGGAGGATACGTCGGCATTGCCGATAACCGCTCTCGGGTTCTTGCTTTTCAACTCCGCGAATGGCAGGCGGAACACAGACGAGCAACCCGAACCGGCAGGGAAATAGGTGATATCGCTTTCGAGCCTTCTGTAATGAAACAGGAGGTTCAGCGCCGATAACTGATCCGGCGTTGCAAGGATCGTGACAAGGTCGGGTTCATCCGAGTCCTCAAAGCCCTTGATTTCAATGACGCTGCAGCCGTCCATGACGTTCTGCGGTGATTCAAGCGCGCCTTGTTCTGCGAGTTCGGGGGTTTGCTTGAGACGCATTCCGGGAGGGGCTCCTTCGCCTGCTCCGTATGAGAGGAAGTGCCCGTACCCTCCGGGCATATCCGCCAACCCGTCGGCGAACCCAAAGCCGCCTTTCCCGCCGGGACAGCGGATAGCGTCCTCTGACAATCTGATAGTCTCACCCTGAAACGCATTGTTGAGCGCCAGAAACGCGCAGTTTTCTTTACACGGATTTGAAACATCGCCGCCGTTTGTGCGGGTTATAGATAAAACCTTTCCGGTAATTCCAAGTTCCGAAGCGAACTCCGCGTAATCCATAATAAATATCCTCCCTTACTTCAAATAGTAATTCTCCCCATACTTCACCGCTTCATCCGACATGATCCCGGACGACGCCATTACCTTGTTAATGTCCGTCGTCATGAGCATCCCGAAGAACGCGTAGTTGCCTGCCGGAGCATACTTGTCGATTGTGTCCCTGACAGACGCCCTGAGTTCTTCTTCGGTGTACTCCGCGTAAGCGAACCGCCCTTTCATATCGTAGCCGCCTATAAATGCAAGCTTCCCTCCCAGTTTGCCGCCAAGCCCAACGAGGTCGTTCTCAGGTTGGCATACCTCCCACGCTGCTATGCCTTCATCGACGAAGTCCGGAACGATTACATCGCACTTTCCGCAGACGTGCATATTGGGGATTACCCCCATGGATGATATTGCGTCGTTCAGCCTCTTATGTACAGGCTTTATGAGCTTCCGGTATATCTCCGGTGATACGAAAGGCCCGCGTTCTGTCGCGAAATCATCAAACTCGCAGATGCTGTCCGGCTTGAAATACCTGACCGCATGTTCCGCAATCTGAATCCGGTAATCCGCGATCGCATTAAGCAATTCAAAACTCGCATCAGGCTCCTCATACATTGCGCATAGCCCGTTCTCAAAACCCATAAGATGGGTCATGCGGAGAAACGGGCCGTTCCACATGCTAAACTCCTGTATCTGCGTATGCGGATTATACATCGCCAGTTGCTGCGCAGCCAGACCTTCCCAGTCAAACTTAGTAACGTCGGGGAACTTGACGACCTCCTTCCAATCGCATATATCATCAAGGACATACTTGCCCTGGACTGGCAGAGCGCCGCCCATAGCGGACGCGGATGTTGTCCAGACGACCCCGAAACCATCCGGCCCTCCGCCGAACGGCCCGTTGTCAAACGTCAGAAGGTTTGCGCCCGTGCCGCATACGTCAGTGAAGTAGTTCGGAACATGGTCATGCTGCTCATGCGCTAAAAGCGCCAGTGTATTCTCTCTGCGATCCATCATGTGATAACACTCTCCTTCTATTGAGTCGTAGTTCAGAGGGGAATCCGGGAGACTGCCTTTTTTGAGGCTGATGTGATAGCAGGAGGCGGTAGCCACTGCTCATATACCCCGGAACATTTGTAGAAGCCTCATAAAAGCATCTCCCGGATACCCCTCTGAACCGTAACGGGTATCAAACTCCGCCTGAAATCATTCTCTATGCGCTCTTGTTATAATAACACACGTACTATATAATCATCAAGAATCATACCGTAGTTCAAAAGTCTTATTAACCGGAAAGGTTACTGTTCAGTGCCACCTCAGATCGGCCGTTACATCACGTTCCTTTTCACTCGAATGCGCATCCATGCGCATACTCGCGCGCTCCGGCATCCATGCCTCCGCTTTTCGGAACGTGATCGCAACGACCTCACCGAGGCACTGAACAGTAACCCTGAAAGTCATAGTTCATACTCAGCCGGGAACACATACTTTTGGGCGGGAGCAACAGTATTGATAACATTTCAGGACATCAGTAAGACGTATAAAGTCGCGAAACGTGAGCCGGGCCTTGGCGCGGCTTTGAAAGCTATTGCCAAAAGAGAATATCTGTATATCGAGGCGTTAAAAAACGTCTCCTTTTCCATTGAGCGCGGCGAGATCATCGGGTACATCGGACCAAACGGAGCGGGAAAGTCAACGACGATAAAAATACTCAGCGGCATACTGGTTCCGACGAGCGGAAAGTGTACGATACTCGGGAGGACGCCCTGGGAGGACCGCATCGAGCACGTTAAAAACATCGGCGTCGTCTTCGGGCAGCGCTCACAGCTTATGTGGGACATCCCCGTTATAGACACGTTCGAGCTTCTGCGCGATATATACCGTGTCCCCGAAGCGGAGTATAAAAAGAACCTCGGCGAACTCACGGAGATTTTCGGCCTCGCGGAGTTCGTCAATACGCCAGTCCGCCAACTCAGTCTCGGGCAGCGTATGCGCTGCGAGATCGCGGCGTCATTACTGCACAGCCCGCAGATACTTTTTCTCGACGAACCGACGATAGGGCTGGACGCCGTTTCCAAGGTAGCCGTCCGCAATTACATCAAGCGTATAAACAAGGATAATGGAGTGACCGTCATGCTGACAACGCACGACATGGGGGACGTCGAAGCCCTGACCGACCGCGTCATGCTGATCGGAAAGGGCCGCATCCTGTACGACGGAAGCTTTGGGCATATAAAGAGCAGGTATAACACCGTCAATATACTGACGATAGATTACGACGCCGCGAGCGAGCTCGTCCCGCCGGAGCATACTGTGCTGTTATCTAATGAAAACGGCAGGGCGATGCTCTCTGTGGACACAGTGAAAACGCCAGTCTCGCAAGTGATAAGCGCGCTAACGCAGGCCATCACGGTGTACGATATCGCTGTCCAGTCAAGGCCGATAGAAGAAGTCATCGCGGAAATCTATGAGGAATACTCAATATGAAGCCGTATATTTCGCTGCTCCGGGTGAGATTCCTCAACGGCTTGCAGTACCGCGCCGCGGCTCTGGGCGGGCTTGCCACGCAGTTTTTCTGGGGCATTATGCTCGTTTTCATCTACAAAGCTTTCTACGGAGACGCTTCAAGTTCGAACGGCTTCGCGTTCAAAGACCTGGTTTCCTTTGTATGGATACAGCAGGCCTTCCTCTCGTTTGTAATGCTGTACGACTGGGATACGGAACTGCTCGAAATGATAACGACCGGCGGGATAAGCTATGAGCTTTGCAGGCCGGTCAGCGTATATCAGGTCTGGTATGTGAAGCTGCTGTCAAAGAGGCTGTCGCGCGGAGCGATGCGGTTTGCCCCGGTCATGATTCTGGGTTTCCTGATGCCTCACCCGTATAATCTTTCTCTGCCGGCGAGCCCCGCAGCGTTTATACTCTTTGTTATAACGCTGTTCATGGGATTGTTTCTGCTTGTCGCCATTTCGATGCTTATATACATTTCGATTTTCAAGACCATGTCGCCAGTCGGTTCAGTGGGGATGTTCAGCATACTCGGCGAGTTCTTCTCGGGAATGACTATCCCTGTGCCGCTGATGCCCGCGTGGCTGCAGAAAGTCTGCATGGCTCTGCCGTTCCGCTGGACCTCCGACCTGCCTCTCAGGGTGTACTCAGGCAATATCGGGACGCCTGAGGCTTTGACAGGTATCGTAGTACAGACTTTCTGGATCGTCGTCCTGATTACCGCGGGCGCGATGATCATGAAGAAGGTGACGCGTTTGGCCGTCGTCCAGGGAGGGTAAGCGGAAGAAACAGAAAAGTACCGAGGATATAACTATGAGCCATATTGATATGATAGAGCCTCTGGAAAGGGAAAAATGGCAGGACTACAGGTTGGAGTTTCATTATATATCCAATCATTACATGTAGTTTTAGTTATACAAGAGAAGGGCTCGCTTGCGAGGTTGTCGCGCCGCAGCTTGCCGCGCTGTGCAGTCTCGCGCCGGTATTTGGTGACTCATCATGCATTATGCGGATTACAAAACGATACTCTCGGCAAAGAACGGGATGAACCTGTATAGGGGCTGCTCACACGGATGTATCTACTGCGATAGCCGGAGTCTGTGCTATCAGATGAACCATGAATTTGAAGATATCGAGGTAAAGCGAAACGCTGCTGCGATCCTTGAGGATCAGCTCAAACGTAAGCGAAAACCGTGTATGGTCGGCACAGGCTCAATGTGCGACCCGTACATCCATCTTGAAGAAGAACTGAAAGTCACGAGACAGTGCCTTGAACTGATCGAACATTATGGGTTCGGGCTGGCGATACTGACAAAGTCAGACCGCATTCTGCGCGACATTGATATACTCAAAGCGATTAACGCAAAGACAAAATGCGTCGTCCAGATAACGCTGACGACATATGACGAAGAGCTGTGTAAATTACTCGAGCCAAACGTTTCCGGTACATATGAACGTTTCTGCGTACTTGAGGCAATGCGCGAGGCAGGTATTCCCACCGTCGTTTGGCTCAGCCCCATATTGCCATTTATCAATGACTCGGAAGAAAACCTGACGGGGCTGCTCGACTATTGCGTCAGAGCCCGGGTCCGCGGCATATTATGCTTCGGGTTCGGAATGACCCTGCGCGAAGGCAACAGGGAGTATTATTACAAGCAGCTCGATAATCATTTCCCCGGCATGAAAGAGCGGTATATCCGCGAGTTCGGGAACTCATACTCATGCACGAGCCCGAACAACTCGCAGTTAATGAGTGTCTTCCGGCGGGAATGCGAGGCAAACGGTATCATTTGGAAGACCGACGATGTATTCGCGTACATAAACGAGTTCGAGCAGAAGGAGCGGCAGCTCTCGCTTTTTCTCGATAGTTAATATATCCTGTCAGCAAGGACATAGAGCCTATGAAACTGTATGCAAAATATATATCGCTGCTGCTGAAGTCGCAGCTCCAGTACAAAGCATCGTTCATAATGACTGTGATCGCTCAGTTTTGCGCGCCGTTCGCCCTTTTTGCGGGCATCTACTTCCTGTTTGAGCGGTTCGGCAGCATCAAAGGCTGGACGTTGTACGAGGTATTCATGTGCTATGCCGTCGTGGGCTCCTGTTTCGCTATATCTACATGCCTTGCGCGCGGCTTTGACAGCTTTGACAGTATGATTAGGATGGCTGCGTTCGACAGGGTGCTTGTGCGGCCGAGAGGGACAGTCCTGCAGGTGCTCGGATCGGCGTTCGACCTGAAAAGGGTCGGGCATCTGCTGCAGACGCTGATCGTGCTAATCGTCGCTGTGATCTATGTCGACGTCACATGGGATGTAACAAGAGTGATCATGTTTTTCAACATGATCATAGGCGGCAGTATAATCTTCTCCGGCGTTTATATGCTTCAGGCCGCGGCGGCTTTCTGGACGATCGAAGCGCTTGAGTTCGCAAACGTTTTTACGCACGGCATGAAAGAGCACGCGAGTTACCCGCTGAACATTTTCCCGAAGTGGATTACTGTTGTTTTCACATTTATCATCCCGTTCGGTACGATCAACTACCTGCCTCTGCAGTATTTGCTCGGAAAAATAGACGGCAGCGGATGGCTTTACGCTTTCATTCCGCTGCTCGGCGCGCTGTTCATTCTGCCGTGTATACTGGTGTGGAGGATAGGCGTCCGGAAATACTCGTCGGCTGGCTCATAGGAGCTGTTCAGCAATAACTTGCACATCTTGCCTTGATTTGCCCAAATTATTATGATAGAATATGTATATAATAATGTCGGGATGTGATTTTATGATAATTAAGCCGTCTACTGCGCTTCGTAACGAATACAGCACCATTTCTAATTTATGTAAAGAAAAACAAGAGCCTGTCTTTCTCACAAAAAACGGTGAGGGCGACTTAGTCCTTATGAGTATTGAAGCGTATACATACCGCGAGGAAATGCTGGATTTACGGGAAAAACTGCTTTCTGCGGAAGCCAACAGGCTATCGGGCGCAAAAACCTACACCATAGCGGAAGTGAGCGAGCGACTGCGGAGACTTATTGATGGAAACTTATGACGTGCGATTTCTACAAGAGGCGCTGGATGATTTAGAAGAAATAGTCCTGTATATTGCGCAGGACAGTCACCAAGCCGCGCTCCACATGCACGATAAGATAATCGAAAAGGCTAACGATCTGGCGGTTTTCCCGAAGCGCGGACGTCTTGTACCCGATAAGAAAATGGCAGCGGCAGGGTACAGAATGTTGGGCATAAATCCTTATATAGCGTTTTATCGCGTGGCTAACCGTAATGTTTTTATCTACCGCTTACTGCATGGGGCCTCAAACTATCCTCTGCTATATGAGAAAATGGCGCAAAGTGATTTTGAAGCTGCGGATACCAATTGAAACGAAGACAAGGAAGGTAAGGGTGAAGACAAGTGGACGGTTTTATTGTCCAAGCGCGTTATAAGGTTTGCGATAAGCTCTAATAGGGAGATGAAAATTGCACGGTAAGCGAGGCAGTAAATCAAGACAAGAGAACCGTCCCCCTGTCCTAAATATGTAGCAGTTTCCACTATATATGTGGTATAATTCAAAAGACTTATTCAATAAAACGACAGCAAGAGGCTGACTGGAGAGATTCAAATGAGTAACATACAGGACAAACTGGCTGAATACGCGAGAGTTATAACCCGCGTGGGCGTCAACATTCAGAA
>Ga0082212_10008846_pt1 | contig 13074 bp, 12 predicted proteins | sample TergutNt197P3_FD_71548 | JGI IMG/M metagenome (GOLD analysis project Ga0082212, IMG submission 71548) | Neocapritermes taracua P3 segment gut microbial communities from Petit-Saut dam, French Guiana - Nt197 P3 | ecosystem: Host-associated > Arthropoda: Insects > Digestive system > Gut ... | reverse complement strand
CTAAGTATTAAATTTCTTCAACTCCCAAACAGTCGTCACCTTCTCAAGAGAGATTCTGCTCGTTAGTCAGTTAACCGTTCATTGCCAGGTAGAAACTACACGTTCCGGTGCTGTAATATTTAAATACCCTGCATTAGCCAAATATTATATTTGTTTCTTAGATTTATTACAATAACCACCAGTCCTCTTCTTCAAAAACACTAACAGATTGGCATTTATAATTAACATGTACTTTGTTCTCTGAGAGGTAGTGACTGAAGTAGTATATGGTTTAGTTTAGTTCAGTTTATTTCCAATACCTCGTTGTAATTTTTAACAGGAAGACTGCACGTAGAATCATAGCAAAACCATTACAAGCTACACAATCTGAGATGTAAATATCACTGCCACTTCCTACAATTTAGTAAAGCTAATATCATTACATGATGCTGACGCTGGACACACTGACTGTGGCACTAAAGGGCGTTTTTACAAGATTTATATTTCGGTATCACAAATCTTGTTTCATTGGTTTTAAGTTACAGAAATCACAATTTAAGGAAAACAGCAGATTCATCCTGTCTGTAGCGATATACAAAAACAGTTACATCGCACAGGACAAAACTTTGCAAAAAATAGAATAAAATAATAAGTAAATATATATAAGGTTTTGCTTGAAAATATTTTTTCTTCTCAAAAAATCTAATATAAAAAATAATATCATATTAATTATCGCTTCCAATAATTGTACTGGAAAACGATTAATTCCGTTTGCTTCGTCTACAATTGAATGATGAAAGGTAACACCAAAAGAAGATTCAATTCCAAAGCAGCATCCTGCCAAGAAACAACCTATCCTTCCAAAGAAATGAAAAAGAGGTATTCCAGGTGTAACAAAATCCAATAAATATCTATACTGTGGTTTTTTTCTTAAAATTATTGCCGCAATTATTATTCCACCAAGTAGTCCGCCATAAAAAACATTACCGCCCCATAACAAATATATAGCAGTCAAAAAATTTTGTAATGAAGAAAATTTAGAAACATTTTTTATTACATATACAAAAGTATGATAATTTACTATTGAGTAAAGGATACGTCCACCTAAAAATATTCCTGTTGAAGTTAATAATAAAAAAATAATACCATCATTATCGTCATAACCATTCTTTGTACATAAACGACAAACGTAAATCCCCATAGAGAAAATACCAGTAAGCATAGCGATTTGGTACATCCCTATCGTTCTGCCAGTTATTGTAATAAAGGGAAACATATTAGGATTTATAACCTTAAAAAAACCTAGAAAACGCGTTTAGTTCCCCAGGTTTACATAATGATAATAGTTAAAAATAACTACCTAAGGAACTGGCTACTCCTGCTGCGCACACCGCACAAGCAAGGAAAAAGATAAACGAAAGAACTGTGCCAATTATGCTTAAAACTAAGCCAGCAGTTGCGATACCAGAAGGTTCCTTTTTACGCGCTATTGCGCTTAAGACGATACCGACAATACCGAACAACCACATAGGAAAAGCATTCGCACCAGGAATACTGCCTCCAATTAAACTAAGAATACCCAAAACCAACCCTGCAACAGCCATAATCTCTCTCCTTATTGTATATTGACATTTTTGTTCATTACCGAATCCACTTCTTCATAAATATAGAGATATAGTAATTATATCAAATTTCCATTTTATCCGTCAATATACAATGAAATAGATTTTTCCGGAAAGTCTGTTACCGATGTCTCCGGCCACCCCGGTCGTATGTCGCATAACGTTAAAGGTTGGCGACATTTTTTAAATTATATTTCTTCACCAAGTAATATTTTAGGCATTGTTAGCAAACAACGTGTCCACCTTTTGTAAAATTTATCAAGTGCTGGTTTGCATAGTTTTGCATGAGTTTCTTTACTATCCAATATCCAATGAAGCATATATGTAATTTTTCCTACATAGCGAGTTAATTCAACAGGAACTTCACCTGCTTTTACAGCGTTAAAGTCCTTTTGCCGATGATTCCTTTTTATGTAATATACTTCAATTACACCTTTTTGACTTTTATAAAATGTTTTTACTTCCTTCATTAATTGTTCAATTTCTTCTTGTTTTTCAATTTTAGCTTCATAAATACAAATTTCGTGAAACATAAATTTCTCCAAGTAATTTAATTACATTTTTCGCTTAATTATCGTATAACCGCAATCTACCTCTGCGCCGCCGTATAGAGCCTTCTGGTTCTTTCCAGTGCTTCAGTTGCTTCCCGGGAAGAAGGGTTAAGGCTAACTGATTTTTCGTAAGCCAGAATGGCCGATCCGTATTCACCTGCTGCTTCGCGTACATTGCCAAGGCGGAACCACCAAATAAATACGCTGCCTTCCAGAGATACCGCTGTTGTGTAGGCAATATCGGCATGGAGGTATTTTCTCTGGTTACGAAAAATCTCTCCCATAAAAAAATATGCAGTGGAAGCCCTGTCGCCGCGCGGCATGGAAGCCGCATAGCGCTGCATCATTATAAGCGAATGTTCGTAATCGTTCAGGTAAAAGTAAGCTTCCCCCATTGTTTCCACAATCCGGAAATCACCGGGGTTAATGCGCAAAGCCCTGTCGCCCCAGTTGATCACTTCGGTATATCGCCGCTGCCGTAACAAAGTCCAGGTTAAAACCGTATAGGAATCCATGTTCGCATTATTCCGGTTAAGTTCATCCATGCAGATACGGACTGCTTCGTTATAATATGAATTTGCTTCGTCAAAACGGTTCCTTGTTTCAAGGTCCCTGCCAATGCGGTAAATTTGCAGCGCATCGGATCCGGTTTGCCGCGCAGCGCTCTGGTTTTGTGGCCTTTGCTGCGCCTGTGGCGTTTGTTGTACAGGCGGCTGCTGTGCCGGCGGTTCCTGAGCGGGAGCCTGGGGCGGCGTTTGCGCAGGTGTGGGAAATGTTTGTACCGGAACCAGATGCTGTCCAGGCTGCGACGGAGCAAGCTCTGTTTCCTGTGCGGTTAAAAAAAAGGCACCGGGGTAAACAAAAGCCAGAATAAGCAGACAGGCCAAACTTAATCGCATTTTATTTGACAAAAATTTCATTACCCAAAAAGTATACTAAAAAGCAAGCAGCTTGTTAATTGCCGCCGCCGCCCTGCGGCCTTCGCCCATTGCCAGGATAACGGTGGCTGCACCCAGAACAATGTCGCCGCCTGCATATACTTTTTCCAGGCTTGTTTTTTGTGTCTCATCCACAACGATACGGCCTCTTCTGTCTGCCTGTAAATTGTCAGTTGTCCGGGAGAGTAGCGGGTTTGGCTCGTTACCCAGGGCAACAATAACAGTATCACAATTAAACATATAGGCAGAATCTTTAATTGCAACCGGCCGCGGGCGGCCCGAATCGTCTTTCTCACCAAGTTCGTATTTAAGGAGTTCCATTCCGGTAACCCAGCCGTCTTCGTTTCCTGTAAAACGCACTGGGTTGCGCAAGTAGTTAAACACAATTCCTTCTTCGATAGCATGTTCTATTTCTTCCGCCCTTGCCGGCATTTCTTCGCGCGTACGCCGGTATATTACGTGGACTTCCCTGGAGCCGAGCCGCAGAGCCATACGCGCAGCATCCATTGCAACATTGCCGCCGCCAATAACAACGGTAAGCTCCGATTTGTACATTGGCGTATCGGCTTTTTCCTTTTCGTACGCTTTCATTAAATTTGCTCTGGTAAGGTATTCATTGGCGCTCATTATGCCAACAAGGTTTTCTCCGGGACAGCCAAGAAATTTGGGTAACCCGGCCCCAGCGCCGATAAACACTGCATCGTAATTATTAAGAATTTCTTTTACTGTTCTTGTACGGCCTGCAAGGCAATTTGTCTCTATTGTAACTCCCATCTTAACAAGATTGTCCACCTCCGCCTGAACAATTGCCTTGGGAAGCCGGAATTCCGGAATACCGTAAACCATAACGCCGCCGGGTTTATGGAGAGCCTCAAAAACTGTAACTGCATGGCCTTCCCTGGCGCAATCCGCCGCAGTAGTTAACCCGGCAGGGCCCGATCCAATAACGGCTACTTTCTTTCCCGAAGCGCTTTTTACTGCCGGGATCGTTACCTTGTTGTTTTCCCGTTCCCAATCAGCAACAAACCGTTCAAGCCTTCCTATTGCCACTGATTTTTCCGCATCTTTTAGTATTTTACCCAAAGTACATTCGGCCTGGCATTGCTTTTCCTGCGGGCAAACACGGCCGCAAACAGCAGGGAGCAGGTTTGTTTCTTTAATAATGTCTACAGCTGTTTTAAAATCACCTTTTTGAATTTCTGCGATAAAACGGGGAATGGGAACGGCAACGGGGCAGCCGGAAATGCAGGGCTGATTCTTACAGCCCAAACAGCGTTCCGCTTCCAGCCTTGCCTCCTGTTCGCTGTAACCCAGTGCGACTTCGCTAACATTTTTCGCGCGTAAAACCGGATCCTGGGCAGGCATTTCCTGCGGCGGAATGGCGACTCGTTCTTTTGCTGTCATTTTTTTTCTTCCATATAATTTTCAATTATTACTTTATACCCAAAGCAAGATGGCATTTATGATGGTCTTCGTCTTCCCTTGTCTTAAAAGCCCTCATCCGGAGCATCATATTGTCAAAATCAACCTTATGCCCGTCGAATTCCGGGCCGTCTATACAGACAAATTTTGTTTCGCCACCCACAATGACACGGCAGCCGCCGCACATACCAGTACCGTCTATCATAATTGTATTAAGCGAAACCATAATAGGCACATTACATTCCGCTGCGGTTTTTTCACAAAATTTCATCATTATGGGCGGCCCTATGGCTACGGCAATGTCCGGTTTTGGATCGGCAGAACAGTATTCCCTTAACGGTTCTGTAACCAGGGCTTTTTTTCCGTAAGAGCCGTCATCGGTTACAACAATGAGTTCATCTGCAACTGCCTTCATCTTTTCTTCAAAAATAACAAGGTCTTTTGTCCGTGCCCCTATTATTACCGATACACGGTTTCCGGCATTCTTCATGGCCTCTGCAATGGGATAAAGAGGCGCCACGCCGATACCGCCGCCCACACAAACAACATGCCCGAATTTTTCGATATGGGTAGGGTTCCCCAAAGGGCCAAGGATATTTTCAATATACTCACCTTCTTTTTTTTGGGCAAGTTTGTGCGTCGTCGCGCCCACTGTCTGAAACACAATGGTAAGGTTTTCCCCATCCGAATCGGCAATGGTTAGGGGGATCCTTTCGCCCCAATCTGTATCAATCTGGATTATAATAAACTGCCCGGCTTTTCTGGATCCGGCAATAAGCGGCGCTTCTACTTCCATCTGGAACACTTCTTCGGACAGCTTTTTTTTTGAAATAATTTTATTCATCCCTTATTCTCCAAATGCAAAACTTTTTAATCAGAATTAAATGCAATAATGGCAGGAAGAGAAACATTATGGCTTTGACCGGATAAACCTGTGCATTTGCCTAAAATGTCAAGTATTATTCGGTCTTCTTCCCGCGTACTTACCTCTGCATCCGGGGGGAATTGCGCCACCAGTGTCCAGTTGTCGTTAATTGCCGCAGCAATAATATGGCCATCGTTACCCATTTTTTCCCGGAATGGCATACCAGGCACACTATTCCGGGCTGCCCAGCCGTCATAGTAGATAAACTCCATAGTCAGCCAAACTTTGACAGTCCCGGCTTTTTCCGGAACCCGGTATTCCCCGGCCAGGGCAGAAAGCGCATTTTCGCCAAAACCGGGTATCCCTGCTGTCCAATAGTTTCCCTTCTCAAGAATTATTCTGGGGCTCGCAGGGTTTTCCATTGCTGTATCGGGTGCCGGGACCAGAGCTGTAATGGTACCCGCTTCTGCCCTTTCATGGCGGCTAAACCGTTCTGCGATTATTCCGTCATTGTTGCAGGATCCAAAAAAAATTACACAAAGAAACACTGCAAAAACCGGCGGCAGCCATAGCTTGTTTTTAAAAATCTTTCCCTGCCACATATATTAATCCTTGTAGTTAATTGTACAGGGAACGCCCATAAAGACATGCTGCCCCAGTTCTGTCCGGCGGGAAACACTGATTTTTTCCATCCCCAAACAGCCGGAAAAAGCCCTTGCCCCCAGCTTTTTTAAGGTATCAGGAATATCCATTTCTTTTAGGCTGCGGCAATTGTAAAAAACCCCGTCTTCTATGGCTACAAGGCTTCGCGGTATGTTAATTGTTTCCAGCATAAAACAATTAAAAAATGCCCTCCGCCCCAGCGCGATAAGTGTATTGGGAAGGGTAACTTTCTTTAAATAAGAACAGCCCATGAATGCCCGCTCATCAATGTAACCTACCCCCATGGGTATTACCACAGAAATGATCGAAGTCCCGGCAAAAGCCCGTTCCCCAATACGGTTAATACCGAGCCTGGGAGGTATAACAACATCTCTGTCATAACCCCGGTATTTTACCAGCACCTTGTCTTTAACAATAAAATCCGCTGCTGTCGGCTGTGCATCAAGAAAAAAACTGCATAGAATCAGCGTACAGAAAAATAGCTGCTTCATGTTCCAACTATACCATAGATAAATCATGTAAACAATGATATAATTAAAATATGCCCCAAAGGACAGATCTATATACCATTTTAAATGTCTACGCCAGAAAAAATGAGTCCCCCCAGATAGAAATGGAGGCATTTATTTCTTTTCTGGAAAAATATGCCAAGCGAATATCCGAAGAAAAACCCGAATGGTCCAAATGGACAGAGGAAACGGGTACCAGGGTTTGGATGGACATGAACCGCCTTGCAGAAGACGGAAAGGTTAGTATAGAAGAAAATGATACAGGAAGCTCGGTTTATCTTTGCCAATATTTTGTGGAATTAATAAAAGATGCCTACCGGAATCCCGACAAAGAATCGGGTATGCCCTTCCCCGACGAGATTTCCCTGAATCTGGTGATCCCCCAGGAACAAATACTACCCCTGGATATCTCTATGGATCTTCCCCATTTTCTGGAAGAACCCCAGGAAGAATACCCCATAATCAAGCTGATTTTTCCCCACGAACGGGGAGTTGCCCTGGTTCCGGCCATCATGATACCCATTAACCTGCTGGAGTTTTCCATATTAAAAGTACGGGATTTTCTGCAGCACCGGGGCAACAAGGAATTTATCCACCGGAAACTTTCCCCACAACTAATAAACAAGGAAGACTACCTGCGCGAGATGCTCGATAAAATTATGATACGGCCGGCAGACAGCCTTAACGACTTAAAAGCAGGGCGTGATATTTCTTTTACCTTCTGGGCCCATTTCTGCAGTTTTATAAAAAACGAACTTAACCAAAAGAAAGACCTGCTGTCAGAAGAATTGGGCGCCCTTCAGGCAATTTATATTATCGAAATATGCAGCAGTTTTTTTAAAAACAGGGCTGTAAGAGCAAGGGAAATAGAGCTTGCTTTTAAAAACTTTGAACTGGAAATTGAAAAACCGCCCTACTATTTTTCGCGCGAAGCAATTGCCAAGTTTAAAGACAATAAAGGTGTTCCCCTGCTGGGCATTTATACCCAGGACGGCCTCGATGCATACATTAAAAAACGTTCTTCCGAACCGGTAACCCCCAATGAATTACCGGATATTCTGTTTTTTAATACAAAAGACAAAAAATCATGGCTAATAAAAAAGACAAAGCTGCTTCCCCTGTGCGCCCGGCTCCTTACAGAAACCCGTTCTGTTGTCATTAAGGTTATTTCCAGGCGCTGGAAAAAAATGCTAAGGGAATTTATCCGCGAACCTGCCATGGATGACGACAGTGAATTTGAGCAGCTTATTTCCGACTATACAGAAGAATATGCCCCCATGTTAATGACACTGCTCCGCGACAAAAGGCTGTACCTTGTGCACGAAGAAATGCAGTCATCCGAAAAGGGCATTCCCGAATCATCCAGGCTTTTCCATAAAAACGAGCTTCTCCCGCTGCGTATTCTGCTCCTTTTAAAACGAAAGCAATTAATAAGTGATATAAAAATTCTAATGCCATTCTGGTATAGCATACCAATAATCAGCGGTATAATCGCTTTCTTTAAAAACCTGGGAAGGAAAAAGAAAAGAACCCATGATGAAGACGAAGAAAGCATAGAAAAAAAAGAAGCCGAAGACCCGCTAAAGGAACTCCGCAACAACGCTGCCGAAGCCGCAAAAAAACTTATCCCGGCGGGAAAATCCATGGACGCTTATCTGGATGAACTTGCTTCCCGCTGGGGGTTAATACTTAACAAACAGGCAAAAGCAAACCTTATTGAAGATGTAAACACATTGGTGCGTGACAAGCTGCGCCAGCTTCTGCGGCTCCAGAAAAATGCCGCAGTCAGCGCCGAAACACTGGATAAATTAACCAATTCCATTATGGACAGTTCCCAGGGGCTGCTTAAGATAACAGAACAGAATATACTGTTCCAGTATGTAAAGCTTTACCTTATAAAACTGCTCTTAAACCGGACGGTAATGTAAAAACCTTCTGACCGCTTTTAAAGCAATCAGAAGGTTAAAAACCGCTAGAACTTTGCTGTTTCCATTTCTTCTACCCGTGCGGACTCTCTTGCTTCATCGTGGATAGAATCCTCCAAAAAAGCATCTTCGGGCGGAATTATTTCATCCAAAGATTCTTCAGCCATTGCCGATATTTCGGAATTTTCGCCCTTTTCATTTTTCTTAAAGTCCGGTTTAAACTCGACATGTTCGGCAACAATAGCGATCCTTGAATGGGCTTTTCCATCTGCCCCATTCCACCGGTCCTGTTTAAGGCGGCCAACCACGCGGACTCCCCGTCCCTTCCTCCCAAAAGAGTAACAGTTATCTGCCAGTTTGGCCCACGATTCCACATCGAAGAAACCTACTTCCTTTTCCAAACCAGAATCCTGTTTAAAGAAACGGTTGGAAGCAAGGGTAAAAGTACACAGCGGCGTTCCCTTGGGAGTAGTCCGGTAGAGGGGATCCTTTACCAGGTTTCCTTCGATTAAAATTGAATTGAGGTTATTCATAATACCTCCGCTAAATAATATACGATGGACCTGCGTCCTTCGTACAGGAACACGTTATATGACGCCCCCTGCATCTACCAATAAGGCAAAAAGCGTTTTATTGCTTGTATTGGGAAGAAAATATTTATAATTTTTCTGTTTTTTTACACTAAGCCGGAAAAAATCAGGATGGCGGTGAAAAAAAACCGTTTTTCCAGTTAAAACGCGAAATCCCCGAAAGTGGCTGCCCTTCCTCCGTGGCTTTAATTACTTCTTTGTATAATTTCTTTTTTAAAGGGAAAGAGCCGTTAAAGGTACCGCCGGAAAAATCCAGTATAAAACGGCGGAAACCCGCTTCCATTAAAAACGGTTTTTTATCGGTTATACAGAACGGCTCATCGGGGATTACAACTGCACTTTCATCCCCATGTACAATAGAAAAAGATTCGCCCCTGCCGCCGGAAAATTGTTTAAACCCGTAGAGCCTCCCGCCGGTTTTTATGCGGAAAAGCGGCGGCCAGGCAAAAAGTGTTACAAACACCTGCCGCCTGATTAAGCCGGGCATTGTTTTTTCCAGGTTCTGCCGGTTGTTTTCCAGAGGTGTAATAAAAGCGCCTGCGCCCTGTAAAGAAACAAAGTTAGCCGCCCAGGAGTTAAAAGTGTAGAGCCATGGCCCGGCTATCAGCAGCGTTTCGGGTGCTTTGCCCTTGCCCGCTTTTTGGTTTTTTATATCCCCCTTGTCGCGAAACAGGGAAAAATGACCAGGATTATTAATAATAAACGAACAGTATCCGCGCTCCTTTAGCTCGACAGGCAGTCCCGATAAAAATTCCTCGTTGTTTTCCTCGAACCAGGGATCGAGGGCAAGGGTAATTTCCCCGGGTTTAAAAGGCAAGGCATTATCTTCCAGCAGAGGACGAATAGTTTTCCTGTTTACCGGAAGAATTACCCCTGCAGGCCGCTGCGACTGGACAATATATAAATCCTCTATAGCTGCAACCTGGACAAAAACCCCCTCTTTTAGGGGCAGCGGCTTATTTTTTGCCTGCCTCTTGCTTTCGGCATCAGTATACGGTGCCAACTCCGGCTTTGGCGCTTTATCCCTGCCTGGCTGCCGTTTAAAGGGGCTTAAATCTTTTGGGATAACAGGCTGGTAACGTTTTGTCATCGCCCTGGTCTGTATCAGGTAAACAGAGTCGCCAATCTCAAAGCCATCGGGTATCGAGACATAATAACCATCGCTGCCGTAACGCTCGGCAAAGCGCAGCTTATGGGCAAGGCGCTGTGAATCATCGGCTTTGTGAAAGCGCAATGAATCCCCCGCAGAAAGTTCAATTCCGCTTCCCGTGTAGCCGCGCGCAAAACGCTGATCCCTTATCAAACCCTGCCGGCCGCGCTGGCCGTCCTGTGTGCTGTACTGGGCGCCTTTTACCTTAATAATTGCCCCCAGGCCAATCCCCGTCCCCCCATCCTGTTCCGGCCTAAAAACGGTGTCAGTCACCATATTAAAAAAATATTCGGTTTTGGGCCGGGCAAAATCGTTACGGAGAATCAGCCGCGCGCGTTCCAGGGCATCCCGGCGTTCCGTTTCCCCGCCCGGCAGGCTGTCGATCACCGTACGGTATGCGGAAACCACCGTCCCCACATACTCGGCGCTTTTCATCCGCCCTTCGATTTTAAAAGCCTCTACTCCCGCCTCGGCCAGTTCCGGGACAAAATTGATCAAAGAAAGATCGCAGGGGCTAAAGTAATAGCCGGATTCCAAAGGGGAAGATCCGGGGCGTTGCGGGGCGGAACGTGAATCTAATGTGCCCCGCAGAGGGGGTAGCGTAAAACCCGAAGGGTTTGGAGCGGAGGGGGAGACTTCCCCCTCATAATATAAACGGCGGCAGGCCTGGGTGCAAAGGCCGCGGTTGGCGGACTTTCCCCCAAGGTAGCTGGAAAAAAGGCAAAGGCCCGATGCGCTGGCACAGAGGGCGCCGTGGACAAATACCTCCAGTTCCATGTTGGTGTTCTGCCGTATGCTTTTAATTTCATCCAGGGAAAGTTCCCGGGCCAGTACAACCCGGGAAACCCCGTTTTTGGAAAGGGCGTTGGCCCCCCGCGCAGAGGCGATGTTCATTTGGGTAGAAGCGTGGACCTTGAGCTGCTTAAATTCCCTGGCCATCATAAGGACCCCAAAATCCTGCACGATGATTCCGTCAGGCCCGGCAGAAGCCAGGTATTTTAAAAGCTGATAAACCCTGTCCGCCTCCCGCTGTTCAAAGACGGTGTTTACCGTTACATACAACCGGCGGCCCAAACGGTGCAGGGAACGCAGCGCCCCCTCGAACTGGGAATAGGCAAAGTTCGCACTGCGCATACGGGCGTTAAAAGACTTTAGCCCCAGGTATACCGCATCGGCCCCTTCGGCGATTGCCGCATCCAGGGCTTCCGGCGTCCCGGCAGGGGCAAGGAGTTCCGGTACTTGTTGTTTTTCCCCGGTGTTTCCGGGTATACTTGGTTTTCCTTTCATTTTGCATTAAGCTTAACGTATGAGCAAAGAAATAACCATAACCGGCGGCAATTTCGAAAGCGAAGTTATTAAATCTTCTGTTCCGGTACTGCTGGATTTCTGGGCGCCCTGGTGCGGCCCCTGCAGGATGATAGCCCCCTTTCTGGAACAAATTGCCGACGAATACGATGGGAAGCTTAAAGTAGGCAAGATCAATGTAGACGAAGAAAACGAACTGGCAATAAAGCACAATGTCGCATCAATACCCACCCTTGCAGTCTACAAAAACGGCGTACAGGAATTTATTCAAAGCGGCGCCCTGCCCAAAAACCAGTTAGAGGGATTGGTTCAAAAATATTTGTAAACCGTAATTTACCGCAGGGCTTGGTATAAAAATATTTGCATTATTTAAGCAAAGGGGTAGGCACAAACCCTGGCGATAGCGCCTGTAGAATTCGCTAAAACAGCCTCCTGACCACATAATAACCTCTTGGTAAAAATAATTATGTAAGCAGGCGGTCAGGCAGTTCTATCGGTTAATACTCCATCTGGACGCTGGTCTATTTTAGCGAGGAACTCCAGATGCTATCGCCAAGGCTTTTGCCTACCCCTTTCCATATAATATTACAGTTTTTTTACCAAGTTCTGTGGTATATGGGGGTTTTCTTCCATCATATAACTGTTCACAGGCTTTTGTAAAAAGTTATTGCTGCCATAAAATCCAGAAGTCCCCGTAAGGGCAAGCTCCCCTCCTGCGTGGCAAACATATTCAGTCAAATATTTTATGGGTGGCTCTTTCTCAACCATAAATGACAGTTTACATCCATCGTAAAAGCAGCTATCTGCTGTTGAGCTTGGTATACAATTTAGTATGTAATGCCCGGTGGTGCGGCCTGTGCCCAATGCGAATCCATGTGGAATTCCCCGATGTTTTCAATCCGCCAATGCCGCAATATGGATTAAGGGGCAAACGTCGGTTTACGGCGCTGTCCGCACCGGACGGATAGTGCAGCCGTCTGCATATGCCGCCGTGGCTGTCGTACATGTAGCGTCACTATTAAATACAAAACACCCGCCATACTCGGTGTCATCGCCCCAGTATTCCCCAAATAAACCTTGGTCGAAAATGTCAGTATTACCAGCATCGCGGGCGCCGCTGGCGGGGATGAATATGGCGCCGGCCATGTTGCCGGGGAGCGACGCGGTGGCGTGTTTGGGGCCGAAGAACATTCCGGCGACCTCGTTCCCCCGCGCGCCGGCCGCCGCCCAGGAATGCCCCGAATCGATAAGGGCCTCAAACTCCGCTATTGTCGGGAGCCGCCAGCCTGCAGGGCAGGGGTTTACCGTCCATACCGATTCGGCGGTTGGGTCGTCCCACGGCTCGGTGATGGCGCCGGTTGCGGGGTGCGCGGTTGTGCGGTTCCACTGGTAGTAGCAGGTGTACATGTCGGGTTTGGCGGCGAAGGTTTTGTATTCGTCAAGGTTGCAGTCCGCCCATTCCACGCCGCCGATGACGAGGTTAGGGGCGGGACCGGGGCCTGTGGGTTTGCTGCAAGCGGCAAATGCCAGCGCCATTACCAGGATAACTGCTATG
>Ga0082212_10008845_pt1 | contig 13075 bp, 8 predicted proteins | sample TergutNt197P3_FD_71548 | JGI IMG/M metagenome (GOLD analysis project Ga0082212, IMG submission 71548) | Neocapritermes taracua P3 segment gut microbial communities from Petit-Saut dam, French Guiana - Nt197 P3 | ecosystem: Host-associated > Arthropoda: Insects > Digestive system > Gut ... | reverse complement strand
GCGAATTCGAATGTTGGAAAGGGGGCCGCGGGTCATCCCCGGGTCATTGCCCCGGCGTGAACCGTAACTGTTGAAATCCTTCGCTGGCACTCCCGCCGTTGTCAAAAATTGACCGGCAGGCGAATCCGGCTTGATCGAACCCGCCGGAGAAATGTGATCGGTTGTTACCGAATCTCCCAAAACAGCAAGACAGCGTGCGGGGACCACCCCGCCGCTATCGCGGCACCCCTCCACAGGAGGGGAATACACATAATTCCCCTCCTGTGGAGGGGTGGCATTTTGTGCAGCAAAATGACGGGGTGGTTTTTCCAAAAACGGCGGTTCTTGAATGTATGTGCTTGCCCGATTCCAAGCGAACAACTTCGAGGGTTGCGTCGGAATCGAATTCCATGCTACGTTCGATTGAAAAACATTTTCGTAGCATTTCTTGTATGTGTCAGGCAACAATGCACCGGACTTTTCAACGGCATCGGCAATTTCCTGCTCCGTTGGAAAAATGTCGGCAAGCAAGACCGACGAGTCGCCGAGCGGTTCGGTCTTGAAGTCAATCCCCATGTACCCGGCGAGGGCAAACGCTACGACGAGCGGCGGACTTGCCAAGTAATTCGCTTTGATGAGCGGATGAACCCGTCCCTCGAAATTACGGTTGCCGGAAAGCACCGCTGCTACCGTTAAATTGTTGTCCGTAATTGCTTTTTCGACTTCGACGGAGAGCGGACCGCTGTTGCCGATGCATGTCATGCAGCCGTAACCGGCAACGTGAAAGCCGAGCGTTTCGAGCGGTTTTAGTAATCCTGCGTTTTCAAGATACGCCGTAACCGCCCGCGAACCGGGAGCGAGGCTCGTCTTGACGAATGAGGGAGTCCGCAATCCTTTATCGACTGCCTTTTTTGCCAAGAGACCAGCGGCGATCATCAGATTTGGATTGCTCGTGTTCGTGCAACTCGTAATGGAGGCAAGCACCACCGGCAATCGGGATACGGGAAAGGGAAAAATATCGATAGTGTTTATTTTTGTCATAAATTCCATGTCTATTTTAGGATTTTATTCCGTTGAATTACAAATCGCGCATTTCCATCCAATGTCCGACATCGTCTTCGGTGCCGTCCTTTCCGTCGGGACCGAGAGACCAAACGTCGAAAGGTCTGCCGTTCTTGCCCGGTCTGGCGTATTGATACGCATTTCCCCACGGATCTATTGTTCTTTGTTTTTGGAAAACCAGAGGCGCGTAGGGACCCTTCCAATTTGCCGAAGCGGGCAGGTCTGCCGGTCGGACAAACAATGCATTTAATCCCTGTTCGGTCGTCGGATACTGCCTCACATCCGTGTTATAACGATCAAGAGCTATAACGAGTTGCCGGAGAGGACCGTGGGCAGCTATGCGAGGCGTTCCCAAACGTGGCGTTGTTTGTCCCGGCTGTGGAGTTGTGTTTGGACGCACCATCGGGGGAGCAGGCGATTGTCCTGCTCGTGTCTGTCCGCCGGGCAGACTTGTACTCGGTTGACCTTGTGGTATTGCCGAAGGATTGCCCGCCTTGCCTCCCACGCTCGTAAGGTAGGTTGCGACCGCCGTATGTCCCTTTGCTCTTGCATAATCGAGTGGGGTCGCACCGGTATTCGTTTTTGCATTGACATCGACACCTTTTGAAATAAGAAATTGGGCAACGTCAATGTTCCCGCCATCAGCCGCCATGTGGAGTGGGGTAACACTAGCATTAGTTTTTGCTTGGATATTAACCCCCTTGGAAACGAGAAATTCCGCAATTTCAACATTTCTATTAAATGCCGCCGCATGGAGTATGTTTGCACCATTGCCAGATTTCGCTTGAACATCCGCCCCTTTGGAAATGAGAAATTGAATAACTTCCATACTCCCATTGCCGACCGTCGCCGCCAAGAGTGGGGTAACACCATTATTGTCTTTTGCATGAATATCTGCCCCTCTAGAAACAAGAAATTTGATAGATTCAAGATTTCCAACGAGTGTCACCGAATGGAGTGGCGTAATACCATTATTGTTCCTCACATTTACATCTGCTCCTTTGGCGACGAGAAATGGGGCAATTTCCGTATTTTTATTTAATCCGACCACATGGAGTGGGGTAGTACCATTATTGTCTTTCGCCTGAACGTTTGCCCCTTTGGAAACGAGGAAATCAGCGATTTCAACATGTCCAACGAGTGCCGTCGCATGAATAGCGGTAATGCCCAAGTTGTCTTTCGCATTGACATCCATCCCTTTGGAAACAAAATACTTAACATATTTCAGGGCAAGATTCTTTTCTGCGTCCGAAAGTATTTGCACATTCTTCCCGTCCGGTGATACGTACTTGTTAAGGTAACATGCGATAACATCTCTTCCAAACCGATTCATGTATCCGTCGGCATCCGCTTGTTCTGCGGCGGTTAATACCCCTTGCGTGGTAGCGTCATTGATAGCAACCGCTTCGTCTGTGTCTTTCTTTTTGCTTGCCGTGCTTTTTTTCCGTCTTGTATAGTTGGACTTTCCGTCTTCAAATTCAAGCGTAAGCGTGGAACTGGAAATGTGATACGGTATTGTCCAGTCTTCTCCAGTATCGTCGTATTGCACGTGCAAGGAACCGTGACGGACGAACCGACTACCTTTTTCCGGTGTCGTTTCCCATAGTATTGGACGATCATCAATGATCCCGGTTCCATCGTTGAGGAGTTCTATCGACTGTACGAAACGGTCATCCTTTTCTGCTTGAAACCACTTACCTTCAATATCTGTTGCATTGAGTATCCCGAAGAATAGAAAGACACCTAAAACGAGGGCAACACAGAGTAGCCCCCCTAATAGGATGTGGTTTTTTATCCAATCGAACACTTGTGAACCGGCGTTTGGTCCTTTGTAAGCCTGCGGCGGTGTTTTCGGTGTTTGCGATTCGGTCATGAGCGAGGTTACTTCACTGGCGGAGATACCCCAGTCCCACGGGTCTTGTTCGGTTGTGGCAGGTGCCGGAGCAGGCGGAGCAACGACGGACGGTTTCGCGGCAACAGGCGGTGGTTGTGGTTGTTCTGCTGCAATGAACGTCAATCCTTTCACCTTGCCTGCTGGTGCGGTCTTTCCGGTTTCGGTTTCGACTACTGTTTCCGGTGTAATTCGTCCTGCTTTGGCAAGTCCTTTGAGTTGTCCGCCGCTGACGGGACCGTGTTTTTGACCGTTTGCGTCAAAATAAAACCAAGTTGACATGGAATTTTAGAGCAAGAAGATGACTACTGTGCAACCAGAAACTTACACCTACGGTGCATGATATCGAATGAAACGGAATTTGTCAATGAGTCAAAATGTTTATCAGACAAAACCAACATGAAACGAAACATGAAAACCGTAAAGGGACGACTTAAAAGAGAGCGGCAAATCATACTTCCCAATTCTTGAGAAGTGCAAGTATAATAGAAATATATGAGAACAGCACGCATCATTCAAATCGGTACAGTAAAAATCGGCGGCGGATTGCCCATCATCCTGCAAAGTATGACAGCAACGAAAACCACCGACGTGGTACGAACCGCCGAAACATGTCAACGTCTTGCCGATGCCGGTGCGGGTCTTGTTCGTGTTGCCGTCGATACCCTTCACGATGCCGAAGCCCTGCGGGAAATCCGAAAACTGACCACCGTCAATCTTTCGGTGGACTTGCAGGAGAATTACCGACTCGCCGAAGTCGTTGCCCCGTTTGTCGATAAAATCCGATACAATCCGGGACACCTTCATCATGCTGAACCGGAAACGCCCTGGCAAACGAAGGTCGAACGCATTGTGCAAACCGTTCGGCAACATGACTGTGCATTGCGGATCGGAGTCAACTGCGGCAGTCTTGGACAGACGGCAGACGGCAGACGGCAGACGGCAGATATTGACGTTGCGATTAACAGTGCGTTGCAGCATGCCGAGTTCATCGACTCGCTCGGCTTTGACCGGTTCTGCGTTTCGATTAAATCATCCGATCCGAAGGCGGTGTTGTTTGCGAATCGGCAATTTGCGGCAAAGCGTCCCGATGTGCCGATTCATCTCGGTTTGACCGAGGCGGGATTGCCGCCGGGAGGCATCGAAAAGTCGCGTGCTGCCCTCGAACCGTTGCTGTCCGAAGGCATCGGCGACACGCTTCGGGTTTCGCTAACCGTTTCCAATGACCGAAAAGCAGAGGAAATCAAGGCGGGACGCTTGATCCTGCAAAATGTTGCGGCGGGAACGGTGCTGACCGATTGGCAATCAGAGTGTGTGAACATTATCAGTTGTCCGAGTTGTGCGCGAGTGGAAAACGAACAGTTCGTCATGCTGGCGGAACAAGTTCGAGATGCCGTGCGCTCGATTACAGTGCCGATGACGATAGCCGTGATGGGTTGCCGGGTGAATGGACCGGGCGAAACGGATCACGCCGACATCGGACTGTGGTGCGGAAAAACATCGGTCAACTTAAAACGTGGTTCGACGCTGATCGGCTCATTCGGTTACGGCGAAGTCATCGAGAAAATGATGAACCTGGTTAGATCGATAATAGTTGCGAAGATGAAGAGTCATTGCAACTGATTATTGACGCTACACAGCGAGGACACGTCAATCAGCCGCCGTTATTTCCTGCATCGCAGTATAGGGTCCCCTACTTCGGGCTTTTTCGATGATCTCGGTTACGAACTTTTGAAATTTCGCTCCTTCGGCAGCGGAAATCCATGAGAAATGAATCCGTTCCGTATCAAATCCGAGCGTGTGCAAAAGTTCTCGAAAGAGAATCCATCGCCGTCGTGCGTGAAAATTGCCGCTGGAATAATGGCAATCGCCGGGATGGCAACCGCTGACGAGAACCGCATCGGCACCGTTCTCAAGGGCTTTGACGACGAGGTTAAAGTCAATCCGACCGGTGCAGGGCAAACGTATGATCCGCAGATTCGGCGGATATTCCAACCGGCTTGTACCAGCAAGGTCGGCACCGAGGTAAGTACACCAGTTACAAACAAAAGCGACAACTTTCGGTTCAAAAACGGTTCCCTGAACGTTCATATTGGCTACAACGACGAGCAACGAAGACCAGTCCATTTTCGCATACAAGCAAAAAGAAGTCAAGAGAATATAATTGTACACGTCGCAAGCCGTCCCCCCGTTTTTTCCTGCCCCGCATTGGTTACAATAATGCACCATGAGTACGGACGACTATTATCAAACATTGGGTGTATCGAAAACGGCTTCAAAAGAAGAAATCCAAAAAGCCTATCGGCAACTCGCACGGAAATACCATCCCGACCTCAATCAAGGCGATCCGAAAGGAGCAAAGGAAAAATTTCAAAAAGTGCAGGAAGCCTTTGACGTTCTCGGTAACCAGGAAAAACGGCAAGTTTACGACCGATTCGGTGTGTCGCCGGATCAAATGGGCTCCGGCGGCGGACAGGGACCCTTTCAATGGTCGTTCGGCGGCGGAAATTCTGGACGGAAGGCAAACTTCAAGTTCGATAACATCGACGACATCATGGGCATGTTCGGCGGCGGTTTCGGCGGAGCGACCCCCGAAGAGTTTTTCAATGCCGGTCGCCGCCCCCCTCGCGGCAGAGACATCGCACAAATACTCTCCATCCCCTTTACGTTGTCGATCACCGGCGGAAAAATCGACGTGAATACTGACGGACGAACGGTGTCTGTTGCGATTCCTGCCGGAATTGTGGACGGCAAAAAAATCCGGCTACCCGGCTTGGGAGAACCCGACCCTAACGGCGGAGCGGGCAATTTGTTGTTGACCATTCGCATCGAAGAGCATCCTTGTTTCAGTCGGCAGGGAAACAATTTGTACGTCGATGTTCCCATTTCGCTCAAAGAGGCGGTTTTCGGCACCAAAATCGACATTCCCACTCCGAAGGGTAACGTGACGTTGACCGTTCCTCCCGGTGCGTCGAGCGGTATGAAACTCCGTATCAAGCAGTGTGGCGTGGCGGGCAACGGCGATCTGTTTGCGAAATTGCAGATTGCTTTGCCGAGAAATTGGTCGGATGCGGATAAGGCATTGTTGGAAAAACTCCAAACGGAACCGGCAGAACCCATTCGAAACAAATTACGTTGGGGGTAAAATAAAAACTGTCCCAACGAACTTCACTGCTCGAATGGGGGACTAGCAACAAGCCGATCTATTTAGGATAATGATAGCAATGGAAGGTGTTTCATGTGTTGTGCAAAAATGTTCCGACTAACTCTTGTTTTTTTACCGTTGTTCGGTGTCCTATTGCTTGGCGGCTTCCTTGTTTGGGCACAACGTCCCGATCCGCCGACGCAGCCAAATCAGGAATCTCGACCGATTGCTCCTTCGCAAGTCCAACAAACACTGGGAGTCAAACGGATTCGAGAGGGAACAACATTCAAAAACCTGCTCGTTTTTTTTCGCCCCGCCGGTGACCGGACAGCACTGTACATCGCCAACGACAATACCAAACGCTTCACATGCCTTGAAAACCTTGAATTGGAACGGATATTGACAGCAATTCAGGAGAAGCCCGAACGGGAGTATTGGCGAATAGAAGGCGAATACACCGAGTTTCGCGGAGAAAATTACGTTTTTATTCGCCGTGCGATGGTTGCCTCTGTCCCAACGGTTTCGGTGCCTTCCGCTCCTTAGTTTTTTTGTAGAATTTTTGCCAACTCATTGCTTTTTCCCAACGATACCGCATAATATAGAATGTCCGTAAGAACGTAATTTTGCCGATACCTTGTCCCTTAAAGTTTCCAATCTTTGTAAGAGTTTTCCCATCCGCGACGGCACGTTGGAAGTCCTGCGGGATTGTTCCTTCGAGTTGAAGTCTAGTGAAAGTCTATCGATTTCGGGACCCAGCGGTTCAGGAAAAAGTTCGCTGTTGAGCATTCTCGGTACACTCGAACCGGCGACCACCGGCACCGTTATTTTGAACGACGTGGACGTTCCCGCTCTTTCGGAGCATGATTTACCGCTTTTTCGACGGCGAAACATCGGTTTCGTGTTTCAGGAACACCATCTTCTGCCGCAGTGTAGCGCACTGGAAAACGTGTTGATTCCGTTTTTGGCAGAAGGACGAATTACGACCGAACAAAGGCAATGGGGAACAGAACTATTGAACCGTGTTGGTCTGTCTTCCCGACTCAATCATTTGCCGTCGGAACTTTCCGGCGGCGAGCGTCAACGGACGGCAATCGCAAGAGCATTGGTCAACCGACCGGCATTGATTTTGGCGGATGAACCGACGGGCAATTTAGACCGCACGAATGCGGGACATATCGGCGATCTCTTACTGGAACTTGCCGAGTCCTCGATGTTGATTTTGGTTACGCACGACCCCAACTTGGCGGCGAGAACGCAACGGCAGGCAACGCTGGACGCTGGAAACATTAGGTTTTAACCTGTTGCCGTTTGGTTTTACGCATTTTGGAATTAGCGGGGCGTTTGCCGTGATTTGCCTTTTTTTTCGGGTGTCCCGGTTTTGACATGGTTTTTCGGTGCAGATATAATCGTTTCTATTGCCCATCATTCTATCCGAAGACCGAGTTATGTAAAGGGGAATGAAGCCATGGTTCACTACGCTTCCGGCTTGTATGTGCTTTGCCTGCGTGGGAATGGCGGAAAGAAAAAATTTTTACGTGTTCGTTCAAAACCAGCGGAACAAAATGTTTTCCTGCACGAAGGCAATCACTTCGTAGAACAGAACGTATCCCAGCGGTCGCATGCCGCAGTCGATTCGGGCATTGCATGCCGCTCCCGGTCGTAATGCCGATAATAATGACTCCTGATCGTTGAGGGCAACCTTGATCGACACCGTATTCACCCCGCCAGACATCACTCCGCCGGAATCCGACCGAACCTCCGCTCGGCTGTGAATCTCCGTTACTGTTCCGTAATGCGTTACCGATGACCTATCCGTTGCCAATACAAATTCAACTTGCAACGGAACATTCGGATTCTTTCGCTGCTGTTCCGCAAGGTATCCCATCCGTTTTTCCGGCATCTGGAGTTCCAACTGCCACGGTCCCTCCAAGTCGGCAATCTCCATGATGTACTGCATTCGACTAATTTGACGTGTTTCCGTAAGATCACGTTTCAAATCCGACGAAATGACCACTCCGTTTATCGGCGACGTGATGACCAAATTCGGCAGCAATGACTGCGTAAGAATATGTAATTGATGCCGCACCGTATTTTCTTGAATACGTGCCGATGCCTGTTGTCCGAGCAAGTCGGTACGACCGAATTCGTCCAAATTGCGATCCACATTCTGCAATTTTCTTGCCAGTGCATCGAGATTCGCCATGATTGTTTGCAGTTCACCTTGCAGTTTAACCGTCTGAATTTCCAAGTCAGAACTTCTGAGTTCCAAGAGTTTCGTTCCTAGATAACCGTCCGAAGGTCCCTGTACCGGCGTAAGATGATCAACAAAGAGTTGCTTAATCTTCGCATCGAACGGCGCATAAATCCGATGCCGAATCTCCGGTTCGAGTGTTCCGGGACAGTGCATCTGAAATTTCCACGGCATAAACAGCAAAACGGCAATGATCGCAACAAACAGTGTCAGTACGGTCAACGTCTTCGGCAACATTTCGTTGGAAACCAGTTTTTTCGATTGACCAAGCAATTTCCAAAGCGGCAAAAGGAAAATACGATGATGTTCCAAAGCGTTCCCGAGCGCAGAACCCGCATGTTCGGCAACGATACCAATCCGTTTGCGAGTCCGTTCCGTGATTTGGCTGTCGTCAATTTGCTCAACGATCAGCACACCGAACGGATGTTTTCGCTTACGGCGTTTTTTCGGTTGGTCTTCGTTGTTCTCCTTTTCACCAGAAAAAAGCGGATGCACCGCAATCATTTTGCTGTGCGATTCGTCGACGTATTTTTCGATAGCCCGTTCGATTTGCGGCGGAAAATCCGCTGTGTCGCCGGTGTAGCAAATCGGCTCGCCTGCCTTGAGCACCGCCGTTGCTAATCGTCCGAGAAGCCGAATTGTCGTCGAACGTTTGTTGACGATGTCCTGTCCGCTAACTGCCGTAATCGGACAAGCATTACCCGACCGGAGTGCAACGCTGACCCGGTCGCAACCGATGAGGCGGCGACCTTCGTTCGCAACGGTGTATGCCGTCCGCTTCGGTTCCAAACTTTGATGAATCGAGCGGGTAAAATCTTCAAGCACCGTCCAAAGATGTTGTCGCTCGCCGAAATGCCGAAGTTGCCGATTCTTGTAGTAATCGGTCGCAAAATGACACGTTTGGGCAAGAAACTGCACGAAACTTTTTTGAACGGCGGGATTGGCATCGGGACGGTGAACGATTTCAATGAGTCCGACGTTTTCCAATTCGGTACGAATCGGACAGACGATCAAAAGATGTTCGGTCGGATTGCCGATGTCGCGTTCCCCTTTGGTGCCGGAGTACGGCGGCAACAGCGTGCCGGTGTCGGGACTTTGAAGCAGTTGATGGAGTAATCGAGTGTGTTTGCCGACATCCTCGTCTCGCAGTTGGAGTTCCTTGAAATTAATCTGATAGGCAAGCGAAAGCGAGTTTTCTTCGACGATCCAGAGTCCCCCTCCGACGGCACCGAGAGCGGAAACGACTCGGCGTAAGAATTCGGCGTGAAACTCTTCTTGCGGAATATCACGCTTGGCAAGTTGTGCAATTTCAGCCAGCAGGGAACGAATCTGCAATTCGGACTGCGCAACCGCCGAGGGGTCGGGAACACTCATACGTGTATTATAACAGGAATCACGGCACAAAATACAACCGATCCACACCCACCATATAAGCGGGATCCGCTTTCTCATTCTTGCCGAGAATCTCGATCTGTACAACATGCTTGCCTGCCTTCAAATCGACAGTATCGACTTCCAACGCTCCCGTCGGCACCACTTCGGCATTGTACAAGTCAATCGCCTCGCCGACCTTCACGCCATCGACGCTGAACTGAATAATGCCGTAATCCCGCGCCTTCGTCAGTTCGGCAATCAATTTGTACTTGCCATCCTTCTCCGCTTCGAGAATCAATTCCAGTTTCGCTCCCGGTCGCGCTCCCGTCCACCAAAGTTGATCGTCATTATCCCACTTGCGACCCTCTTTCGTAAACTGTTGCAAGCCTTGAAGTTGCAGATTCCCCGCCGTCGGAAACTTCTCAATCTTGAAGCCGGGTATGTCCAACGACATCGGCGTTTTGTACGACACCGGCGACTTCACTTCGGTAATTCTGTCTTCAAGCGATTGGAAACCGACGAGTTCCGCTCCTTCAAAACCGTACCAAAATGTCGTAGCGGCATAGTCGATCTTCGTTCTCGCCCAGTGCCACACTTCCATATCGAATCGGAAATCCTTTTGGAAGGGAATCCCATCGAGCAATCGCACCCGACCGTTCGTCGTGTTACCGTAGTTGCCCGGTCCTTCGGCACGCGGTTGAAAATGGAACGGCGACTCAAAAAACGCCGGTGTACACCAAGCATAGCCGTAATAGTCTTCGGTTCCCGTACCAAAATGCGAAGGAAATGTTTCCCCATCGACGTAAATCTTTTCGTCTCCTTCTCCCCACCACGCCTGATTTCGGTTCAGTACGGAGAGGACATCGCCGACGAACACGCCGCGACCTTTGATTTTGGTGTAATTCCAATCCATTGTGCCGTTGCCCGCGACCGTTTCAATGTTCCGCTGTTGCCGCCAATCGGCATGAAAGTACATCGAACGCTCGTCCCATTTGTAATCCATATTAAAATAGTTGTTGTGTCCAACCTTAATATCTACCGTACCGTAATTGATAAGCGAAACATCAATACTCTTTTTGAAAGGCATTTGCCAAAGCGAAAGCATTGTGCCGTCCTTTTCAATCCGTGTGTACCAACTCTTGTAAGGATTGGCACCGATACCGCTTCCGAAAAAATCACCGAGCGGACACCAAACGGTCTCCTTGCCGTCGCATTTGACTGAAATTACGGTACTCCGCAGTGCTTGTGCTAACTCTTCGCCTTCGGCATGCACTTTCACGATGAGTCCTTTCAAGACGGCAGGATTCGAGAGAATCACGGCACCGTCACCGAACAGCGAAACCGGCTTTCCCCCTTTTGGTATGACAAATTCCCTCAACGGGTCATCGTTCGGAAAGATTGACCGTACCTCTTCGACATTGGTATCGACATCTCTTGTTAAGACATACTGTTTGTCCCCAGCGGCGAGGAGCGTTTTTTGGACGATATCAATTTTCGCTTTGTGTGCCGCAAACTCTTCCATCATGAACGTTGCAACGGCGGTGCCTTTGGCGTAGGTTCGGTAATTGATTTGGTAATAAAGATTTTTTTGTTCCGGCATGTCATCGACGGTAACTTTGCAGTGCTTGGCATACGGAATCGGCAGATACAGATTGCGTCCGCGTGCCCGCTCGGCAGAGAGCGGAGCACCGGCTAAATGATTACCGCCGACGAGTTCGCCGATGTTCGCTTCAATGCTCGTCGTGTCGCTGCCGTCGAGGTAAATGCGGAAGGTAACTTTGTAATGCGGAGCAGTGATCCACCAACGGACGATGGCACCGGGACCTTCGGCATCCATGAGTACCCACTCTTTGCGGGTTTCACCCGGAGTACCGGCTAAATGCCGTGTTTCTTCGCGGATGAATTGCGAGGCATCACCGTTGGCGAACCAGCCGGGTTCGTTCGGACTTTTGGACGCTCGGTCGTATGAACTTGCTTGCACGCAGACGTAAGCCGGGTCGGGAAATCGGGTGAGGGCATCTCGGTCGATCATTTCATCGAGCAGCGAGGAGAGCGTTACCGACTGGGCAAAGAGCGGAGCGGCAAGGAAAAGGAACAACGGGGCAAAGCACAGTTTTTTCATGAGAATCTCCGGGTGGTGAAAGGTGAAAGGATTGAATTTTCTTGATGCACCCTTTGTGTCCTCTGCGGTTCGGAATTTACCACGGAGAACACGAAGGACAAAAAGAAAATAGTATTTACAGCGGTTGCACAACATATTCTGTTGACACAAGCCTAATTTCAATAATGCAATTCTTTTGCTGAAGTTGCAACCCCTTCCCGCAATTTGAACTTGGAGACCAGTTGTTGCAGATTCTTTGCCATCGAACTCATTTCGCTCGCCGCACTCGCCGACTCTTCAGCAGAAGCCGAATTCGTCTGCGTCGCGCCATCAATCTGATGCAAGCCAATCGAAATCTGTCCGATCCCTTGCGATTGTTCATTACTGGAAATGGCAATGCCTGCCACGAGATCGGTCGTCTGCTTGATCTGCTCGACTATCGTGTCAAACACGCCTGATGTATGCGACGCAATTTCGCCCCCCCTGTCAATCTCTTGACTGCTCTTGGCTATCAATTCTGCCGTTTCCTGTGCCGCCTTCGCACTTCGGGAAGCAAGATTACGCACCTCTTCGGCAACAACGGCAAAACCTTTACCATGCTGTCCCGCACGGGCGGCTTCGACGGCGGCATTAAGAGCAAGCAAATTCGTCTGGAATGCAATGTCATCGACCACCTTAATGACCCGCTGAATCTCATGCGAGTTTTCGGTAATCCGCTCCATTGCACCGGTCAATTCGTGCATGACCGTCTGTCCTTCGGTTGCGACTTTACTCGATGCCTGCGCCAAATCACGGGCTTGAACCGCACTATCGGCATTGGTTTTCGTTTGGCTGCTGATTTCTTGCATCGAGGCGGTGATCTCTTCCAGACTCGCCGCCGACTGCTGCGCTCCATTCGAGAGATTCGCTGAAGCGGAAGCGACCTCGGTTGCCCCCGTGGCGACCCTCGCAGCATCTTCCTTGATCTCATGGACGGCTTCGCTGATCTCATGAATCATCTTGTTGAGCAAAATGTTCATGATGTCTTTATCACTACATACTTTCGCTTCGACGCTGTAATCGTAGTGGGCAAGGCTGTTTGCCAAATTTTCAACGCCATGGAAGTGATTAAGAATACCGTGGACGGCATTGGCTAAATCTCCCACTTCGTCTTTGCGTACCATAAGGGGCGGCGGTACTTCTTCGGAGATGTCTCCTTCGTGAGCAACGTCCTTTAAGAGTCTGATCGCCGTTGTCATTCCCACTGTGATATTTCTCGTCATTGTTACACTG